>Ga0187893_10002248_pt1 | contig 43041 bp, 40 predicted proteins | sample MA1701074metaG_FD_139574 | JGI IMG/M metagenome (GOLD analysis project Ga0187893, IMG submission 139574) | White microbial mat communities from a basaltic lava cave in the Kipuka Kanohina Cave System on the Island of Hawaii, USA - MA170107-4 metaG ... | reverse complement strand
TCTGTTGAGAGGAGCGCTGAGAAGTGGATTTGGCTACAGGCGCGGGTGCCGGTGTAGCGGCAGGCGCAGGAGCCTTAGCGACCGGGGCGGCAGGAGCCTTCCGGCCCGCGGCGTTCGTTCGCATGAGCGCGGGAAGGGCCAGAGCGGCGACAGCCGCAACGAGCGCTGCCATCAATACTGCTCTCTTCATTTTCATTGTTTATCCCTCTCCAAAGAGTTTCTAAGAATTCCAAATCTGTTTGTGCGTCCGTCTGAAGACCGGACTATACTTGAGAACCTGCCTCCATCTCAAGGCGGAATCGCCTTCATCAGGAGCGGCGACCCGTGCGAATCGGCCCCGGGCTTGTCCGCAATCAGGGCCACCCGGTAATTTCAACAAAGTTAAAGAATAAAACCAAACTGAAGCCGGTGAAGGAGGCAACGAACTGTTGCATACTCTATGCCACAGAGAAGCCTTATTCGGGGCTTTTATAATTACCGTTGCGATCCTCGTATCTGGCAGAATATAAGCCGTTTACTGAACGCAGGGCATAAGTTCCGGGCTTATTGCGAATTTTTGCTTTTTGGAGGGTGGATACTGAGTTCACGCGAAACTGTCTACTAAGTAGCCAAACGATACTCAATATCCACTTCCTGCCATCTTCAAAGTGGCCACTCAGAGTCAATAAATTCCAGCGACAGGCGTTCGAAACCATCCTTGCCCAGAAAGCGATTGCACAGTGCGGCGAAGCTTTCAAATCCGCGGGCGGGCGAGGCTACGCGAACGAGTTCGAACTCGGGCGGAGCGTTTCTCACCAGCACCCTCAATCCTGCGGGGCTTATATCCTCTGCGCGCGCGTTGCCTCTGGCGACGAGTTGCATGGCTTCGTTGAAGTATTCAAGGCTGACCACTTCGGCGCTCGTCTGCCGCGGTTTGCGTCGGCGCTCTCCGCCTGCCCATGGCTTTGTTCGAAACAACGTCCACGGTTTTTCCAGATAGCCTGCGGGCGGATGCTCACCGAGAAACTCCAGCCCCACCTCTCTCGTTCCATCTTTGATTCGACCCACTCGCCGCACCAGAGCATAGGTGTTATAGCTCGGCGCAGCGTAGTTATGCACACGGAGTTTTTCAGGCATCGGCAAAGTTGTATATAACACATTACCGTGCTGGACGCGGCGGCTCATTCTGAGCGTGATACCGCTTCGACTCACATCGATTGTCTCGGCGATTTCCTGCCACTTGCCGTTCCTGCGCGTGTAGCCTGTGAGTTGGACGGGGAGAGCGAGTTTGAATCTCTCGCCGCGACGGCGATTGCTGCCCGGTGATGATGCCTTTTTAGGCCGCCACTTCGTTTTGTCCGACTCCGCGCTCGCGTCTGTCTGAGTCGGGGTCGAGGCGGCAGGTTTGCTCATCAGCGCGGCGTCGTATTCGGCTCGTCTCGCGGCAAGGGCCAGCACGGAGAATGCGCGCACGGCTCTTTCGAAAGCCCGCCCTATGCGCGCGAGCATCTGTTCCGGGAGGCCCGCGCTTATTTTGTATGGAGGAAAAAGAGTGGCTATGAGTTGTTGATAAGCGAGCTTTACGGAATCGAGCGAAGCCGAGCGGTCGAGGTTGAGAATCTGGTAGTAAAGCGTGGATTGCTCTATTCTCTCCAACAGTCGTTCGAGTTCGAGATAGTACGCGCTCATTTGCCTGGCGTGCGCGCCTGCTTGCAGTTCATTTTTCGTGATCGGTTTCAAAAGGAGTCCCCTAAAACAAGGCGTGATATTTTCAGGGGCAACCGGATCAGAGGAGCAAAAGACGGAACCATTATGAACAGCTTTTCATAATTGTCAACGGTACGTTAATGAACTGAAATGCGCAGTTGCATCGGGCGGTGATGAGTTATACAATGCCCGTTCCATCGGTTCGGACTGTTCTCAAACAGGGACTTCCAGCCAGTCCCTTCAACAAGGAGGCAGACTATGCACACGCCAGCGCGCATCGCGACGCTTCTTCTGCTTCTTCTCATACCGGCGGCGACTGCTTTCGCTCAGGATTCATCACGCTCGAAGGAACCGACAGGTTCGATCACAGGGCGCGTCATCATCGATGGCCGTGCTACTGCGGGCGTATCGGTCGCGCTGATGCCTTATGATTTCTCTCCGCAGATGCAGCCTGTTGCAAAAACCACAACTGATGAAGAGGGTCGCTTTCAATTGACAGGCGTGCGAGGGGGAAGATATCTGCTGCAAACCTTCGCTCCGGCATATGCGCCGTTAGCGAATGAAATCGGAAGACCGGGCAAAACGGTAATCATCGCCGAAGATGAAGCGGTCGAAGGGATCGAATTATCTATTCCCCGCGGCGGCGTCATCACGGGTCGGGTCACGGATGCTGACGGAAGGCCGATGCCTGAAGAGAGAATCTCGCTTTTTCAGCTTGATGAGCGTAATCAAAGGCGCGGCGTATTTCTTTCTAACTTCCTCATGCTTCAGACCGATGACCGCGGCGTGTATCGCATATTCGGCCTGTCTGCGGGTCGCTACATCGTAAGCGCGGGCCAGAACACGAGCGGCTCTGTTGTGCGCATAGGATTCGGCGGCAATGTCTATACGCAGACCTATTACCCCGACACGACTGACCCTGCGCAGGCTGAAGTGATAGAAGTCGCGCCGGGAAGAGAGGCGACCGGAATAGACATAAAGCTGGGGCGGCCATCCAAATCCTTCACCCTCACCGGGCGCGTCGTCGTTGCCGACACGGGAAAGCCTGTTGTGAACGTTCAATGCGGCTACATCCCGCTCACGCCCGATGGGAGAATCATGGCGGCCTGGGGAACGGGTTACCTCACAGACGCCGCGGGCAACTTCAGAATGGAAGGGATGATGCCGGGTCGCTATGCCGCTTTCGCCACTCTCGACGGAGATCAGTACAGCGAACCGGCTGCCTTCGAGGTGAAAGACGCGGATGTCGCCGGAGTGGAAATCAAAGTCCGTCGCGGCGGCTCGATCAGCGGAACAGTCGTGATCGAAGGCACGACCGACCCGGAAGTGATGGCCAAGCTCTCGCAACTTCAGATTTATCTCAACCCGCTTTCGCAGGAACTGAGAGCGCCCACGCGGTCGGGCGGAAAGATAAACCCCGACGGCAGCTTTCAGATGAGAGGGCTGCCGCCGGGCGCGGTGAGCCTTTATGCTGCCAGCTATCCGCAGACGAATCTCTCGCTGATAAGGATCGAGCGGGAAGGCGTCGAGCAGGAAAACAAACTGGAAATTCCTGCGGGCGGCCACATAACGGGCCTTCGCGTTGTACTTGCTTATGGCAGCGCGCGAATACGCGGGCTGGTGAAGTTTGAAGGAGGCCGACTGCCTGAAGGGATTCGAGCGATGATTGGAGTCACCCGGGTGAGCGAGTCTTCACAATCCATGCCTGCTCCTATGGCTCCTGTTTCTTCAAGAACGATAGATGAGCGCGGAAGGTTTTTGATCGAAGGACTGGTTCCGGGCGAATACGAACTCACGCTGGGGGTGTTCTCTACAACTGGCGGGCCTCCTCCTCCAATCAAGCCGGTAAAGCAGAGAGTGAGTGTTACAGGGCCGGAAACGGAAGTGACTATAGTTGTCGATCTCAACGCCAGATAGAGACAGCAAACGTGAAGAGAGGTGCGGCGATGAAAAAATTGCCTGTGATATTTCTCATTCTGTTTGTAGCGACCCCTGCGCTCAGTTTCGGCGAAACGGGCGCAAGCGAAAATGCCGGACAGAAATCTTCTTCTCGCGCGGGCGCGATACGTGGCCGCGTCATCACCGATGACGGACAATCGATAATCAAAGCGACGGTCAATGTCAGCGCGGTGCGAAGCGCGCGCGGGGTGGGCAGAGTCGTCAGCGTCGAGGAAGATGGAAGGTTCGAAGTCTCGGATCTCGCGCCGGGATTGTACAGACTTTTCGTCAGCGCGCCGGGTTATGCCCCCGCTCTGGCAGATAGAAAACCTTCTCGACCGGGCGATTTCGTCACCGTCAAACTCGTGCGAGGCGGAGTCATAACCGGCACGGTGTCGACTTTCACGGGCGAGCCGGTCGTGGCTCTACCTGTGCGCGCCATCCGCATACGCGATGAAGAAGGCCGAGCGGTTCGTTTCGCGGCAGCCTCGCAGTCGCGGCAGACGGATGATCGCGGAGTCTATCGCCTCTACGGACTCCTGCCCGGCTCTTACCTGATCGCCGCCGGTTCAGGCTCCGGCAGCTTGATGCAGTTTTCCGATTACGGTGAACACTCGCCGACTTATTATCCTTCGGCCACGCGCGATACTGCGGTGGAAGTCGCCGTGCGTGGCGGGCAGGAAATCGCGGGAGCCGACATTCGTTATCGCGCCGAGCGCGGCTATTCGGTAAGCGGCACGGTTACGGGCAACCTTCCTGCTCCGAATATGGGCGGCGCTTCAGTGACATTGAGACACCTCTCAGGCGGCATCAGTCATGCATCTCAAATTCTGCCGCAGGGCGATGTTCGCAGTTTCGCCATGCACGGCGTGGCAGATGGAGAATACGAACTCACGGCGCGCAGCTTCGGACAAAACACCGAAGACTCAATCTCGCCTGCGCGACGAGTTGTGGTAAAGGGAGCGGACGTGACAGGGATCGAACTCACGCTTGCGCCTCTCGGTTCAGTGAGCGGGCGCGTCGTCGTAGAGGCTTCGCCCGCTGCGTGCAAAAAAGATCAAAAGCCTCTGCTCGAAGAAATCGCGCTCGCGGCTCTTCAGGATCGGAGCAAAGACGATGGCGTGAGACGATCATCGGAAAGTGCGCCCGATGATAAGGGCGAATTCACTGTGCGAGGTCTCGAAGCGGCCAACTGGAGGCTCGATTTCCTTCTGCCCGATGTGTGGTATGTTCGCGCGATAACCTTGCCCGCGGGCGCGAGGAAAATCATCGATGCGGCCCGCGACGGCATCTCGATCAAAACAGGCGAGAAGGTGATGAATGTGACCGTCACAGTTGCCGAAGGCGCGGCTTCTTTGAGCGGTCGCATGGTCGCGGAGAAAGAAGACGATTCATTGCCTGCGCGCACGCGCCTTTATCTTGTCCCTGCGGAAAAAGAGCAGGCGGAAAACGTCTTGCGCTACTGGGAAATGATCGTCAAAAGCGATGGCGTTTTCGCCTTCACCAACATCGCGCCCGGTCGCTACCGCCTCATTGCGCGAGCAGTCAATGATGATGAGAGCACAAGCGACACCCGACCCGCGGCGTGGGATACGGAAAGCAGACGAAAGCTTCGCAGTGAAGCGGAAACCACCAATGCAGTGATAGAATTGAAGCCGTGTCAAAAGACAGTAGATTACCTGCTGCGTTTTCCTCTGACGACCGGCAGGAAGCCTGACTGATTTATCGGTTGCTTACGCAAGACGGGTTGAATCAGATGAAGATATCAATGAAAGTTTTCGCGCGAAATTTTTTCATACTGCTCTCAGTCGTTTGCGCCTCAGCAAATGCTTTTGCGCAGGATCAGAAAGAGCAGAAACCGGGATCGGTCACAGGCCGTGTGACAATCGATGGTCGGGCTGCGACCGGGGTGATCGTGCTTTTAAGTCTGTCAAGCCCCGATCCCGCGCGTCGATTAGAGCTATCGATTACGGGCGTACAGGCCACTAGAACCACGACGGATGAAAACGGAAACTATACATTCTCAGACGTACCGGCGGGCCGCTACCGGGCGGCTCCCTACACGCTTTCGCACATCGCCGCGCCCGACAGCAAATCAACCGAGTCTGAAAGAGAGATAACCGTCACAGAAAACCAGACGCTCGAAGGCATAGATTTCGCTCTCATACGCGGCGGAGTCATAACGGGACGAGTCACAGACGCAAACGGGCGTCCGGTGATACGCGAAACCATCTCGCTCACAGGCGTGGATGATTCCGCCTCGGCGCGACTCTGGTCTCCGAACAATTCGAGCATGTTTTTGACCGATGACCGCGGGGTGTATCGCCTCTACGGTCTGCCGCCGGGAAAATACTTCGTGAGCGCAGGCGGAGGCGAGATGTCTTTCCTCTTCACAGACCGCAAAACTCCGCGCAGCTACTATCCGGGAGTCGCCGACCGGGCAGCAGCCAAATCGGTCGAAGTCACCGCAGGCGGAGAAGCCGCCGGGATCGATATCAGATTGGTCAATTCGGCGAAAGGATATCAGGCGAGCGGGCGCGTAATCGATGGCGATACGGGAAAGCCTCTGCCCAATGCGATAGTTATCTACATGGCTGCAAAAGATAACCCTGCGGCGGGAAGTTTCCCCGGAGGAGTTTCGCCATCCGGGTCGAAAGGGGAATTTCATTTCGCCAATATTTCTCCCGGCGTCTACATGGCAACCGCGCAGTTCGTCGAACCGGAGAACGAATACTACGGCGAGATGGTCAACTTCGAAGTCAAAAACGAAGACGCCACAGGGATCGAAATCAAGCTCAAGCGTGGAGGCTCGATCAGCGGATTCGCCGTCATCGAAGACACTTCCGACCCGGAGATTCTGGCCCAACTGTCACAGATGAACCTGGCTGCTAATGTGACAGGTAGCAGCGCAAGCACGGCGGAAGCGGAAGCCTTCAGCGCAGGCAGGGGAAAGATCAACCCAGACGGCAGTTTCCGCGCGTGGGGACTCAAACCGGGCAAAGTCCATATTCGCGCGGGCGGATACTTAGGCGCGAAGGGATTGAAACTCACGCGGGTCGAGCGCGACGGACTCGATCAAACCGACGGCTTGGAGTTGAAAGCGGGCGAGCATATCACGGGAGTGCGACTGGTGTTTGCAACATCATCGGGAGTCATTCGCGGACGCGTCGTCATCGAGGGCGGCCCTCTGCCCGCGGGAACGACGCTTATAGCCACAGCCGAAAACATCGCAGACAAAGAATCGCATATCGAAGCGCGGGTACTCGTCGATACTGCGGGCAACTTCGTCATCGAGAATCTGCTTCCCGGAGCCTACGAAGTGACCGTCAGCGTTGTAAACGATGCGCCCCCAGCGCAGCAGCCGAAAGTCAAGCAGACCGTCAATGTAGCGAAAGACGTTCCCGCTGAGATCACTCTGGTTCTCAATCTGAAAGTCAAAAACAACTGATGAGTATTGATATGAAACGATTTTTCAGTCTGGTGATATCGCTGACCCTCTGTATCGCTGCATTCGCTCAACAGCCTCAACGCCCTGCGCCTGTAGATAAAACGAAAAGCGGTTCTCGCTCAATCACGGGCCGGGTCATCATCGAGGGCGGGCAGGCGGTTTCGGATGCGGCCGTGCTGGCGTTGCCGGTAAATTTTATGGGCAATCAGAGCGCCGCTCTCGCATCGCTGCTTCGCCCGATTACGACGGATGAAGCCGGAAGATTCGAAGTCAAAGACCTCTCATCCGGCGCTTACTCCATTCACGTTTTACTTGCCGGATACGTCCTTTCAGACAGGCGCGAGCAGAAGTACTACCGTCCGGGCGACACGGTGACGATCTCTTTGACCAAAGGAGCAGTCATCACGGGTAAGGTGACGAACTTCACAGGCGATCCTGTAGTCGGCACTCGCATCCGCGCAGTGAGAATCAAAGACGCCGAGGGTCATCGGGTTCGCGCCGACGCTCTGGGCGGCGGCTCGATGTTCGGCTTCCTTGATCAGATTATGAATGTCGAATGGCAGACGGATGACCGCGGAGTTTATCGGCTATACGGTCTCGAACCCGGATCGTATCACGTCTCGGCGGGAGGAAAGGGGCTGGCCTCTTTCATATCGACGGGCGGCTATGACAGCGACGCTCCGACCTATCATCCGACGGGTACGATAGACACGGCGGCGGAAGTGAAGGTACAAGCGGGCGATGAAGCGACAGGCGTAGATATTCGCTATCGTGAAAACCGCGGCTATGCGATAAGCGGCACAGTCACGGGTCAGGCATCTTCTCAGGCTGCGACAAGCGTAGTGCTGACTCGCGCTGCGAACGGCGCGATGGAAGGCTTCGCCCTTGCATTGCCCAATTCGCCCAATCGCGGATTCATTCTCACTTCAGTGCCGGAAGGCGATTATTACATCACGGCTGTCGCGGGCAACGCGCTGGAAGGCACAAGCGTGGCCTCGTCTGCAGCGCGACGAGTCTCGGTGAAAGGCGCGGATGTCACGGGCGTAGAGCTTACGCTTGCGCCTCTCGGCTCCATCTCAGGTCGCATTACGGTGGAACCGGCTCCGGGAGCCGATTCCAGAGCCGAGTGCAAAACGGCGCGTCCGGCCTCAGTCGAAGAGATAGCCCTCGCGGCTCAAAGCGACCGCAAGGATCGCTCGAAAGACGAACCTGAGTTGATGGCCGCTTACGCGACTTCGACGCCCGATGCGAAGGGCGAATTTCTGATTCGCTTTCTCGAACAGGGACAAAAGCGAATGGTGGTGAAGCTGCCCGGAGAGCAATGGTACATTCGAGCGATCACTCTGCCTGCGACGAATGCCGCTGCGACGAATGCGGCCTCGCGCGCCGTCGATCTGGCGAAGGAGGGTTTCTCGCTCAAGCCGGGAGAGGCGGTCAATGGAATAACGATAACTCTCGGCGAAGGTGCGGCGACGCTTTCCGGGAAGATCGTGACAGGCAAAGAAGAAACGATCCCTGCTGCCCGTATGCGAATCCATCTCGTTCCCGCAGAAGCTCTGTCAGCCGACGAGACGTTGCGATTTGCCGAGGCGACAGCGCAACCGGACGGCACCTTCAAGTTCACGAACCTCGCGCCGGGGCGTTACTGGATAGTCGTCCGTCCTCTGGCTGAAGAAGAATCGATTGAAGGAGCATCGCGGCCCGTTGCGTGGGACGCAAGCGGCAGAGCGGGGCTTCGATTCGAAGGCGAAGCCCTCGCTAACGCCGTCGAGCTAAAGCTATGCCAAAAGGTCGCAGACTTCCTCCTGCGCTACACTCCGCCCATCAAGCCGGTGAAGAAGTGAAGAGGAGTAAGGGAGTGTGAGGGTATGGAAGTTATGCGTCTTCTTCTCCCCCACCCCCTTACTCCCATACTTTCCCGCTCACCTATCCCCCATCGCCCGTATGTCACGAATGCAAAAAAAGTGTAAAAAGACCTGCTTCGCTTGATTGCCGTGTTTCGCGCGAAAGATACTCTCAGAGTAAGCTCACAAATAACTCTGGAGGTTCGGACAAACATGAAGTTCAAAGCAGTATCGTTGTGTTTGACAGTTGCGCTTCTCGCCATCTCCGTGTTCGCGCAGGGCAGGGGCAAAGCGGAAGCGATGATCAATGGCAAAAAAATTTCCATCGACTATGGTCGCCCGAACTGGGGAGGCCAGGACAGACTCGCGGAAGCGCCGGTCGGTTTCATCTGGCGGCTTGGAAAAGACATGGCCACTCACATTGAAACCACAGGAGACCTCACAGTAGCCGGCAAAGCGGTCGCCGCAGGAAAATACTCGCTATGGGCGAAGCGAACGGGCGAAAATAGCTGGGCGCTTTTGTTCAATCCCAAGACAGGTGTATGGGGCGCGCCTGAACTCAAGGACGGGTTCATCGCCGAAGCGCCTTTGAAACTGGAGCGCACATCGAGTTCGACAGACCTGCTGACGATCTCGCTTGCCGAGGCGAAGGGCAAAGCGGCGATAAAAATTCAATGGGGCAATGCCGTGCTTTCAGGCTCGTTCGATGTGAAGTAGAAGCGCTGCTCTTCGAATCGGGTAGGAGGGAGCCTCACGGCTCCCGTCCTCCCACACCACCGGACGTGCGGTTCCGCATCCGGCGGTTCACTTAGAAAATTGAAGTTTTCGCAGTTGATCTAGCAGTGCGATCATTCCCAACCGATCAAAGTAGGATTTTGGGAACGCCTCGTTCATGTGTGACGCTCCCGCATTCCACCACGCGCCGTGTCCGTTCACTGCCGACTTCCACGCCCGCAGTTCTTGCAGTCCTCTCTTCATCAAGTTCTTCGCTCTGGTCTTAGGCCGCTTCCATTGCCGCCACAGCAGGCAGCGCAGTTTGCGTCGCAGCCAGCCATCTACTTCTTCAAAGACCCCTTTAACTTCTGCCAGCCGGAAGTATTGTATCCAACCGCGCAGCAGTTCGTTCAGGTCTTTTATCACTTGCCGCAGGCTTCGCCCTCTACCTTCTCGAATGATTCTCCGCACTTTTGCCTTCAGTCGTCGGATTGATTCCCGTGCTACTTTCAGACGTGCTTGTTTATGCCGCGTCATACTGTAGCCCAGATACTTCCTCTCCCACACTCGCGCCACTGCGCTCTTCTCCACGTTAACCTTCAAGCGTAGACGCGCGGACAGATACTGGGTCACCGACTTCATCACTCGTTCCCCAGCCGCCTTCGTCCGCACATAGATATTGCAGTCGTCGGCATACCGGCAGAACTTATGTCCCCGTCGTTCCAGTTCCTTGTCCAATTCCTCCAACAGGATGTTTGACAGCAACGCTGAGAGCGGCCCGCCTTGTGGAGTTCCCTCCACCCTCTGGCTCGCCACTCCTCCCATCATCATCCCCGCTTGCAGGTAGCGGCGAATCAAGCGCAGCACCCGCTTGTCACTGATTCGTCGAGCCAACCGCGACATCAATACGTCATGATTGACTCGATCAAAGAACTTCTCCAAATCTAAATCTACGACCCATCGCCGTCCTTCTCCCGCATACGCACGGGCTTGCTTTACGGCTTGCTGCGCGCTTCGTCTGGGTCGGAACCCGTAGCTTGATTCAGAGAATCCAGGCTCGAATAGCGGACTCAACACTTGATGCAGGGCCTGTTGTATCAGCCGATCTACCACCGTCGGAATGCCCAATTGCCGCATTCCGCCTCCGGGCTTTGGTATCTCTACACAACGCACCGGCTGTGGTTGATAGGTACCCTTCAACAGTGCTTCTTTGATCTGTACCCAATGCGCTTGCAGGTATGGTTTCAACTGCTCGACAGTCATAGCGTCTACGCCTGCCGCGCCTTTGTTGCTCATTACCTGCGAGTACGCCCTGAGCAGGTTCTCACGTGCGACCACTCCTTCCATCAACTGCGACTCTTCTGGTCTGACGGATTCTCTCCTTGCCGCGCCGCTTGACGCACCCGTCTCGTACCCTCGTGGCTTCCGGCCTCTACTCTGCGAGCGGGAATCGGGCATCTCAGCCATACTATCTGCGTCTGTTTCGGCGTCGAAATTCAAGCGTCAGTCCTTTCTAAGTGTTCGGGCCTTCGCTCCGGTCGCGGGAACTACTATGCCCTCTGCTGACTTCTCTCAACTCATCGCGCCGCCTCTCGACGACTCTAGCCCTGAAGGCAAGTTGAGAGACCTCCCCGGGTATTGCGCGTTCGCTTTCACGCTTATGCCCGCCGCATCTACGTGTTGACTCTCCGTACAGGTATTGGACTTTAAAGAATGTTGCCTTCTCATCCAGCCAACACGCCTCGTATGCGATTCCTGTTCGTCGGGCCAGCGTTTTGCTTACAGCTTCCTTCAGATTCCACCTCACGATGGACACCCTTGCTGTTCGGCTAACGATTCCTCCTGTCAGGCTCGTAAGGGACTTTCACCCTTTAGTGAACGCGCCCTGCCGGGCGCACAACTAAAAAAGGGCTGCCCGCGCGGGCAGCCCTTTTCGGTTGACGGATGGCACAGATCATTTCTTTTGAGCGGAAGTTCCCGCATCAGGTTTCGCCGGACGGTTTTGAGTCACGATGTCGAAGAATCCGTTCATCATCTCGTCCCACGTCTGCTCGCCGAATCTCACCTCTTTATTAGGATCGGGATTGAGCGAGTTCTTTGTAGAGTTGTCGTAGTGCGCGATGCATTCGATGCGCGTTCCCTTAGGCATTCGCAATGGCTTTTCCGGGTAGTAGTAAACCTGCCAGTTGAAATCGTAATTGGGAACTGAGAGCAGTACTTCCTCGCGACCGTCTGGATAGATGGCGCGATAGAGATAGTCTTTGCCTCGGACGTGCATGTGAGGCATGAGGCTTACGATTTCGCCATCTTCTTCGAAGGTGTAGTCGGCGCGGATTTCATAGTTCTGCGCGTTGGGAGGAATGGCGAATCGGACGTTGAACGCGCCGGTCGAGGTGACGAGCTTATCGACAGGCCCTTTGGCGAATTTGATTCCTACATAAGAGCGGTCTTTCGTTTCCTTGCCGTTCGGGGTGTAGTGCATTTGAATGACCAACTGCGAACCGGCTCGAATGAGTTTGGCTGTGCCGGGGTCGGCGAGGAAGGGAGTCTGGCCGGGAGATAGAGCGCCGAGTATGCCTTCGCCCAGATCGAGTCGGCGGCTCGATGGCGCGCGCCTCGGATCGCGCACATAGATGACGGCGTGGTGAACTACGGAAAGGTCTCCGGCTCTGGCTTCGAGTGCGGTGATATAGCGATCCTCCGTGAATTTGGGATCGACGACGAAGTACTGATAAGGCACTGCGCCTTCAGCCGGGACGGTGAACTCTTCCGGCATGTAGTAGATCGCATCAGGCTCGCCTATTTGCCAGCCGCTGGCGAATTTCGGCATCGCAGGCAAATTTTTCGGATCGCCTTCCTTCGCGCCCGCGTCGATCCAGGCGACGACCGTATCGATTTCCTTTTGCGACATTCTCCGATCATTGGCCCATTGTCCGTATTTCGGATCGGCGTGCCACGGCGGCATCTCGCGCGTGAGAACCTTTTCGCGAATGGCTCGCGCCCAGGGACGAATTTCCTTGTAGCTCGCAAGCGACATCGGAGCTATCTCGCCCTGACGGTGACAACTCAGACAGTTCTTATAAAAGATCGGAGCGATATCTTTTGTGAAAGTCAACTGGCCTTCAATCGAGGCGCTCCCTTGCGTGGCGAGAGAAGCTGCGGCCAAAGCCATGATGAGAAGCGTAAAACGAGTCCTGTTCATCCGTCTTCCTCCCCGGAAAAGTGGCGCAAGCTGTTAGCTTGCGGATTCCCCGACCTTCATACTTGCGGGGCGCGCAATCTGCCAGATTGCGCTACCAGACTCCTGTGCGGCTATCGATTCGGGAAAGCGATAAACTGCTCCACTGATGCGGGCTATTGTATGGCTCCACTTACCGGTTAGTCAATCGTCGATGAAGATTTCTTTCTTGCGCTGCCCCCGTGCGGCGACTATCATGACCGTCTCTGCCCGAAAGAGATTTGCTGATGTCCGCTGATAGAAAAGCTATTTCCGTTCTCCCGCCGCCGACAATTATGACCCGCAAGGTCGCCATATCCTTTATTGAAGGAGACCGGTAAACGAGATGTCTGAACACGCAGCCGCTGTAGCTCGACAATCCATCAAAGCCGCTGCCCGCAAAAAGGGTCTTGTAAAAACAGTGGCTCCGGTTGCCACGCTCGTCCTCATCGATTTCGCGGTTTCAATAGTCGTTTTCGTCCTCGCTTACAAACTCCATCACGCCAACCCCATATTCGAATGGAGGCGCAGAAGCTCATTCCCCGCAGGCATCTGGGATACATTCGAGCCTTACCTGAGCATTCTGTTATTCATCCCCTTCGTCAAGCTGTTCTCTCTGCGTCGATACGGGTTTTACAAACTCCGAGGCGAGTTCTCTTTTTCGGGCGATTTTTTGGGCATACTCAAAGCCACTTTCACAGCCTTTTTGATAATGGTGCTGATCGCCTTTTTATTCCGACAGGGGATTCTTTACAGCGACGGACGAATAGAATTCCTGGCTGACTTCTCTTATTCGCGCATGGTATTCGTCTACGACTGGATGTTGTCGGTGGGCGCGTTCTGGATAACGCGCATGGTGGTGAGGCTCATTCAAATCGCTTATCGCTCAGACGAGCGAAATCTCATCCCGACCGTAGTGGTAGGCTGCGGCGAGATGGCTGAAGTCTGCATAGCCGAGATATCGAGCAAGCCGCGGCTCGGTTATAAGCTCGTCGGAGTCATCACCGCGCGGGCGAACGAAGATGCCGCGCCGCTCAGAAAATACGGCGTCAGAAAGTTGGGCCATTTCGATAACCTGCCTGATCTCGTGAAAAAGTACGGCGTCGAAGAAGTGCTCATCACCGACACACGCATCCACTCAGGAAAAATGTTTCATGTCTTGATGGAATGCGGGCGCGATCATCACATCAAGTATCGAGTGGTGCCGAATCTGTTCGACTGTCTGCCGGGAAAAACCGAGATAGCGACAATCGGCTCATTGCCGATGATAAAACTTTATGAAGAGCCGTTGCGCGGGCCTCAGCGAATGCTCAAGCGCACGATGGACATAGCGGCTGCCTGTTTGCTTTTCCTCGCGACGTGGCCTTTCTGGATCGCGCTTGCCGTTTTGATCAAGCGCGAATCAAAAGGGCCTGTGCTTCTCAAACAGGAAAGAGTCGGGATGGATGGAAAAGTATTCCTGATGTACAAATTCCGCTCGATGCGCGACGGGACGGACGATCAGCCGCATCGCGAAATCATGACTCGCATGATCAATGGCGAAGATGTGAATCAGGGAACCGACGAAGAGCCTATCTACGGCAAGGTCAAAGACGATCCCCGGCTCACACGGATTGGAAGCTGGATGCGGCGTTATTCTATTGATGAACTGCCGCAGGTATTGAATGTTATCAAAGGCGAGATGAGCGTCGTCGGCCCGCGCCCGCCTCTGGCCTACGAAGCGCGCGAGTACAAGGACTGGCATCGCACGCGATTTCACGTGCGTCCGGGGATTACGGGATTGTGGCAGGTGAGCGGGCGCAATCGATTGCACTTCGAAGAAATGGTCAGGCTCGATATTTTTTATATAGAGAACTGGTCGCCACTGCTCGATCTGAAAATCATGCTCAAGACCGTTCCTGTGATGCTGAGGGGGGATAATACTTATTGATGGTCATTTGTCATTAATCCTTTGTTATTTTTGTTGACGAGGAGGCGACTATGGCTGCATCGGAGATCAGGAAGGAGCATCATTTCTGGGATTGGAAGAATCAGGATCATCTGGGTTGTCGCGACTACCTGCTTGTTGCCGACAATAATCTCTACTTCGAAGGGGTAGTGCAGCCCCACAAGTTCGGAGAAGTGAAGGAACTATTGTCATCAGGCGGCCCGCAGCCTGTGCAGGAGAGGGTCGCAGCCGAAAGCAGGAAGAAACTTGGCAGAGCCTATTTTTCTCGCGTGATCCCCTTCAATAATGTCCGATCAGTTGAGTATGTGCCTTTGCTTACGTCCCATCTCGTACACATCCGTTACACAGACGACAAAGACAAAGAACAGAAGCTGACGTTGAAAGTCCCTGCTGACGACGATTTCGCTCAGAACATTTTCGACGAGTTGCGAACCGAAATCGCCCCAAAGAGCGCGGTGGCAAACGAGCAGGCATCGAAATGGGCATCTATTCGAGGCCCGGTTTTCTCTCTCATTTTCGGCGGCGGATGGCTGCTGCTCGCCGCCGTCGGCGCTACGACCGATGAACGAGTATGGCAGGAAAAGGTTTTCTTCCTGCACGCTATAGTTGGCTGGCTTATTCGCTTCCTTGGGCCGGTCTGGTTGACGATCATCGCGGTCGTCTGGATAGGGGCTTCCGCGTGGCTGTTGCGCAGCCGCCTGAAGAATCCGCCTACCAAACAGGTTTGGCGTGTGAACTGAGTAACAGGTCTTGAGGCAATAGAGAGCAGGTCGATCAGACTAATCTGCTTTGAAACCACTCGACGAATTTTCCGACGCCTTCTTCGATCTTCGTTTTCGGATCGTAGCCGAGCAAGCGCCGCGCCTTCGTCACATCAGCGAAAGTCACTGGCACATCACCGGGCTGTTCCAGTTGGCGATCAATCAAGGCGCGCTTGCCTAAAGTCTCTTCCAATACTTCTATCAATCGCCTCAGTTCGACCGTCTGCGACTCGCCGAGATTGATTATTTCAAACCGGCTCTCTTCGTAACTCATCGCCGCAGTGACTCCGTTGATGATGTCATCTATATAAGTGTAATCGCGCCGCGTCGAGCCGTCGCCGTAAACAGGAATAGCGCGGCCCTCCGCGATCAGTCGCGCGAATTTGTGAATCGCAAGATCGGGTCTCTGACGCGCACCGTAGACGGTGAAGAACCGCAGGCACAAGATCCTCATATCATAAAGATGGCTGTATGCGTGACAGGCCGCTTCGCCCGCTATCTTCGTCGCGGCATATGGCGAGATGGGGTGAGCTATGGGGTCGTCTTCCGAAAACGGGACTTTCGCGTTCACTCCGTAGACCGAGCTTGACGAGCCGAATATGAATCGCGCGACTTCGTTCGTTCGCGCGGCTTCGAGCAACGAGTAGGTTCCCCGGACATTCGTCTTTTCGTATTCGAGCGGCCTTTCAAGCGAGGGCCGCACTCCTGCGCGCGCCGCCAGATGCACAACCGCGTCGAACCCGCAGCGCGAGAATATCTCATTGATCGCAGGCGCATCCGAGATATCGGCTTCGATCAGACGGAAGGTTTTTCTATCGAAGTGATGAGCTATATTCGCTCGTTTGATGGCCGCGTCGTAAAAATCATTGAAGTTGTCGATGACCGTCACGCGAGTCTCGTCATCCATCAGGCGATCAACCAGATGGCTGCCGATGAATCCCGCTCCGCCTGTCACAAGGATGTTTTTCATACGCGAAGGCTCCGCATTATAACACGCCTTCGCGGGTCTGAAGAGTTGTCGGAGAATCTCTGACTTCAAGTGATGGGCGGAAGGCCCGCAGCCGCGCGCCACTCGTCGAGGATCGCCCGCCAACGCCTGGCTCTCTCCAAACTCGGAACTATTTTGCCTTCGGGCATGAGGTATTTGAGTTCTTCAGGGCGATTCCTGCTCGCCCATTCTTTGAATTCCGCCATACGGTCTTTCGCGCCTGATTCAACTGCTTCGACTAAAGTGCCATCAATTTTTTCTTCCCGGTTGAAGTAGTAAGTTATCTGAACTCTCGAAGGCGGGCGGTCTATCAGGCGGTAGAAATCATTCGTCTCAAGCAGCCTGAATGCGACTGTGGCGTCTTCAGCGCGGTATTCATAATAAACGGCGCGCGCTTTGAAGTACCTGTCCCATTCGGCCCACGGGCCTTCGCCTCCATTTCTTTTCGCTCCCGGCCCTTCTTTCTTCTCATACCAGATGCGCGAATCCTGAGCGAATAAATTCTTCGCCGCGCTTTTATCGCCTCTTTCCTGCGCCTCGTGATAAGCGATCACCTTTCGAATCAGCGGATGAATAGAACTCTGACAAGCCGCGATTGACTCGACATTCGGGAGCAAAAGAGAAAACATTACGGCTGACAATAATCCGCGTATGCGCATATCAGCGCCTCTCGGTTTCAATCTAAAGAATGCTCACCTCTTTCTGTCAGGGCAGGTGTTGCAATCTTCCTGAAGAATTATGGAATCGAATCGCTGCTGCTGCGCGGGATTGAGCAGCACTCGCATACGCGAGCGCGCGCCTTCTCTCAACGCGTCGTATCGCGGGCGCACTTCGGCGCAGACTTTTTTGTAGTCGCTGCGCGTCTCTTCGAGTACGGTTCGAATAGCCGCCGACTGCTCCGAGTTCAAATCGAGATCGCGTTTGATGGTTTCGAAATAAGCGTCCGTGTCGCGAAGCGATGTCGGACGACCCGTCTCCGGGCGCGAGTTGTATAAACCGCCGAGCGCGATGCCTGTGACGCAGCCCAAGGCGAATACGACCACCAGCGCGCCCCATACTTTTATCCACGTCTTCTTTTGCGAATTCATTTTTCACTCTCCTTTACGAGCGTCGCCAGCACGTCTTCAGTCGAGATTGCGCACTCATCGCTCGCCGATATCGCGCACGTTCCGCCCGCGCGCACGCGCTCCACTCCTGCGCCCCTCGTTCCTGTCAGCGCGTCATCAATCGAGCCACTGACGTTTGCGCCGCTGCTTGCAATCCACATCCAAAAGGCCGCAACCATCGCCACGAGCGCCATCAGGGGTATCGCCTGCCGTGCAACGAGCAGAGTCGCTATCCATCCATCTGTCGGCTCGCTCTGCTTCGCGCGTATGCGAGCGCGAATACCCGCGTAACGAATTTGTGATGAGATGGCTTCAATCTCTTCGTCACTCATCGTGGCGCGGCGCGTTATCTCACGCCCGAACAGATCAAGCCGCTCATCTTCTTTTCGATTTTTCCAGAACATTTCGCACCTCACAAAAATTCACCGAGCACGCGACGAAGCGCCGCACGCGCTCGGTGAGCGCGCACCTTGACTCGTGAAACGCCCCAGCCCAAAGCGCGAGCTATTTCAGCCGCAGGCATCTCTTCGCCGTCGAGCAAAGTGAGTATCAAACGATCATCCGCGTCGAGGCGGGCCAGAAGCTTGCTTGCCAGATCGCGCGAGATAGTTGTCGCTTCGGCATCCGCGGCGTTTTCGTCTTTCAATCGCGTGTTGAGAAAGAGCGTTTCATCTTCGGTGACGCTGCTGAAATTATTTTCGGGTCTACGGCGAGCGCGGCGCAGTTCGTCGTAGCAGGAATTGATCGCGACCTTCGTGAGCCACGCTGCGAAAGATGAGCCGCGCTGGCGCGAGTAATCCCCAAGCGCGAAATAAACCTTGGCGAATACTTCCTGAACAACCTCTTCGATTTTTTCCTGTCGATTGAAGAACCGACTCGTGATCCGGGCGATTCTCAATCGATGGCGTTCGAATATCATCTCGAATGCCGCGTCGTCGCCCTCACGCGCTGCCTGAACCAGTTCTTCATCGCCCGCTGAAAGCGAAGCGATTTCGGCAACGCATAATTTGTTGGCGGCTTCCCCCATTGAACGCAATCAGGCAGTAACTATAAACGCGCGGCGGGCCGGTCGGGTTACGACGGAGGGAAATAAATTTTCAGATCAGCACATCGCCCGCTATGGTGATAAACAGTATGACGCTGACGAAAGCGTTGGTGGTGAAGAAAGCGGCGTTGAGTCGCGACAGGTCATCCGACTTGACGAGGCTGTGCTGATAGACCAGAAGCGCGGCTGTCGCGATCACTCCAATCGAGCTTATCCATCCAAGTTGAGCCGCACGGAAAAAGATAACGAGTACAGTGAACATCAGCGCGTGCAACCCTCGCGCTATCCACAAAGCCCGACGGATGCCGAAGCGTTGCGGGATAGAATGAAGCCCCGCTTTTCGATCAAAGTCATAATCCTGACAGGCATAGAGAACGTCGAACCCGGCAGTCCACAGCATCACGGAAATCGATAGCAGAACGGGAACGAGCGTGAGGCGACCCGTGATGGCTATCCACGCGCCCGATGGAGCAATGGACAAACACCAGCCCAGAACGAGATGCGAAAGCGCGGTCACTCGCTTGGTGTAGGAATAGAGAAAAACGGAAGCGAGCGCGACGGGCGAAAGCAGTAGGGTCAATCGATTGAGTTGAGAGGCAGCGAAGAGAAAAAGCGCGGACGATAAAATTGTGAAAACCCATGCGAATTTCAAATCGAGCAATCCGGCAGGTATGGCCCGCGTCGCGGTGCGCGGATTTGCGGCATCGATCCGGCGGTCTGCTATTCGATTGAAAGTCATCGCAGCCGAGCGCGCGCCTGCCATCGCAAGAGTGATCCACAGAAATTTCGAAATCCAGAAAGAGGCCGGTTGCGGCGGCAAGTCGCGCGCGGCAAGGGTAGCGCCGAGAAAAGCGAACGGGAGCGCGAACAGGGTATGCTCGATCTTGATCATTTCGAGCGTGATTTGCAGCCGCCGGGTCATCGTCATATCAGTGCCTCGCATATTGTTTCAGACACATTATAACAATCGAACGGGCAGGCTCAAAAAATGACGGGCGACTTATTCCGCTCACTTCTTTCCCGGCTGCTTTGAATGATCGTGTTGCTGGTGGTGCTGCCGGAGCAGGTCTTTGCCATAGTCGTTGCCGTTCGGGGTGCGAACGACTGTGTGGATGTGGTTGCGCGTGGGGCCGCTTCTGCCCAATGCTACGGGCCGCTGGTGATCGAACTCTATCAGAATCACCGGACTCTGAATTCGGTAATAAAAAACGCTGTCGGGTTCCGCCCCGCCTATCCACGCGAACCATGTCTGATCGAGATGTTTTTCTACCTCCGCCATCTTCACTCGCGCGTGGCCTTCTTTCATGTTGCCCACAAATTCGGCGATGACATCAAGCAGCAACTTTTTCTGCTGGCTGTTGAATTCGGTCGCGCGAATCCCGGCGTAATCAAGCACAAGATTGTCTTTGTATGCTTCGGACAGGTTGTAGTTGGCGGTTTTGTCGCTGCGTATCGTGGCTTTGGCCTGCTGCTCGCGGTCGAGCGAGCGCATCAGAGCGAATCCCTTGTTCTGTTCATCCTGCAAAACTGTGGTGCCTTTGTATTTGCCCGACTCGGCGCGTATGGGTTCAGACCCGAAGAAATTAGGCGTCATCACCACCTGATCGCGGAGTATGAAATAGTTGATGATCGCGTGATGGCCGTCCAACTGCCAGCCCCACGGCTCAGTCGCCGACGGACGGCCCATGATGGTGATCCAGTAGAGCCACTCGCCATACTCTTTGAAGTTGTTTGTCAGTTCGGCAAGCGTTTCGTTGAGCCGCATGATATCGCGCGTTTTCTGCAAGCCTCGTGCGCTGAGGCTTGCGCGGAGGAGGTCGAATGCGGCGGCGCGCTGCGCTTCCGTCATTTCATTGAACCCAACGCCCTGACGCGCGGGAAAATGTCGGTTGTCCCACATTTGCCATTCCGGATCATCGACGGGAAAGAGCGTCTGCTTTCGCTGATCTTCGGTCAAAGCGGCGAGGAATTTTTCAGCCGTCTTGCGAACAGGTTCGGTAGAAACTCCAGTCGAGCGAATACGAAACAATCCCTCGATTACGTTTCCGTTTGTCGTAATGCCCTTGAAAGGCTCCTTAGGAGCCTGAGTCGCCGGACGCGAAGGCGCGGTCTGAAGATACGCCAGAGTGCTGCAAAACAGCACGGCAAAAATCGGGGTCATAAGTCGAAGGGTTTTCATGACGGGATTATTCTCCTTGCGCAAAACTTGTCGTTGACAGAGAGTCAAATCTACCTGATTCGATTTTGAAAGTGAATCAATTCAGAGTCGCTTCGTTCATTCAAGCATCAGACTGATCGCATCACATAAAAAACATAGCCATAGAAATCGGAATGCTTTCGATAAATATCGATCTCCGTCTGCTCCGCTTCGATGATGCTGAGTGCTTCAGGATCGGCTTTGTATTTCTCTCTGAGTGCTACGAGCTTTCTTTCAATCGGACGATAATAATCATCCCACCACGCCGCTGAGGGCAAGGCGAAGTGATCGACGATTTCATAACCGCAGACAGCGATGATCTTCAGATTTTCTTCAACGCTTTTGATGGCCGGATAAGCTTCCGCCCAGAATTTTTTTACTTCTTCCGACGGATCGGGTCTGAGCCATGAAACTTCAGTGACAGCCATCCATCCGCCCTCTTTGAGCAGCCGCCGCCACGTGTTCAAACCGTTTTCAAATCCTGCGATGTAGATAGAGCCTTCGGCCCAGATGATATCGAAAGACCCGGCGGCAAAATCGAGCGCGTTCATATCCATCCTTATCGCACGAATGCGATCCGAAAAACCTGCCTGCTTCGCCTTTTCTTCGAGCGCCGCCAGATAAGATGGATGGGTGTCTACGGCGATGATTTCGCAATCGATGAGAGCGGCAAGGTCGAGCGTCTGACGGCCCGGCCCGCAGCCAATGTCCAGAATTTTCGGCCGTGGCGGAAGCGATGTGATTTTCGAGAAAGCTTTTTTCGTCGACTCCGTGTCGCCGGGGCCTTCTTTGGGAATGTCGGTGTGTATTTCGAAAAAGATTTGTTCCTGTGTCATCGTGTCGCGCCTTCGCAGCGGCGATGGCGTTGATCATCATCGCAGGAATTATATCAGTCGCCCTCTTCGACCGGGTTTGATGAGCAGAGCCGATACGGAACTTCAGCGCATAGTATTTCTCACGGGCCTGCCTCTGCTCGCGGCCCTGATTCAGTGCGCGGTCTTAGGAGTGATGAACTGGCGATGGGCCGATGAGATGGGCGGCGGGCTTACCCGTTTACTTCATCAGCGACAACACAATGATGCGCCGCTTCTTTGCGCTTTTTCTCCCGGTCAATTGGTTTTTAATCGCTTCCGAATACCTGATCTTTCCTGGCGCAAGCTATCAATACCAAGCCTGCACCGGCTCTATCGAGATAGACGGAGAGATGAGCATAATGCCATCTTAGGCAGCATTGCCTGTGCTGCTGTTGGAATAAAATCTGCGCAGAAGATTATCGATTTCCTTCTTGCCTATCGCTTCGAAGATCACACTCGGAGGAATGTTCAACCCTTCGGCGAGTTTGAGCGCGGTCTCGACGTTTAGCGTGTTGACGACCGAAGAGAGAATCTTAGACAGCAACCCCTGATCGAATCCTGTCTGACGGCAAAAATCGATCTGCCTCATCCCGCGCTCTCGCAGATGAGAGCTAACGAGTTCGGCCAGCGGGGTGTGACGGATTTTCAATTCCTCTCCCTCACCAGTAGTCGCGCTTGCAAGTTGAACGGAAGGTCTGCTCATTGGTGTACCCTCTCTCACACAAAATTGGAACTCCCTGTTTTCGGGCAAAACTCCTGTTGCCGCGTCTCCCCCCCAAGTTTGCCGCAGCCTCTCTATCTCTCCACTGCTACCTGCCACCGCGCGTGATAAATGTTATCAGGCCGGTTATTCCCACCATGCTCGAAACTTTGCTCACTGTCTTGAAGGTGTTGCCGTGGACGATTATCGTGTCGCCCGCGCGCACGTAAGCGTTTTCTTCAGGGTTCGCTTTGCCCTGAAGTATCTTTTTCACATTGACCGTAAAGGTCTGCACTCGCCCGTCTTCGAACTGACGAAGCACGGTCACGTTGGAACTGCTGCCGTATTCGGTTATCCCGCCTGACGCGGTGATAGCATCAAGCACCCTCATCGGGCGCGTGAGCAGCAGCACGCCGGGACTTCGCACATCGCCCAGAACCCCGATCTTCGCGCTTTGAGCTTCCAGAAGCGAGACCGTGACTTTCGGGTCTTTGATGTATTCGGCAATCGCCGTAGTGAAAAACTCCTGAACCTGAGTGATCGTCTTTCCCGCCACCGTCACGTTTCCCATCAGCGGATAATAAACCTGTCCGACGGGCGAGACGGCTACGCGCTGAACGGAATCCTCCGGGTGCTTGTCGACGTAGATCGCAACCACATCGCCCGCGCCGAGGCGATAGGAGTTGAAAAAATTCTGATACACCGAAGCGATCTGCCCCTGAATAGCCCGCTCTTCTTCATTGCTCACCTTCTGAGTTTCGGCTTGCAGGTCTGTCGCCGCGTTCTTTTTCTGATCATCCGGGCGAGTCGCATTCTGCGCCAGAGCCGACGCGGATACGATCAGCGACAACACGAGACTTAAAATCCTTTTTGTCATCATCGCCCTCCCCGACCGAACAAAACGGTCTTGATGGTCTCGAATACGATCATCGCATCTAGCAGAAGAGATTGATTCTTGATGTAATAGAGATCGTACATAAGCTTTTCTATCGTGTCCTCGACCGACGAGCCGTATGGATATTTGATCTGCGCCCAGCCCGTCAGCCCCGGTTTGACCAGATGTCGCTGCGAGTAATAGGGTATGACTTCGCTCAACTGCTCGACGAAGACCGGGCGTTCCGGGCGCGGGCCGACGAAGTTCATGTCGCCGCGAAGCACATTGATGAACTGCGGAAGTTCGTCAAGCCTCAGTTTACGAATGATGCGCCCGACGCGCGTCGCCCGCGGATCGTCTTCTCCCGCCCAGACCGGCCCGGATGACTCTTCGGCATCTACTCGCATCGAGCGGAATTTGATGATCTTGAAAATCCGTCCGTTCTTGCCCATTCGCTCCTGCGTGTAAAAAACCGGGCCGCGGGAATCGAGTTTGACCGCAATGGCGACCATAAGCATGACGGGCAGCGAGAGCACGAATCCGACGACTGCAAGGCCGGCGTTGAGGACTCTGCGAACGTGGCGCGCTAAATCCGAAAAACGATTGCCGCGCGAAAAGATCAGCCACGACGGGCGAAGCATCTCGGTCGCTATTTTTCCTGTCAGCCTTTCGTAGTAACTGGCGCAATCTTCTACGGCCACTCTTCCGCTCAAAGTCAGGTTCAACAATTCTTCGGTTGGCAGCTTGCCGCGTCTGTCTTTGACGGCGACGACTATGCGGTCGACATCGTACTCGTCGACGAGTTCGGCTATGTCGCTCGTCACGCCGATCACTTTCGGATTGATGAGGCTCTTGCCCACTAGATCGGGGCGATTATCGACGAAGCCCACGATGTGAAATCCGGCGTTGCGACGTTCGAGCGTGGCGCGCGCTATCTCTATCGCCTGACTGTCTGATCCGAGTATCAACACGCGCTCGCGCACGCCTATCCTCGAATGGCCCGTAGTCCAGGCCACGAGCAGTCGCCAGAGCGCGATGATTGCGAAGGCCAGTCCCAGTTCGACCAGAAACACGCCGCGACCGAGTTGAAACGACGGCAGCGCGTAAAAGAAAATCGAGAGAAGCACGGTCGCCGCCAAGAGCGATTTGATGAGATTCTTCACCACTCGGCGATAGCTGCGGGTGGCGGGCAGGTCGTAGAGGTCGAAGAGATAAAACGCAAGCTGGATGACGAGCGTGACCATCAAAAGTTTCAGCCAGCCCTGCCGCTCCGCGAGTTCCCAAGCCGTGCCTTCGCCAAGTCGCAGCCACGCAGCCGCGAGTCCCGTCGAAAGGAGCAATCCGGTTTCAGCCGTAATTAGAAATGCTCGTCTCATATCCCACACTCATTTCAAAAAGCAACGCGAGGAAAGAGGGGCATTGCTTGATTTATTTTTTTCTTCCGAACAGTCCGGTTTTTTTCTTTCTGTAGTAACCGGCTTCTTCTTCTATCTGCGATCCATTGAGCGCGACTCCCAATCTGCGCTCTTTCGGTATGAGCTTCAATGCGTCTGTAACAGCGTCGTGGTGAGTACGACCTGCGCGCACGACTATCATCGTGCCGTCGACTATCGAAGCCAATCGTTGCGAGTCAGCGAATTCGAGAATCGGCGGAGAATCGATGACGATGAAATCGAAGAAGTGTTCGAGATCGCGAAGCATCTCTTCGACCCTCGACGAGGTGAAGGCGTCGCTTCCGCCGATGTGATAATCCGACTGCCCGGCCATTTCGCTCGTCGCTCTCGGAGCGAGCACATACAATCCGTTCGGATCGATTCTGACAACCGCTTCGTGAAGCTTCGCTCGCGCCTCGATCATATCGAGCCATCCGTTTTCGGTCTCGATGCCGAGCATGCGATCTACGGAAGGGCGGCGCAGATCGGCGTCGATGAGCAGCACGCGACGTTCTTCCTTTTTAGCCATCACCCACGCGAGATTCGCGGCCACTGTGCTTTTGCCTTCGCCTTCCTGCGCGCTCGTCACGAGCATCGTCTTCAGTTTGCGGCGCGACGCGAGGTTGAGTATTCGAACGGCCAACGTGCGATAGCGTTCGGCTGCCAGCGCGTCTGAGGCTGCGACTGCGGCGAGGTGAGGTTCGACCGCAAGATCGAACACGCTCAAAGCGCGACGCGGCTCGGTGAAAGCGGGGGGCGCAGGCACGGAGGCCACGCGCAGGCGAGGCAATCCGGGTTTGGTCTGACTCAGGGCGAATTCGTTTTCTGTGTCGGGGGCCGAGTGGCGGGCTTCTTCATGAATTTCTTTTTTTTCGCCTTCGAAATCAGCAGGCTCGAATTCCGCCGCCCGGTCGAAGTCCTTCGGATTCCAGGTGTATGCATCGGCAGGCGGAGATGTCCACTGCTCGTCAGCGTGAGCGTGCGTCGCTTCAGCGCGCGCTGCCTCGTTCGCTGCCTCGTTCGCTGCCAGGGGAGCGCCTATCGGGCGGGAGCGGTCTCGCCATCTGTCGGACTTTATCAATGCGTTATAAACTCTGCCCATCGCCGTGCCTCTCTATCTCTTGAGCACTTTCACGCGAGCGAAGAATCTGGGGGCTTCCTCTTGCTCAGTTTCGATAGTGAATTTTGATTCATCCTGCACCGGGGCGGGCCGGATGTAACGAACCTTCGGCGTCGATTGCGGAATCTGTTTGATCGGAGCCTGATTCATCTTTGCCGCTCCTGGAGTCGCTCGTCTTTCCTGCTCGTCGAGTATGGCTTCGACCGTCTGCGGAGAAGCGACGGTCATCGGAGCGAGGTCGAGTAGATCGATCACGTCGCCGATGATCGACTGGGTGATGCACGGGCTTTCTTCGCTGAAACCTGAAAGCAAAGCGTTATCGCATATGTTGTTTATGAGCCGCGGTATTCCGCCCGAAAAATGATGAATCATTCTGATGGCTTCCGTAGTGAACAGATTTTCGTCCCGCCCTCCGGCCACGCGCAGCCGCCAGCGAATGTACTCGCCGGTTTCGCGCTCGGTGAAAATCTTGATCTGACACTTGAGGCTTATTCTCTGTTTGAGTTGGCGCAATTCGGGCTGCACCAGTACGTCGTGCAGTTCGGGCTGTCCGCACAGAATGATCTGCAAAAGTTTTTCGCGATTGGTCTCGAAATTCGAGAGCAGTCTTATTTCTTCGAGCAGATGCGCAGGCAACAGATGCGCTTCATCGATGACGAGGACGGTTCTCATCCCTTGAGTGTGGCGCGACATCAGCACATAACCGAGAAGGCGCAGCATCGCGGCTTTCGAGGGCTGAGGCTTGAGTCGAAATTCGCTCGCCAGCAGATCGAAAAATTCTTCAGTCGAAAGCAGCGGATTGAATATGTAGGCCGACAGCACTGAGCGGTCGAGCGATTGAAGCAGCGAGCGAAGCACAGTCGTCTTTCCGGTTCCGACTTCGCCCGTGACGACGACCAATCCTTTGCCACTTTCGATTCCATATTGAAGATTGGCCATTACTTCGAGCAGACTCTCAGTGCGGAACAGATAAGCCGGGTCGGGAGCGAGGCTGAAGGGGATATCGCGGAGATTGTAGAACTGCTGATACATTCGATGCTCTCCTATCAATGGAGTTAAATTGCCAATGCGCTCTTTTTTTCAGTCATTATGAAAGGGAGTGGCCTTGATGATCGAATAAAAACCGGCCTCTGGGGAAAGGCCGTGCAAGCGATCCTCATCTGTATAGAGACAGCCGTTTCGCTGCCCCGCGTTTTCATCTCCTGCCGATCATCGCGAAGACATTGGTGATGATTAGTATCTGCGTCAGCGCGAAAGTCGCGACTACCGCTATCGCAACGCCGAGAGCCATTTTCATTCTGGCGCGGCGTGCGTCGCGTTTTTTCTCCGCATGAGTTATCGTCAGCGGGATCGCTGCGAGCAGCGGCAATCGAGTGTAATGCTCAACGTCTTTCGCGTCCTGAAGCGAAGCGAAGCGACGCATCTCCAGTAGCAGAGCGAACCCTATTCCGACAGTGATCCCCGCGCCGAGGGCGATGATGGCCATCATTCTTCGATTGGGCCACACAGGCAATTGAGGCAGATTGGCCTGATCGAGTACGCGGAACTGCTCGACTTTGTTGTTGCCGATGGTCTGACGTTTCAGTTCTGCGTCCTGAAGCTTCGATAGAACTTCCTTGTAAGTCTGCTTGAGCCCGAGGTAATCCTGAGCCAGTCGCGCAGAACCCGCGCTTCGCGGCTGAACGGGCGCTGAGGAAGTCACGGGCGCGATTGCCGTGACGGGAGGATTGGCAACCTGACGATCAATGGCGCGGTTGGCCACCTCAAGTTCGGTCTTCAATCGATTGCGTTCGGATTCAAGCGCGGCAAGCTCGCGCATCTCAGCGGTCTGCGAAACTGCGCCCGCATCCTGTTTTTTGAGTTCAGAAATCTGGCGGTCAATGGCGGCGATCTGATCGTTGATAGCGACGACTCGCGGATGTTTATCGGTCAGTTCCTGACGATTGACCAGATTATCGCGCTGGCCCTGAAACTCCGCGCGCTTGGCTATCAATGCGGCATACGTCGGATTATCGCGAAGCGGCGCGGTCTTTTTCTGCTGATCGACGATCTGTCGCTGCTGGCCTATGCGTTGTTCGACATCTGCGATCTGCTGTTGAAGTTTGTACTGCTGATCTTTCAACGCTTCGATGGTCATCTTGCTCGCTCGTATGGAATCGAGGCTTGGCCCCGTGTTGCGCGGGCCTCCTGTGGGAGGAGCGAGCGGCGCGTCTTCCTTGAGCGAGAGCAGCCACGGGTCTTTTTCTTCGAGGTCGCGCAGTTGAGTCGATATTTCCGTCGCGCGCTGGCGCAGCACATCCGCCTCGCCCGAAGCATAAGACTGCATGGCAGCGACGTTATCGCCGATGAGTTGATTGGCAAGCTCGGCGGTAATGGTCTGCGCGACTTCCGGCGTGTCTGCGCGATAAGAGATGGTGAAAGCGTCTGTAGATTTCTCGCCGCTGGAATTGACATCGACGTTGATATCGCCGCGCATCTTCGAGGTGACATCATCGATTCGCGTGCCGCGGCTTCGCATCTGGCGATAGAGATCGTAGCGATTGATTATCTCTTCGAGTCGCGTTCGACTCGCCACCTGCTCGTGAATAGTAGTGAGACGTCGAGACAGGTCGAGGCTCGTGCGTTCGCCTGTGCCTTCGCCTTTGGGCGACTCGACTATGATGAAGGTGGAAGATTCGTAGAGATTCGGTAGCCGTTTTATGGCGATGACAGAAGCCGTAGTGACGACGAGCGCGGTGATTACGATTAGCGGCGTGCGGCGTCGCGCTATGCGAAGGTAGTCTGCGAGGTTTCGGGGCCTGATCGAATCCATCTTTTTATCTCCGCCCCGGCTCAGGGTCGGGGTTGATGCGCGCTCAAGGCGCTAGTTGAGATAAAGAGAAAATGGCTTTCTGTTTCCAGAAGTTATCACGGGGCCGGGCGCTCGAAGCGGGAGAGGTTTGTCGATCTTGCGAGATGCCGATTCGAAACTAAAACTGTTGACATCGCACGGTTGGTGATTTATAAACGGGCCGAAGCTACATTTTGCCCCATCTGTTTTTAATGCTTGTTCATGGGTTTCATCCGAAGCCCTGAAAGTCGGGATCGAAAAGCCCGACTCTCTTCATTGCCCCTAAGACTGAACCCGAATTGCCGCAAAGAGATTTGGATCGTCTGTCTCTGCCTCCCGCTGGCAAGCGTCAAAAGAGGAATTCTCCTATGTTGGCTCAAGAAAGTTTTGCGTCCGCGTCTGTCGAAGCGCCCGTGTTGCAGGACACCTCAAGGTTTTACAGCCTCGCCGCCGCGCTCAATGAAATAGATGAAGGCGCGATATTCCTGAATTCGGAAGGACAGTTGATCTGGCACAACAGAGCATTTGACAAGCTATTGGTTGAAAACCGCGAAGGCCACCTGCTTGTGGCTGCCGTATTGGAATTCGCCGCAGACTGCTATCAGGAACTCTACAATCACACTGACAGATTGGATGAAATCAGTTCGCTCGTTCGCGAAGTGACTATCGGGCGCATAGAGCATGAACTTTATTCGACTCTGCTGCCAAAGGGGATGCTCGGCGGGGATAATTTTTTGCTGTGCATAGTGAAGCGGTCGGCCTCGCGCTGGTCGAGTTATGAAGAGTTGCTGCGCCAGACCTGGGGGCTGACGGAGCGCGAATCTCAGGTGGCAGTCGAATGCCTGCGCGGGAAGAAGAATCTTGAGATAGCCGAACATCTTCACATAAGCGTCGAAACGGTCAACAAACATCTGGACAAGGTTTATCAGAAAGCGGGCGTTCGTGGTCGCGCAGAGCTTGCAAGTCGTCTGCTCGACAGCAGCTTTTGAGCATTTGATTGCCTCGAAGATTTTTCTTTCCCTTCCGAGAGTTTTTCCCCGGAATTATTTTCATCATCAGGGAGCGCGAAGGCTCCTTGCGCTTAGGCGCAGTCGCGCTTATTTTTAGGGCGATGCTTATCGAAAAATCCGTTCCAACCGTTTTCACTCCTCTCGAAGACTCGACCGCCGTGCTGTTGAATCTTGAGTCGCGCGCTTACTACGACCTCAATCGCACGGGCGCTTTCGTCTGGCAGCAGATCGAAAAATGGCAGGTCCTGACATTCGATGATCTGGTTCGCGCAGCGCGCGAGCGATTCCACGTCAGCGAAGATGAAGCGCGGCGGCATCTCAACATTTTCCTCGAACGACTGGAGCGACTCAGGCTGATCCATATAGGTTGAAACCCGATAGCTTTTTTCGGTAAGGTAACGATATTTGTCACCTTTACGGGCCATGAATTGTCACGGGCTGTCCGCGAGGGATTTGAAAAGGTATGTGATTTTAGGGATTTAGCATCACCCAAACAGGTTGATTTTCGCGGCACACTCATTGCTCTATACAAAAGCGCAGTCAGAAAGGCTGCACAGCAATCGGGATCAAGGGGGCGATGCCGGTAGCTGTTTGAAGAAGCGACAGAAAAAGTTGAAAGCCACAGGGGTCGGGGTCAAGGGGGCGATGCCGATTCCTGTGGCTCGCTTCATTTATAAGAGTTTTCAAATCGCGTTCACGTCATCGTAACGACAGGGTGTCAAAATTGCCGGGAGATTTTCAAAGGATGGTTTTAGGTATGTCAGCTTTAGCAAGCATCGAAATATTCAGCCCCGGCCAGAGAGTTCAAACCGGGCTGGGGCCGGGAGTCGTATCGGCCATCAGCCGGATTGATTCGATAATCTATGTGGCGCTGTCAAGAAAGCCCGCCGCCCTTTATCTCTTCCGCCCTGAACAGGTCGAGCCGATTGACAGCAATTCAACTTAGTGCCGACGGGCGAGGAGGCTGCAATGGAGTTCATGACCGTGACAGGAAAAACCGACGGGCGACGCTACATAGCGATCTATCGCAAATCTTTCAACGAAAAACTCGGCGCGTGGGAACTGGAAATCGTTCCCGGCACTCTTCGCTGGATCGATTAGCCGAAACCGCTCGACGAGCAAACTTCCGGCCTTCAGCCAGATAAACCGCTGCTATCCCGCAGTTTTTCAATAAATTAGCCGCTATTCCTGCTTTTTCTCGCGTCTCTCAACACACAGATTATTCCTTTTACGGGGCATAATTTGAGGTTTTACTTGAAAATTGAACGAATCTCTGGCATGTCTGAACTCTCGTAACTCAAACTCTTTCAATGATTTAGTCGAAAATGGCAGGATAAGGCGAAAAATCTTAATGCTTTACTTTAACTTTTTTGTTGCATCCTATTGAAGGGTATGATATAAACTCCCCCCGTAAACAGTACTGCTTCATGTTCCTGCCATAAAGCGATACTGTTTAAGCGGTGCGCTAGGAGAAGGAGCATTCAGCAAGGGGGCTACTGAATGTTCAAGGGGGCTTGTCGTTCAGACTGCCTGGCGCACCGCATAATACCTCACCTCAATTTCCAGAGTCAACAACTTATTCTCTTTCTGCGTGTTTTCACTCTCTCGAAATCTATGCGATCAGGCTTCTATATCTGAAATCCGTGCTTGATCTGTCAGTGTTGTGCGTGGGCTTAAGGGATTTGATGGCACAGCCTGTCATGAACTGCGCGCATCAACCTATGTGATTGCTTCCGCCGCAGGGAAATCGTTTTTCGAAATTCTGCGCTCAGATTGACAATGCTTTGAGCCGTGTGCTAAAAGCTTCTGCGCAAGTTGCATCAGGGTGTCAACCCGCACTTTATTTCAGAGCAGTCTTGATCTTATAACGTATCGAGCGCACGAGCAGCGTTTTGTGCGCGCTCTATTCGGAGCCTGATTTATGGCAGACGAAAACAAGGAAATACCGGCAGACAAGCCGAGCGCCGAAGGTGAGTCGGACAAGCAAGAAGAAGCCAAACCTGACCAGGCGCTCACAGAAAAAACTGAAGCAAAGCCCGAAGGCGAAACTCGTCCGCCTGCTGCCGAAAAAGCCGCGCCGCCCAAAGCGGTTCCCACGGGGCACAAGCCTGCGCCTCCGGCTAAAAAAGGGCCTGTCGTCACTGTGGAAATCACCGACGATCCGCTCATAGATAAAATCAAGGAAAAATTCGGAGATGCTATAACTGAAGCCGTAGCGACATTCGGCCAGCAAATCGTCCGCGTCAAAAAAGACGCTTATCTCGATTTGTGCCGGTTCCTGCAAACGGATGAAGACGCGCTATTCGATATGTGCGCAGACCTGACCGCCCTGCACTGGCCTGAGCGCAAGGGAGAAGAGTTCGACATCGCGGTTCAGCTTTACTCTGTGCCGAAGAATCGTCGGCTGCGTGTTAAAGTCGCTCTCGCCGACGGCGATACGTGTCCGAGCCTCACCCAGCTATGGTCGGGAGCAGACTGGATGGAGCGCGAAGCTTATGACATGTTCGGCATTCGGTTCGAAGGCCATAAGGATTTGAGGCGAATTCTTCTGCCCGAAGACTGGCCGGGCCATCCGCTCCGCAAAGAATACCCCGTAGAGTATCGCGACAACGAATGGACGGACAAGCATCTTCAATATCGCGAGATCGATTACGATACGAGCCTAATCGACGTCAAATACGCGGAACGCAGGTAATGCGCGCCTATTTGCGCGCTTCATTAAAGCGGAGTTGATATGCAAGAGGAAATCACCAAACCCCGCGAGACGCTCCTTGATGCCGAGGAGATGGTTCTCAACATGGGGCCGCAGCACCCTTCGACTCACGGAGTGCTGCGCGTGTTGTTGAAACTCGACGGCGAGACGGTCATCGATCTGGATTGCGACATCGGCTTCCTGCATCGCGGAGTCGAAAAAATAGCCGAGCAAGACACCTACGCCATGATCACGCCCTACTGGGATCGCCTCGATTACGTCGCAGCAGTGTCGGGCGATCTCTGCTATGTCGAAGGCGTAGAAAAACTTCTTCAGGTCGAAGTCCCGCGCCGCGCCGAATATCTCAGAGTCATTCTCACCGAACTTCAACGCATAGCTTCGCATCTTCTCTGGCTAGGCACTCACGCAATCGATATAGGCGCAGTTACAGTTCTGCTCTACTGCTTCCGAGAGAGAGAAGAGATTCTAAAAATATTCGAAGACTTCATAGGCGCGCGGCTCACCGCTCATGCTTTCCGAATCGGCGGATTGTGGTGGGACGTTTACCCTGAATTCGAAACGCGCGTGCGCGACTTCCTCAAGATTTTTCCCGACCGCATCACCGAATACGAAACGCTTCTCAATACCAATCGCATATGGCTCAGCCGCACCGTAGGCATAGGCGTGCTTCCGGCTGAAGAGGCGATCAATCTGAGCCTTACAGGGCCGGTGCTGCGCGGGTCGGGAGTCAACTATGATGTGCGCAAGGCGCAGCCTTACTCGGCTTATGCGGATTTCGATTTCGAAGTGCCGCTTGGCGAAAACGGCGACACTTATGATCGTTACCTGATTCGCATGGAAGAGATGCGCCAGTCGATTCGCATAATCGAGCAGGCTTTGGACGGATTGCCCGAAGGGCCGGTGATGGCTAAAGTTCCAAAGGTGATCAAACCGCCCGCGGGCGAAGTCTATCATTCGATTGAAGCGCCCAAAGGCGAGCTTGGCGTTTATCTCGTGAGCGACGGCACGGGCAAACCTTATCGTATGCGCATCCGCCCGCCCGCTTACATAAATCTGCAATCGCTCAAGCGCATGGCCATAGGGCATCTGGTCGCTGACGTTGTTGCTATCATCGGCACGATAGATATCGTGCTGGGCGAAGTCGACAGGTAAAACATAATGCCGGAAATACTCGCATTGCTGATCGCGCCCGACTGGGTGAGGAGCCTCACCGGAGAGAGACGACCCAATGACTTCTGGGCCGAATACATTGTCTGGCCGCTCATACAGATCGTCATCGTGCTGTTCATCGTGCTGACTGTGGTCGCCTATCTGGTTTACCTCGAACGAAAAGTTTCGGCATTCATTCAGGCTCGCCTCGGCCCTATGCGCGTAGGCCCGTGGGGACTCTTGCAACCTGCGGCTGATGGACTCAAGCTCCTGCTTAAAGAAGACATCATACCGATCAAAGCCGACCGTCTGGTTTTTTCCATCGCCCCGATCATTTCGGTCGTAGCCACTCTGGTCGTGCTGGCCGTAATCCCATGGGGCGCGGCATGGGCGACGATTGCAAATGTCAACATAGGACTTCTCTTCGTGCTGGCTGTCTCGTCGGTGAGCGTGTTGGGACTCGTTCTTGCGGGGTGGTCTTCGAACTCGAAATACTCTTTACTTGGCGCATTGCGATCTTCGGCTCAGATGGTCAGCTACGAAGTCGGCATGGGGCTATCGATCATCGGCGCGTTGATCTTCGCGCGCACGCTATCGCTTTCAGGTATAGTCGAGGCGCAGCGCGCTGACGGACTTCCTTATTTTCTGTTTCAGCCGCTCGGATTTCTGATTTATCTCATCTCGGCGCTCGGCGAGACGAATCGCGCGCCATTCGATCTTCCCGAAGCGGAATCGGAACTCGTCGCCGGTTATCACACGGAGTATTCAGGCTTCCGCTGGGCGCTATTTTTTATGGCCGAATACACGGCGATGCTCGTCACCTCAGCCGTCGCCGTCACGCTCTTCCTCGGCGGATGGTATTTCCCCGGACTCGACTGGATAAGGTCGAACTGGGGGCAGACGGTTTATGTGCTTCTGAGCGTCGCAGCGTTTGCGGCAAAGATAGGCGCGTTGATCTATGCTTACATGTGGTTCCGCTGGACGTGGCCGCGCTATCGATATGATCAGTTGATGGAGTTGGGCTGGAAGTGGTTGATACCCGCCGGACTTGTCAACGTCGTGCTGACGGCCATCTGGTACGTTCTGGCTCTGCCGGAAGCCCAGGGCGGAGTGTTCGGCTTCGTCAAACAGACAGCCGGAAGATATGTGCCGACAGGCGCGGGCAAAATTTATTTCATCCTTACCGGATTCATCATCACTATTCCGCTCTCGTGGGCATTGCTGGCTACGATCAATCGCCGCTCGCGCGATTTCAATCTTCACGATCAGCGGCAGCTTCAAATCAAACTTCGCTCCGAGAGAATAAAACGAAACGAACCCGTGGCGGAGTAGCGGAGGAATCATGGCAGCAGTAACAACGACAAAGCAGAAGCGATCCATCGGACAGATAATCAAACGGCTTCTGCTGCTCGATCTGATCGAAGGACTATTTCTGACTTTCAAGTATAATGTGCGCGCTCTCTACGAGCCGCGCGAGGGCGGCAATCCCAATCAGGCGATCTATACCGAACAGTATCCGTTGGAGCGGCCTCGCGTCTCCGAAAGATTTCGCGGAGCGCCGCGCCTCAACCTCGACCCTGAAAACGGCTCGACGCTTTGCATAGCCTGCGATCTTTGCGCGCTGGCCTGCCCGGTAGATTGCATAGAGGTAGGCTCCATCCGCCGCGAGGTGCGCGACGGCGAAAAGGTAAACAAGAAGAAAGTTCTGACCACTTTCATTTTCGATACCTCGCGATGCATGTTCTGCAACCTCTGCTCTGAAGCCTGCCCGACCGATTGCCTTGAGCTTACGCAGAGCTTCGAGCTAGCGGTTTATCATCGCTCAGGTTTCCGCTGGGATCGCGAGATGCTCGAAAAGGGCATCAACTATGTTCGATATACCAAGTGAGATGCTAGATGCTAGATGTTAGAGGTTAGCCAAGAAGCGACACTAACATCTAACATCTCACCTCTAACATCTGGAGTGTTATGCAACTACACGGATGGGAAGCGGTGATCTTTTATGTGCTGGCCATCGGGACACTTTTTATGGGCGTCTATGTGGTCACGGCGCGGCTGGCTGTTCATTCGGCGCTTTGCCTGATAGCCACGCTCGTCAATGTCGCGCTGCTCTTCATACTGCTGCGCTCTGAATTCGTCGCGGGAGTTCAGATACTCGTTTATGTCGGCGGCGTGATGGTTCTCTTTTTGTTCGTCATCATGCTCGTTCAGACTCGCGCCGAAGAAGAAGACAAAGTGAAGCTCTACACCCGGCAGATGTGGCCCGCTGTGACGGTGGCATTTCTGCTTGCGCTATCCTTTTTCTTCGCGATGCAGCCCGCGCAACTCGCCTATCGCCCATCGCAGTCTCAGACCGAAGCGGAAAGACCGGCAGACAGTCCCGGCGTAGTCGCCGAATCAGGCGCGGGACGAAAAGTTTCGACCGATACCGAAAGCGTCGGAGAGGCGCTTTATCGACAGGCCGCGCTGCCTTTTGAAATAGCTTCGCTCTTGTTGCTCGTCGCAATAGTCGGTGCCGTCTTGCTTGCGCGCGGCTCGAAGCAGGAGAAGTTGTATGAATGAAGAGATGAAAAGGTGTGAAGGTGAAGAGGTGATGCGGCCAGCCCGGATTCATCTCTTCACCTTCACACCTCTTCACCTCTTCACCGACAGGAGGATACTGTGAGCAGTCTTCTCGCGTTTTTGCTTCTTCAACAGGATCAACCTTTCCTCAAGCGATTCGAACCGACTCTGGTTCATTTTCTGATGCTGAGTTTTCTGCTCTTCGTCGTCGGAGTCGCCGGGGTGCTGTCGCGCCGCAATATCATCATCATCTTCATGTCGATTGAGCTTATACTCAATGCGGTCAATCTCAATCTCGTGGCCTTCTCTCGTTATTTTCAGATCAATCAGGAAGTTCTTCGCGCAAAGGGGCTGTTCATCGATTCGCTGATGGGGCCGGTGTTTACTATTTTCATCATAGTCGTGGCCGCAGCAGAAGCGGCTGTGGGTTTAGGCATCGTCATAGCGATGTTCCGCAATCGCGAAACCGTAGCGATTGACGAAATCGATATGCTGAAATGGTAGTTTTCAGTTCTGAGTTTCCAGCCTGAAGCTGAACTCGGAACTGAAAACTGAAAACTGAAAACTGAAATGCTAAAACTTGTCTGGCTCATCCCGGTATTTCCTCTCGTCGGTTTTCTCATCAATTTCCTTCTCGGCAAGAAACTCAAACTGAGCGAAAAGGCCATCTCCACGGTCGCCTGCGGAACCATACTCGTTTCACTCTTGCTGACCATCGGCGCATTTTATGATTACGCTGCAAACTACGCGCCTGCGCACGACAACAAGCCTTATGTGACAAGCATCGACCCTGACACGGGCGAAAAGGCGGGCTTCCCTCATTCATTCACGTGGCTTCCGGGAGGGCAGGCGCACAACTCGCAAGGCAAAGCCGCGGGCGCGCTTTCGAATTTCGATATCGAGTGGAGCTATCAGATCGATCAGCTATCGCTTGTGATGATGTTCATCGTCACGTTCGTCGGATTCTGGATTCACGTCTTCGCCACAGGCTACATGCATGGCGACAAGGGATATTATCGCTTCTTCGCCTATCTCAATTTGTTCATGTTCATGATGCTGCTCCTCGTGATGGGGTCGAATTTCCTCATCATGTTCATCGGCTGGGAAGGCGTCGGCCTCTGCTCTTATCTTTTGATCGGCTATTACTTCGACCGTCAGGAAGCCGGAGACGCTTCGAAGAAAGCCTTCATCGTAAACCGCATCGGCGATTTCGGATTCGCGCTCGCCATCATGGGCGTATTCGCCGCGTTCGGCACTCTTCAATTCTCTGAGCTTGCTGAGTTATCCGCAAACTACGACGTTGAAAAACTATGGACGTTCGGCCTGATGTCGTGGATAGCGTTGGGACTCTTCATCGGGGCTACGGGCAAGAGCGCGCAGATACCTCTCTACATCTGGCTGCCCGACGCGATGGCAGGCCCGACGCCCGTATCGGCTCTCATCCATGCCGCGACGATGGTGACGGCTGGCGTCTTTATGGTCACGCGCACGAACTTCATCTTTCAACGCTCGGTCACGATGATGATGATCGTCGCGCTGGTCGGTTGCCTGACGGCTTTCGTAGCGGCGACGATAGGAATCACGCAGACTGATATCAAAAAAGTTTTGGCCTATTCCACAGTCTCGCAACTCGGCTATATGTTTTTAGGCTGCGGAGTCGGCGCGTTCGTCGCAGGAATCTTTCACGTCTTCACGCATGCTTTCTTCAAGGCATTGCTCTTCCTCGGATCAGGCTCGGTCATTCACGGCCTTCATCACGAACAGGAGATGCCTAGAATGGGCGGGCTGGCCAAATACATGCCGACGACCTATAAAACGATGATGGTCGGGTGGCTGGCCATCTGCGGCATCATTCCGTTTGCGGGCTTTTGGTCCAAAGACGAAATTCTGTGGAAGACATTCAGCACCGAAGTTTTCGGCGGCGGGAAAATTCTGTGGGCCATAGGATTTATCACCGCTGGCATGACGGCTTTCTACATGACGCGACTGATGTGGATGACCTTCAAAGGCGAAGAGCGATTCCGCAAAGCTCATCACGACTCGCACGATTCGCACGGCGACGACCATCACACGGTCGAGCCTCATGAATCGCCGCCGAGCATGACGTTGCCGCTCGTCGTTCTGGCCGCAGGGTCGGCAGTCGTCGGACTCATCGGCATGTCGCCCGCTATCACCGGGGGAGTCAACATCAACTGGTTCGAACACTGGCTCGATCCCGTCATCGTCAAAGTCGGCGAGGCGAGCGGTCACGCCACGGCCGAGCATCACATCGAGCCGATTGAATATGTTTTGATTCTGCTCTCTCTGGCAGTAGCGGTCGGAGGGATTTATCTCGGCAGGCTGTTTTATGAAAAGCGAACAGAGCTTGCAGATATCTGGGCCGCGAAACTGCGCCCGCTTTACACGCTCAGTTTCAACAAGTGGTACTGGGACTGGCTGTTGGACGTGAAAGGCGTTGAGGCGGGCAAGGCCGCAAACAACGCGCTGTGGAAAGTTGATGCCGTAGTCGTAGATGGCGGAGTCAACGGGAGCGCGTGGCTGACGCGAATCGGGGCCGCGATTTCAGGATGGTGGGACAAGTGGGTGATCGATCTCGCGGTCAACGCTACGGGGTGGATCGTTCGCGCCGGGTCTGTGATATTCCGCGCCTTTCAGACCGGCGCGTGGCAAAACTACGCGCTGTTGTTCACCTTCGGTCTTTTCATCATCGTTTTCCTGTATGAGCGCACGGTGATATACAGCACGATCAAGAGCCTCTGGGGGATGATCAGAGGTTCGGGCAATTAGCAGTCGTAGCGCAAACTGTTAGTTTGCGCTTCGTGTCGCACGATCATTTCAAAGGAGACACTTTACAGCATGAAGCCCTTGGGAATCGGTTTGCTCTCGTGGATCACGTGGCTGCCTGTGGTTGGAGGATTGCTGCTGCTCTTTTTCAACCGCGAAAAAAACGACCGGATCCGATGGTTCGCCAACGTCTGGATAACGATCTGCTTTCTCGTCTCGATCCCTCTCGTCTTAGGGTCGTCGAGCTATGATCGGGCTTTGGGCGGCTTGCAGTTCATCGAAGACTACGAGTGGATACCGCTCATCGGCGCGCGCTATCAACTCGCCGTCGACGGTCTCTCGGTGGTGCTTATCATCCTCACCACGCTGCTCGGCGTCCTCTCAGTCGTCTGTTCATGGTCTTACATCCGCGAGCGAGGCCGCGAAAAAGAATACTACATCATGCTGATGCTGCTTCAGACCGGCATGATAGGCGCGTTCGTCGCGGCTGATATGTTTTTGTTCTTCATATTCTGGGAAGTGATGCTCGTGCCGATGTACTTTTTGATCGGCATCTGGGGCGGCAAGAATCGGCTCTACTCCGCGATCAAGTTTTTCCTCTACACTCTCGTCGGCTCCGTCGTGATGCTGCTCGCCGTGCTGAAACTTTATTTCGTATTTCCCGAAGTGGTTCAGCAACAAAAAGAAGCCGTTCAGGTGACGGCGCGATGGCTTGCCACAAATGTTTCCACAGGCCAGGTCAACGGGCCTATGCTCAACCTCATGGAAGATGCCTTCAAACGCGCCGAGGGAATTGATCCTGCGACCAACAAAACTTTGCAGCCGGGTTATGTGCGAAGCTCTTTCAACATCGCGGCGATAACCGCCACGGGGCCGCACATCAAGACCGTCTACAGCGTCGGTTTAGTTATATGGTTGTTCATAGGATTTGCGCTATCGTTCGCCATCAAGGTTCCCATGTTTCCCTTCCATACGTGGCTGCCCGACGCGCACTATGACGCGCCCACTGCCGGTTCGGTCATACTTGCGGGCGTGCTGCTCAAGATGGGAACCTATGGCTTCATGCGTTTTTCGCTTCCCATCTTCCCAGACGCCGCGACTCACCCGCGTGTGCGACAGGTGATGATCGCGCTTGCCATCATTGGCATCATCTACGGCGCGCTCGTCGCCATGGCGCAAAAGGACGTGAAGAAGCTGATAGCCTATTCTTCAGTCTCGCATCTGGGATTCGTGATGCTCGGACTTTTTTCGATCAATCCGAACGGCGTGAACGGCGCGGTGATGCAGATGATCAATCACGGCATCTCTACGGGCGCGCTGTTTATGCTGGCAGGCATTCTCTACGAGCGGCGTCACACTTATGAGATAGCCGAGTTCGGCGGACTGGCTCATGTGATGCCGGTCTTTTCGACCATCTTTCTGATAGTGACGCTTTCATCCCTCGGTCTTCCGCTGATGAATAATTTCATTGGCGAGTTTCTCACTCTCAGAGGCGCGTTCGAGGAAAGCGTCGTGTGGGGCGCGCTTGCCACTTCGGGAATAATTCTCGGCGCGGCTTACATGCTTTGGCTTTATCAACGGGTCTTCTTCGGTCAGGTGACGAAGGACGAAAACAAAGAGCTACCCGATCTCAATACCCGCGAGGCATGGCAATTCGCGCCTTTGATCTTTTTGATATTCTGGATAGGCGTTTATCCTAAGCCCCTGCTTTCCTACATCAATCCGCAGACTGAAGTGGTGGTCTCTCAGGTGAGGCCCGATTACTTCAAACAGGCTCCTGCAGCCGAACGCAGGGAAATCGCCGAAGAGAAAAAAGAAGGCGAAGGGCAACCGAACGAGACGACGCGATAACTCGGAAAAAAAACGATGCTGGCACTGATTCAAGCAACCAACGATCTGAAGACGATAGGCGATCAGGTAACGCAACTCATCATGCCCGAAGTCATACTCACGCTCTTCGCGTGCGCGGCTTTGGTCCTGGACGTGATGCTGCCTCGCGGACGCAAGCGCCCCGTGGCATGGCTCAGTCTGGCGGGCGTGGGATTTTCGCTCGTTTCGCTCGGCCTTCTCTACTTCAACATAACGAGCGAAGGCCAGCCCCGCATGGGCTTTTTCAACATGATCGTCATCGATAATTATGCCGTCGTCTTCAAGCTGATTTTTCTCATAGGCGCGGGATTATCGATACTGCTCTCGGTTCGTTACCTCGACGAAGAAGGCGAACAGCGAGGCGAGTATTATTCGCTGATTTTGTTTTCCGTAGTCGGCATGATGTTCATGGCTTCGGGCGTCGATCTGCTGACGCTTTTCATCTCGCTCGAACTGATGGCCATCTCGGTTTACATACTCGTAGGCTATACGAAGCGGGATCGTCGCTCGAATGAAGCCTCGATGAAATACTTTCTCCTGGGCGCGTTCTCATCGGGCGTGCTGTTGTACGGCATCTCGATGATCTATGGACTCACGGGTTCGACGAATCTCGCCAACATCGCAAAAGCTCTGCCCGTGATAATCTCGCCCGAATACGCTCCATTGGGAACAGCGGTCGATCTGCGTTATCTGGTGTTGCTGTCGATGATCCTGATGGCGGCTGGCATGTTTTTCAAAGTAGCAGCCGTGCCTTTTCACATGTGGGCGCCCGATGCTTACGAAGGCGCTCCGACTTCGACCACTGCTTTCATGTCGGTCGCGGTCAAAGCCGCGAGCTTCGCCATGTTCGGGCGATTGTTTCTCTACGGACTGCCCGACCTGCGCGACACGCTGGCGGGAAACGCGGATAAAAATATTCCCGGCCTGCCCGGTTGGGCCGTCCTTCTCGGAGTGATAGCGGCGATAACCATAGTTTGGGGCAATCTGGCCGCGCTAACTCAAAACAACACCAAGCGGCTGCTGGCTTATTCATCGATCTCGCACGCCGGCTACACGATGCTGGGGCTGATCGCGGCCAACGAAACCGGCTACACGGGTTTCATCATTTACCTCTTCATCTACACGCTGATGAATCTCGGCGTATTCGGTTGCATCATCGCGCTGCGCCGTCACGGGATTCAGGGCGACAGGATGGAGGATTTGAACGGGCTGATGAAGAAAGCTCCGTGGCTTACGGTGATGATGACGATCTTTCTGCTCTCGCTCGGAGGCATACCTCCCACGGCCGGATTTATAGGCAAGCTGTATCTGTTCGCGGGACTCATCGAGACGGGCAATCCTTGGCTCGTCAGGCTTGCCATACTTGCGGTGCTGATGAGCGCGGTATCGCTTTATTATTACATTCGCTTCATTCGCGCGATGTACATCGAGCCTGAAACCGAAACGCAACCCGTTCGACTCGCGCCTTCGCTTCAGACCGCGCTTGCCATAGCCGTATTGCTCGTCATGTTGATCGGCGTTTATCCGCAGCCTCTGCTTCGACTCACTCAGAAGGCGGCGCAGGCTCAGGGGTTGAAGACCCACGATTACGAGCAGAAGAAAGCGGATGAAGCTGAAGAGGTCGAAAGACCTCCCGGCGCAGGAACAAGATGATCGATGCAGCCTGATGATGAAAAGCAGAATGGCGACGCGGGCTGGCGTCAGGCAGTAGCAGCGATAGGAATGGTTCTCAGCATTCCGTGGATGATAGTAGTGCCTGCGCTCTTAGGCTTGTGGCTTGACAGACGATATGGAACAGCGCCCCTTTGGTTTCTGGTTTGTCTTTTCTTAGGACTCCTCGGCACCGCCTTCGACGTGTACAAGCTCCTCAAGCGATTCGGCCAGTTCAAGTGAAGTTCTTCAATTCACTGTTTTTCTCCCTTCGGCCTAAAAAAATAAAGAGAGATAAACACCGCCTTTCTTTATGCCTCATTTCGATTCGTAAGATAAATTTTTCAGAGTTCAAGGAAATTTTTCTTGACACACGAGAGAGCCTTTTAATACAATCGCCCGCGTTCCATATCGTGCAGCAAATGCCGCCGATTGCTTTCGGCATCCGTTACTTTTAACCCGTGCAAATGAAAACAGGATCGTTCCTTGATCAATTGTGCTGATTCCTTCATCAGTGCGAGGAGGTTCTCCATGCGAATAACTTCTCCCCCCCCTTCAGTTAGGAAATCCTATCGCTTTTTCTTCTCTTCTATTCGCAGGA
>Ga0187893_10002247_pt1 | contig 43046 bp, 46 predicted proteins | sample MA1701074metaG_FD_139574 | JGI IMG/M metagenome (GOLD analysis project Ga0187893, IMG submission 139574) | White microbial mat communities from a basaltic lava cave in the Kipuka Kanohina Cave System on the Island of Hawaii, USA - MA170107-4 metaG ... | reverse complement strand
TTTCACCGATTGCGCTGGGACCGGCGCAAATTTCGAATCGGCGCCGGCGAGCGCATGGTTTCCTCCGCCCGCTCCCAACAGAGAAAAGATCAGCAGGGCCAGGCCTCCGCATATGAGATGCCTCTGCTTCATGGCCGTTTCTCCTTTCGCGTCATGACGGGTGTCGATACTGCGTGAGAGTTCCAGCGTCTACGCCTCAGCCGGCCAGGGAATCGGGAGCCGGTTTCGGGGTGGAGGAGCGGCGCGTCGCCACGTTCGACGAATAGTGGAGATGCTTCTTCACCACCTCGGGATACAACTGGCGCGTGCAATCGGGGCAGATCCCATGCGTGAATGTGACCGCGAACTGCTCGGCAAAATACGACTCCGGGTGGTGCCACAGCCCTCGCCCGTCGCGAATCTTCTTGCAGGAGGCGCAGATCGGCAGCAACCCGGGCACGGCGCTGACAGAATCTTCGACGCGAAGGTAGAGCAGGCACAGACTGGTCGCCAGCCAGACCGCCAGCAGGGACAACACGCGATTGACGGCCCCCACGCCGACGACGGCCGCATCCGATGACAGCGCAAACCCAATGACCGTCAGCGCAGAACAGACGCCCGCAATGGCGATCAGATGGGGTTTCAGCCGAAACGCGCCGAGCCCGACCATCAAGACGGGCGCGATATACAGCACCCCCACGGCGTTGCCGAATCTCTCCAGGAGATCCAACCCGAACACCAGGCCGGCCAGCGCGATCGCCGGCAGAAGCTTCGCGGCATCCTCGTGGAGTTTTTCCCACCTCGTCATCGGAACCGCCTGACTGGCGCTCACAGCGCTTGCGCGTTGCGTCTCTTTCTCGCTCCGGTGGCCATCGCCCCGTGGATCGCGCCACGATTCGCGAGAATGACCGGGTCGAGCACGTTGCCGCACACCGGGCACCGCCAGCCGTGGAATTCCATCAGCCAGGTGTCCGCCTTCACGTCATCGAACGATTCTTCCAGCATCGTGGCGTGGCAGCGTTCGCATTCCATCGCCTTCCTCCGTCGACGCGTCCGATCGCTGTTCGCGTGCCGCGGCACGGCAGGCGTCGATCAGCACCTGACCGCCCCGCGTGAGGTCCACCGTGCGCCAGGGGTTGAGCATCTGCCGCAGCGACACGGCGGTCGAGGCCCTCGTCCGGAACCCGCTGACCACGGCCAGCAGCTTGAACCACGGCGAGCGCGCGCTCAGCGCGGCCAGCAGGTCGGCGATACCGGTTGCGTCCGACTCATCCAGAAATTGCGCCACGACGAGGTCGACTCGCGTGGCCTCGGCCACGGTGCGTCCTCCCTGGTTATCCTTGACGGCCATGACGCGAAACCCTTCCCCTTCAAGCGCGGCTTGGAAGAAGGACCGCATCACGTCATCCGATTCGACGAGCAGAACGTTCATCCGCTCTCCCGCGCAGGAGCCAGCCTATTGCAGCTTATGGCCTGCCGAAGGAGGAAAACAGACCCGAACCGGTTTCTTAACCAAGTTTTATGGGCCTAGCCGCTAGGCCTGAATGGGCCTAGCTAACGACGCGGAGACTTATGGAACAGGGCAACGGCTTGGGAGCGGCGGCTGATTTGAAGCTTTTGAAAGACGTTCGACAGGTAATTCTTCACCGTATTGGGGCTCAATCCCAGTTCCTGGGCGATTTCCTTGTTGGTTTTCCCCTCGGCAACTAGCGCCACGATGCGTTGCTCCTGCGGCGACAGGGTCTGCTGCCCCGCCGGCGGAACTCCGCCGCTCCTGACCCAGTCCAGCATCCGCTGAGTGGCGACTGGGTCCAGCACGGACTCCCCGGCGGCCACCCGCTTGATGGACTGGACCAGACTCTCGACATCCATCCGCTTCACGCAGAACCCGTGCGCGCCGGCCAGCACGGCGGCCAGCATGGTTTCGTCGTCGGCGAACGACGTCAGGAAGATCACGCGGACATCCGGGCAGGTCGCGAGGATCTCCCGGCACGCCTGAATCCCGTCCCCGTCCGGAAGCCGGATATCCATCAATACGACGTCGGGGCGGTCGGCCTGCGCACGCGCGACGGCCTCGTCGGCCGTCGTCGCCTCTCCCGCCACGACGATCTGAGGGTCCGTCTCCAGCACTTTTTTCAGCCCCACGCGGACGACCTCGTGATCGTCCACGAGCAGGAGGCGGATGGACTGCGCCACGCTCATGGCTGGACCGCCTCCTCGTAAGGCACCCGGACCACAATCCGCGTTCCCCGGCTCGGCGAAGAAGCGATGGTCAGCGTCCCGCCCATCTCCGCGGCCCGGGCCGCCATGTTGGCCAATCCGCGCCCGTCCCGTCTGACGTGATCGGGATTGAATCCGATGCCGTCGTCGCTGATCTCGATCTCCAGCATGCCATTGCCGCGTTGCGCGGTGATCAGCCCCTGGGTGGCCCGGGCATGCCGCGCGCAGTTGCTGAGCGCCTCTCGGACGATATGCACCATGTTCTCGGTCCGCGCGCGCGACAGAAAGACCGCCGACAACCCCGGCTGCAGGTTCAGGCTGAGCCGGGGACGATCGGCCACCGCCATGTTCTGGACCAGATTGGCGAGTGCCACGCCAACCGGCGGCTCGCTGCCGTCCGCCGTCCGCGGCCCGGCAATATAGTCGCGCAGATGCTGCATGGCCAGCTCCAATTCACCGATCGTGTGCCGGATCGGGCCGGCCACGTCCGGCGGGCAGATGGTCATCGGCGGAACCGCCGTCTTTAAATTCAACCCGGCCGCATAGAGCAATTGCAGGACATCGTCATGGAGATCCCGGCCGAGCCGCTCGCGCTGCTTCATGACCTGCGTCAGCGCGGCCGTGCGTTCCTCGACGAGTTGCTCCAGATTCAGATTGACCAGCCGCAACCGTTCCTCCGTGCGCATGTACAGCAGCGCCAGGACGGCCGTCAGCCAGATGAGACCGACACTGACCACCCTGTTGAAGACGGCTGTCTCGGAGGGGTCCCCTGCCCCGATAATAAAGCCCGCCGCCGTCAACACCGTGCAGAGCCAGGCCAGCAGCTTGACGATTCGCTGGTTATAGGTCCAGACGGAGACGAGGAGCGCCACGGCATACAACATTTGCGGAGCCATGCCGCGCGGCGTCATCGCATCCAGAATGAACACGCCCACGGCCAGCGCGACGGCCATGATCAGAGCTGGCCGGCTGTTCTGTGCGTCCGACCTCTGCATAGTCATCCTGCCATATTATAGTGGATTCGCGTATTGGCAGGAAACCAGCCTGTTTCCTGTGATTGCGTTCATGCGCGGGGTGCAGTATCTTGCCCAAAGTACGTATCGCAACGATCCCGTTCCCTGACGACACATGGACCTGAAGCAATTCATCCTGAGCCTGGTTGTGATTCTCGTCTGCACGCGCGTGATGGTGGAACTGGCCATCCGCATCGGGCAGTCGGCGGTGCTGGGCGAACTGGCGGCCGGTGTCCTGGTCGGCGGCAGCGTGCTGGGCTGGGTGGAACCGACGCAGACGCTGAAGCTGATGGGGGAAATCGGAGTGATGCTGCTCCTCTTCGAAGTGGGGCTTAAATCGGACCTCCACGCCTTCCTGAAAGTGGGTTGGAGGGCGGCCGCAGTGGCCGCCATCGGAGTCGTGACTCCCTTTGCGCTGGGCTATGGCCTCGCGCTTGCCCTGCAGATGAGTCATCTCCAGGCCGTCTTCATCGGAGCCACCCTCACCGCCACAAGCGTGGGCTTCTCGGCCCGCGTGCTGCATGACTTGGGCAAGCTGGCCACCCCCGAGGGCAACATCATTCTCGGAGCCGCGGTGATCGACGACGTGCTGGGTCTCGTAGTCCTGTCCGTGATCATGGGTCTCGCCGAATCCGGCACCGTGTCCTGGCTTGCCGCGATACGCACGGCCACCCTGGCCTTCCTGTTTCTCAGCGCGGCCATCCTGATCGGCATCCGCTATGGACACTGGTTCACCCGGCTTGTGAACAGGATGAACAGCCGGGGCAAACTCATCGTGGCGGCGATGGTCCCCGTCCTGCTGTTCGGCTATGTCGCCGAACTTCTGCACGTCGCCGCGTTGATCGGAGCCTTCGCCGCCGGCCTGGTCCTCGCCAGGACGGAGCACCATGCGCATATTGAAGACACCATCAAGCCGGTCGCCGATATTTTTGTGCCGATCTTCTTCGTGCTCGTCGGCGCGGCCGTGGATCTGAGTCTGCTCAATCCGTTCAACCGGCAGAACTGGCCGATTCTCCTGCTGACCGCCGGACTTACCGTTGCGGCCATCCTCGGCAAGCTGGCTTCCGGGCTGGGCGCAGGCGGGGGAATCAACCGCTGGGCCGTGGGAAGCGGCATGCTCCCGCGCGGCGAAGTCGGATTGATCTTCGCCGGCATCGGACTCGCCTCCGCCATCATCTCGACGGCCGAATACGGCGCCATCCTCACGGTCGTGACGTTGACGACCGTGCTCTCTCCCCTGCTGCTGAAACGATGCTTTAAAACCGCCTGAGCGACGAGGCGCGGACGCCCCTGTCATCAGTTCTGTGAAGGTGCTGCCTGGGATGGTGTAACCGGAGGCGTGCCGGGTGTGGCGCTGCCGGGCGCGGGCTGGCCATCGCCCGTTTTTGAAAAAAACTTCGCCGTCCGCGCTTCGAGGGTCTTCACATAGGTCGCCCATTTTGTGAATCGACGGTGTGCTTCGTCATACGTCTCCGAAAAGGCCAGCCCGTCGAAAATCTTTTCGATGTCGGGAAACAGGCGCAGCAGATGCTGCGCTTCCGTCAGCTGGCGGTCGGTTCGCGCGATCTCCGGATCGATCTTGTAATGCTGGATGTACTGTGAAACGGCGATCCAGACCACGCCGGTGACGGGCAAGGCGACCACGGCGGTCGCGAAAATCACGCCGATGGACGACAGGCCCGAGACAGCGCCGACATAGGCGTCGGCCGTCGAGTAGTCCTTCGTGAGCTGCTCGTTCTCCGCCAGGTGCGCCTCGAGCGCGTCAATGTAGGTGCGCAGGCTGTATTCGGTGGTGTAGTAGACCTTCAGCAGCTCTTGCGCGGCGGTCTTGTCCTCCTGATCCAGCCGCGAAGTGCCGAGCAAATCGCTATCCACCATCAGCCCCAGATAATCCGGCGGAACGGAGCGCTGATAGTCGCTGGCTTTGGGAGGCGGTGCCGCGCATGACACCAGCAGCAGCCCCAGCAAACCGAGCAGAATCGTTTGTCTCGCTGTCATGGCCGCCCGAATCAACGGTCTCCGTTCGACTCCGCCGGCGGCGGGGTGAGAATCGGCACAGCCGGAGGGCGGCTGAGTTCTGGCGGATCGGTCAACGTGCTGGTGCGGAAGGTCAGGAAGATGAAGATCGTGTACTGCCGCCACGCGGCCGTCTTGGTGTACCACGGCGTGGCGAGGGCCAGCCTGCCTGTCGCCGCCTCGTAAATGTTCATCGAGTAGCGGACATACCCGATTTCCCGGATGAATTTGTAGAGCGGCAGTTCCGGCAGCGCGATGGGAATCAGCCCGCCCTGCACCTGCGGCATGCCGAAAAAGCTCTGGTCCAGTTCGGTGCCCAGTGCCTGCACCATCACGTGCACGACATACTTCGCCTGACTCCGCGTATCCACGACCCGGACGCCCTGCGTCCTGGCCAGATGCCCCGCCACGGAGTCACGGACGTAGTACTGATCCGGCGTCAGACCGGCTACTTCCATGACGACAGCGGCATCCTTGAGCATCGGCACCGAGACATCCTCCAGACTGCGCTCGACCGCCTGACTCAGGAGCAATTGCTCGGTGGCGGCCCGCGGCGACTTCGACGCATCGCGCGAGACGCCGCAGGCGGAGAGGAGCAGGAGCACGGCGAAGACGGAGGATAGCCGCATGGAAAGTGCCGACCTCATTGACGCGTATAAGAGCCTGAGAGCGAAGAGGGAGTCAAGGGAGAAAGAGGAGGCGTAATCCTGATGTCGCGCAGCGACACCTTGTTCGGCGACTACAGGCCATGACCTGCTGGTACATTCTGGCGCGGCACTGCCTGATAGCGTGCCGCCTGATTGTTTCAGTCGCGCCCCAAGCGCTGGGCAAGCGGGAGAACAAGCCACGGGATGATGCCCCGCGCTTGTATGGTGCCGAAGGCGGGAAGCCACGACACCAACCCTCTTTACCCTAACCTTTAGTAATCGTCTGGACTTTCAATCGGTTGTCCGTGTGCCCTCGAAACGAGAAGCGGGCTTAGTGTAGCAGGATCAGAGAGATTTGTGTAGCGGCCATACAGTCTGTTTGAAATCTAACCCTCTTTCCCCTAAGCTATGGCCGGAGCGAACGGGAGCCGAACCATGCGCGATGTCCGCGACAATTTAGATTTAGCGGAACTCCAAAAGGCAGGCAACGGGTTCATATTGAACGCCCGTACGGACGTGAAGAAGTTACACCGCGCCCGCTGCGAAGCTGTCGGCGCAATGGTGTCAACCGCCTATCCCAAGAAGTTTTTCGAGACGTACGCAGAAGCGGGGCAGTGGCTAGATAAAGAATATAGCTCTTCTGGTTGGGATCGGTGCGGTCTATGTAACCCGACGAGCGGGTAGCGGGCGACACGCCTGCTTATTTCAAACTGACCCACTACCACTCTCTGAGCCTTCTTCTCCCTCATTAAAGTACCCCGACTCTTTTAACCCCTCGTAAGCCTGTTCACATGCGCGTTCTAGCGAGGCTTCGTGCTGTAGCTCTCTCCATATAGAAGCACCGCCTCCTCTTTGTTGTGTCGCCTGCCTAACAAGGCCGCTATCGGCGAAGGATTCAAAGGCAGTAATCTGTGCTATATCGCCATCGGTCAGCGTGTAGTTTCCATTACGAGCCAACAGCGAACGCGCGACAATGGGAAATGCTATAGCGCTTAGAACTAAATGTTCATTGACTGTCCAAGCAGAATGCTTGTGAGTAACTGTGCGTCCGTGCGCAAAGTCGTTGCGCAGCTCATAAAATTGCCTCATCCATTCATAGCGAAGAGAAGAACCTTGATCTTTTGACTTACTCTTTCTGGCCTGTGAATCTTTAACCCATATAGGAGTCTTAGGCTGCAAGGCATTCTGAAATTCACTCGCAACCTCTTCCGCCTTTGAGCGGCGAACGTCAAGAAGACGCTCAAGTGCACCACAGAGCAAGACCCATTCAACTTGATAACGAAAAGCATCGGCGTCGCTGTTTGCCTGATTAAAACATGTAATAGCCTCCTGCCAACGCGACCAAGTACCTGCCGGGCTTGTGTCACGGAATTTGATAAGCGCCGCTAAAAGGGGCTCGTCAATCTCTATTGATGCTCCGGCAGATTGAACAGGCTCGGAGAATTTAGCGTCTTCTATGGGCCGACTGAGACTTGTTCTCCCGTCGCGCCGACGGGCGGTTACGCAGATGAACTCCGTCGAATCCTCAAACCGCTGCTGATACATGATAAAAACAGACGAATTACTATAACTGCCAATTGACTCGTAGTAGTCGCGCTTAGGAAGAGCGCTGAAGCAAACAAGGTCAATTATGTCGTACGCTATTTCTCTTTCATCGTCTGTAAGGTCTGCTAAGAACGGTCGCCCATCGAAGCCAACCAAACAAGCTTCTTTAATCGGATAGCCTTCTAACGTTAGGTACGAAGCGAGAATTTTCCTCACTCGCTTCAAATCATCGGAGCTAAGCTCAGACGGAGGCGTACTATCTTTATATGGGATTATTCTTAACTGACCCGCTGTAATTGGCTTCTTCAGCCTACACCAAGGCAGGAATTGTAATGTAGGCATGCTACCGCCTCTCAAATATTTAGTGGCGGGTCAAACGCAACCCATCCTCGTTTGGCCATTTCAATTACTGTCATAGCTTGAACCGTACCCGACTTCTCATCCTTGATATTTACGGTGAGGGGAAGAATTTCATTTATGCGGGAAACAAACGACAGCGGCTCTCCATGCCACCCTGTTGAGTTCACAGCGAAGACTTTTCCAGACGGCCCAACCACCGGGCCTCCGCTCGCTCCCCCGTGAGTTACAAAAGATGTTCTAAAGCATGGGCTGGGCAGCATGACACGATCTCTTCCCTCAGGGAGAAATTCATCTAGACAGCCTTCGTAAAAATGTGCCTCAAAACGAGCGATGACCTTCCCCGCATTATTTTCAATGCTGGAATTGGGATAGGCATAGGTTGATACAATGTCGCCGATTGCGGGCGTTTCTGTCGTAAGCGTTGCTCGCGGGCAAACCAATTCTTCTCCAGTAATATTATGTTTTGCAGACTGAGGGACTGCGATTGCAATGTCTGCGTTTGTATTCTCTGACATGAACATCAGTGGGCGAATTAGATACTGATTTCCCGGTATGAATTGAACGATCGCAATTCCATGAACCTGCTGTCCATTCCTCATCACATCTTTTAAGACGTGCTTAGCAGTAACTAATATCCCGTTAGATGCAATAAAGAATCCCGTCCCGATTAATTCTAGTCGCCATCCATCCACTTGCTTCACAATTGGTACGATGGTTTCATTGCCTTCAACTTTACGCCCGTTTTCGTGATTGATAAACGCGTAGCGCTTTTGATCGGCTTCGCCCCCTAACAAGCGCGGCGGCAGGATTTGAGGAGGGTTTGTTTCCTTGTTCTTAAGTGCCTCGGCAGCCCGTCGTTGCTTGCGATTCATGTTGTGGTTTGGCCAAATAAATTACCTGAAAAATCTCAGAGGACATCTCGGCAGTGGTGTCGAGCCATTCCCCCCCTTGGCCGCACAGATTCCCGTTGTGTGTGATCCAACTTAGCTGGATTTACGACGAGTAAAGTCCGTCAGTTCCCTTACCTCTGAAACATGTTTTTCTGCGGGCTTTGGCGTCGCTCCGACTTTCCCGGCATAAACCTCCAAGGTATCGCGGACGAGTGGAATGGGCAGATTGCACGCGCTGGCAATGCGCCGATAATTCAACGGCAGTCCGTACACTAGTTCTGCCATTTTACGAAGTGCGCGTGGACGTTCGGCCTGAATTGCAACAGGCTCTTGTGTGCGCCATCCACGGTGTCCCACTTGCTCCATCAAGTATTTATATTGTCGGGCTGTAATAATATTTAGTTGAAGAGCGCGGCGCACGAGTGCTTGAATTGAAACCTTCCAACGCGCCTTGAGTGCAGCAAGACCCGCCAGCGTTACCGGCGTAGTTAATTCGCGTCGCATTGCCTCTTCCGGCATTAGCAACTCGCTTGCAAACAAATCGGCCTCCGCCTCAAGGGTTGGCATATCAACGCGAACAGAATGATGTAAAACCAAGTGGCCGAGTTCATGAGCAACGCTGAATCGAAGTCGGTCGCCATTATTACATGCAGAGACTATGATAACGGGACGGAGGCTTTCACGGCTTACCCATACGGCATAAGCATCGCGTTTATTGAGAGCCTTTGGTAGTGCCAGCACCGTTACACCGGCTTTCTCGGCTGCATGAATGAGGTTGGAAATAGGTGTTTCTGGAGAGAGGCCGAAGGCCGAACGGGTAAGCTTGGCGGCTTTTGCAGGTTCTTCGCTGACGCGAGGGAGCGTTAAAGGAATCTTGTTTACATACTGTTCGAGTGCCTCATGCAGTTCAAAAATGGTTCTCCCGTATTGATGGGCTTCGCATTTGTCCTTATATGTCATCGAGGCTCGTGCCCTGAACATCAACGAGCCTAATGGAAAATCGGTCGAAGTTGGTTGCCTGAAAAAGCCGAGAGGAAATCCGGTTTGCAGAACAATACCCTGCAGTACCTCCTCGCTCGGCTGCGTATTTCCATTCTCAATCTGAGCAATGGCTGATTGACGAATATCGAGACGCTTAGCCAGTTCTGCTTGGGTCAATTTCTTAAATTCTCTGGCCTGTTTGACTCGCTCGCCGTTGATCATTCCGCCTCCCCGGTACCGGTGGCCGGTTGATTGAGACTAATGGGCAGGTCTTCCTCCTGAGAGGCCGGTGTGACCTCGATGATTGTTGCGGGCACAAATGGGAGCGGTTCTTCCCAGTACAGCGCGACAGAAGCCTTAGTCTCATTGGCATGCTTTGGACAAGCGAGTACGATCTCAAAAAGGTGGTATGGATAGGTCACGTCCCAAACCACGAGCAGATTGATCACGTCCTCCAATACATCAACTCCGTCCTCCGTTGTAAATTTGATTGACTGCTGGCGGTAGAACAGGTTCTTTGGGACGGACTGACCCGGAGCCGGTACTCCCCCATCGTTGGCCTTCAAAATACGCAGACGATATTTGCCAACGGCAAGGCAGATGCCATTATTCGGAACGTGCTGTAAATTGAAATCCACATCGGCTTGGCTCGCCACGCCAGCGGCCCGCAGAGATTGTAGGGCGTGGAATCGAACAAGATTCGGGGCTAAGTACGGGTCAATCTTTTTGTCCGTGACCTCACGTTCAAAGAACTCTACCACCTTGTTCGTTCCATGCTCTAATGCCACTGACAGGCGAGGCCAGAGAGCGGAGAGGTCATGGATTACCTGCTGCGCATCGGGTATGTTCATGTGTCCTCCTCTGAGTCATTGGCTTTGATTGCTTATAAAATAAGCTTAAAAGGCCATTCTTGTCAAGCCCTATTCTTTTGACTGTCCTGAAAACCCCTCAAACTTGACCCCTCGAAACCCCTCTGTTTATGCACCCTCCAAGCGTTTGTCCTGAGTGTCCTAATAACACTTGTTTTCAGGACAATCTCATGCTAGGCTTCCCCCGAAAGGTTGCTACTCACCAATCACCAGGGGGGCTTTATGAAGCAAGCGAAGCGGGTTGCCCTGTATGCGCGTGTCAGCACGGACGGCCAGAGCGTCGAGAATCAGCTACGAGAACTTGAGGCCGTCGCGCAGAAGGAGGGCTGGCAGATTGCTCAACGGCACGTAGACAAGGGCATTAGCGGGGCAAAGGGGCGAAAAGATAGGCCGGGATTTGATGCTCTCTGTAAAGCGTCCATGCGGCGGGAGTTTGATCTTGTGGCGGCGTGGTCAGTGGATAGGTTGGGCCGGTCGCTGCTCGATCTTGTCACCTTCTTAAAAGATATTCACGCCAAGGGCATTAACTTGTACCTTCATAAACAGGGCCTCGATACCACCACCCCAACCGGCGAAATGATGTTTCAGATGATGGGGGTCTTTGCTCAATTCGAGCGAACCATCATTGTCGAGCGTGTAAAGGCGGGTTTAAAACGTGCTAAAGCGGAGGGCAGGAAACTTGGAAGACCGCGTGTTGATGCCAAGGTAGAAGCGAAAGTATGGGCACTCCGCCGCGAAGGGAAAGGCATGAGAAAGATTGCACGGGAGCTACGCATCGGCAATGCGACAGTGCAGCGGATTCTAGGAGAAAGGGCGGCCTAGTATTGACTCGTAGCGCGACAATTGACAGTTTCCAAATATTGGCGATAATGAAGGCCGGTTTGCGGATGCAGGGAACACTTACATGACCGATTGGGAACGCATAAAAGAATTCCTCGAAACTCCGTGGTTGGGGAACCTTCTGACCATTGGACAGGTACTTTGGGCCTTGGTCGTCACAGCTATAGGCGCGGTGGCGGGATTCCGCAAAAGAAACGTTCTGAAAAAGATGTATGAAGGTTTTAAGGAGTGGATGCACGGGTTACCGAAAAAGATTTATGCTCGTCTTGGGTTAGTCACAGTAATAGAACTTTCACGAACGCATTTACAACTTCGTCAACTACTTCTTAGAGAAGAACAACGCCTAGAGGCTCTCGAAAAAGAGTTACAGGGGCTAAAGGCGGCTCAGAAAAAACCAAGCGCGGCTCCCGCCTCCCTTCCTCCTGTTGCTCCTCCTCTCGGCTGGACAGGCCCTAGAACAATTGAAAGGTTCGGAGTCAAATTCGATTTAGTTGACCCTATCGACAAATACCTCGGCAAATTTAACCCGCCAGACGTACCGGATAATGTGATCAAGACACTTATACATGGCCCCTTCTGTCGCAATTGTAATTATTCTCTTGCCAAGAAAGAATTTACTGGCGGGATGATGCAAGACTTAGCGATGGGAAAATGTCAGGCGTGTTATCTTGTGTGGCGGAGCGAGAAATTGCCAGCCCACGAACTTCTTAGGCGTGTCTACAATGCTCTTGATGCTGAATTTCGGAGCAATAAGAAAATTGCGGAGTCAGACGTAAAAGAGGACATTCTAAGAAGTATTATTGACCCGCCGCCAAAGAAACCTTGGTAGTTCCGCAATACCATCCTATTTTTTAGTCTCCGTTGTTGCCTCCATGTCAGTATCAGAAAGATTGACATCCCCGATAGTGGTGCTGTAATAGAAGCGGCCCTTGGAGAGTTAACCTCCAAGGGCCGCCCCGTACCTACCGTCCTCTAATGCGGCTTGCTATTACGGATTGGAAGCCGAAAGGCTTTCAGTCCGTAGTCTGCTGCATAGAGAACCTTCCCGTTCTTGAGCGTGATGTACTTGGTGTACACGTACTCAACAACGCGAGAAGTGTCCTTCTCCGCCATACACTTCACCTCCCATCCGGGGGATGTCATTGCCCCCTCGGCATGGGCGTATCCATCCTTAGGATGGGGTGAGCGCGATCAAAGAAGTCCTATGTAGGCACAGTATTTTTTTGTATCACCCGCTTCCCGCCACTGTCAATCAATGCGGGGCAAGCTCTAGACAAGCAGCCCAACCAAAGTTGAGTTAACGTTCGGCTTGACGATCCCCATCGGCTCTGGCACCAGCAGTTCTGCGTTTGCAAGGGCAAACACGAGATAATCCACCGTTGCCACAAACTTTGGTTCAAGCGCGTGTTCAACTAGCTCTCGCCAGAATGGATGCTCACGGTTGTACGTTACGATGATGGTTCGGCCTTCCTGCTTGACGTGATAGAAAGGCGACTCTTGCCCATAGTCGCCCTCATTGAAGACCACTTTCATTCCTGAGACGGTCTTGAGATTTGTGATGTGCGGCGTTCTGAGATTATCGCCATTCCCACGAGGATGGGTGCCGCGGGACTTCTTCTTGTTGCGCTTTTCAACTAGCGCCTTAGGCTTGGGAATCAACGGGGCACGTCGGGTGATGTTGGATTCAGCAACCGAATGGTCGACCTCGCCCTTGGCAACGTTTGCTCGTTGCCGCCCCTGCCGTCCCGACTCGGTTATCAGTGCCTGTGTAGCTTGCCTGAGCCGATCCATGAAGCCCTGTGGGGGGTTGATCGACATCTTCTTTACGTCAGTGTGAAACACGGTATCTAGCGAGCCGTCGAAGGCAAGCTCAGCCCTGAAGTGAGAAAAGTCGGGGTGCTTCTTGTAGAAATCAAAGGTGACGGCCTCCATAATCTCTCTGTTGTTCCTCAGGATATAAAAGCCTGAGTTTTGCGGGATGATGCCAGCCACCTTATTGCCAGCCTGCCCCAAGTCGGGCAGATCAACTACTCGAAGTGTCGCCGTTCCCCCGTCAGCAACCTCAATCTCTGTCTCAAGTATAAGCTTCGTCTTGGGGTCGTTCAGCATCAGGGGGTCTACCGGCTCTGCCGGTTTTCGGTTAACCTCAATACGTACTTCCGTCTTGAGAAACTTTCTGAACGTTTGCCCCACCTTTTTCCTCAACGTGTTCCCGAATGTGGCGGCATCTCGGTTGCTGATGCGATCCGTCTTCGAAAGCCTCACGACGGTTCCCTTACCGCTAGCCAACAATCCTTTTCCAGGAGCTTCTGCTTGTTGGATCCATTTTACGAATCGGTTCTCATCGATGATCTGATCGAGATCAAAGCCACCGTAGCAAGTAGCGCCTTCCTCTTCTTTGGTATAGACCTCAATCTTTCGGGATAGCCCGATAGATGCAGTCACCAATCCCATGCCGAACTTCCCAAGGTCGGCAGTTTCTCTTTCAGTTTCCGACCCTAGGCGGAGAGCCTCGCTCAACGTTTCTTCGTCCATGCCGCAGCCGTTGTCCTCGATCGTGATGACGATGTCGTCGCTGAGATCGAGAACATTCACATGAATCTCGCTTGCATGAGCATCAATAGAGTTGTCGATCAAGTCGAGGACAGACGAGTAACTGTCGTAACCCATCTCTCTGAGGGCTTCAATGGTGCGCCGTGGATTTGGCGGATTGTCGATAAGCTGAACGGGAGTGGAAGACTGACGAGCAGAATGCGGACGTGTAGAATCCATGTGAACCTCCTCCCTCGATAGGCACTCCCTACCAAAGGCGTTTAAATTGTTAGCACCCCGGCTCTCAGCCAATCGGCTCAAAGCCAGTGCCAGTATGCTACTGCGTACTTCCGTTAGTGTCAATGGGCTTGAAGGGCCGCCCCGCGGCTACTCCAGATAAGCCCGTTCCGCCGCTCTCGTAGTCGAGTTAAGACCCACTCGTAGATGACTGAAACCCCGTTTCTGCCCCCCCCCTCGTAGTCGGGAGTTACAGCCCACTCTCAGTATACGCAAGGCTGCCGGGGGGGCTTCCCGGCGCCTTAGTTCGGCTTCATTGCCGTACCCCCTGTATCCATCTTTTTCCGGTCACGACTACCACCTCAACAAAGGAGACCCATGCACGACCCCCAACTCAACCCCACCACCAACCCTCTCTACAGCCGAAGGCGGAAGGCGTTCCGGTCGGTGGCCGTCCGCGCTGTACGGCTCGATGCAGAGACAGAACTGGCCCTAGAAGCCATCAAACAGGCGCTCTCCGGAAAGACCCCTGAAGACACCCTGTCCGTCTCGATGGTCGTTCGGAGGGCCGTGCAGCACTACTGGCAATGGGTGCAGGAGCACGTTCTAACCGACCCCCACGCGATGGAGTGCGAAGGGCTGCTGCTGCGGCTCAATTCGCGCATCCCACACCAAAAACAGTGAAAGGAGCGTAACGAATGGCACAGGTCGTATCCAAAAAAATCGCCACGCACAGAGGAAAAGCGGAAATTGCTCCACAGAAAAATCAAGCAGTTATACGACCAGCTCACCATGCCTTCCGTTGGTCACACAGCACGGCATGGTGTACGTGCGGCAGGTGGACTCTATGGAACTGTTCACGCGACTCCGGGGCCAAAAACCACCGCCTACACATGGTGAACCTTCCAGACCGTAACGAGGGAAGGTGCGGAGAATGAAAACAACGAATTGGTTTGAAACGTATCAAACGCTCAAGCAACAAGGCGTTGACCCTCTGAATGAGCAGGAGCAGAGCCTTCGGCGGTTGCCCATCAAGGACGTACAGACTGTGGAGAACGTGTTTCAACCCCGTCAGTTTGACGACGGCACAGCGCAAAGCGGGAAGCACATAGACGAATTGAAACGTGGACTCCGAACCGCACGAGAGCTTGATCCTGTCACTATCATGAAAATCGGCGGGCGGTGGGTCTGCATTGACGGGCACCACCGGCTTGAGGCGTATCGGCAGGCGGGTGGGAGACGGACGCATATCCCTGTCAAAGTGTTCAGCGGTGGTCTGGACGATGCGCTGCGGTTTTCCATCGCAGTCAACGCACCAGACAAGCTGAACCTAACGAGGGAGGACAAGTGGGAAGCTGCATGGAGAATGCTGCTGCTGGACACTTTCACCTATGACCAAATCAGCGAAGCTACGAAGACAGCCAAAGGAACAATTCACAACATGAATGACGCCAGAAAGGAGCTTGTGGCGGCGTGGGGAGACGGGCACATTGAAGTGTGGACATGGCGGAAAATCAAGGAATACCGCAACAAGTTTGGCACTAAAGAGGGAAACAATATGTGGCAGGAAGCGAAGGTAAAGGAATGGGGAAGACAGATTGCGAGAAACTTCGGGGGGCTTCCTTCGAAGCACCCACGAGTGTTTGCGAGGGCGCTCCTTGCGTATAACGCGGATGCAGCGAAGGCGATTGCTAATGAGATATACACTGTGGTTCAGGTTGCCAGTGTAGACAACGAACCGGACTTCTAGGCAGAGCGTGAGGGGGAAGAAGGGTTCAACACATAAGGGGGTTCAAATGAACAAAGGCCGGGGTGTTTGAGAGTCCTCCCAAGGTGCTGTAACTACAAAGAAAATTCCAAACAACGTTGTCGAAACTAACGCGGCAAACCGCCACGTTTAGGCAGAACCGGGAACAAACGGGCCAGTGGCGGTTTGAAGTCAAGCTTCTCCATGTGCGTTTGGAGAAGCGGAAGCGGGATGGCGTCCCGATGCACGTAGGTTGAACCATGTACCGTGTCGGAGGCGTGACCAACCAAAACCTCCCGCATGTCTTGAGGCACCCCCACCCCGGTCAACCGTGTTATCACGGTATGGCGAAAAGAGTGCAACGTCTTCTTCCCTGTCACGCCCGCTGCTCGGAGTTGACGGCCAAACCACTTCCCAACAGCATCGCCAACAGTAGCCCTCCCCTTCTCCTTTTTCGGGAGCGGGAAGAGCTGTGCCGCACCTTTCTTCCGTATCACAGCTAAATAGTCCAACAGCCCTAGCTCGATCAAATGGGAGTGAACCGGGACGCGCCGCACGCTCGTTCTATTTTTGACTGTCTTCCCCTGCTCGGCGTCCGGCGCAATATCAAAAACCCACACGCCCTGTTCTTGCCTTACGTCAGTCGGTGCGAGTTGTGCGATCTCTTCCCGACGAGCGCCGCTATAGAGCAAAATCAGCGGAAGCCAATACCGCTCAGGCTGCTTCCCTCGCTGTTCTGCAAACTCCTTGCGGCTCAAGACTCTGGAAAGGTCTTCATCGGTGAACGGTTCGTAGGACTGCCGCTTAACCCCTTCGTACTCTATGCCCTCAGCTGGATTCTTGCCCGCGTAGTAGTCATGCTTTACCGCCCACGAAAAGAAGTGGCGAAGGTCGGTCAACGCTTGGTTGACCGTGCCCTTCGTGACACGGCTGCAATCAGGCTGAGTCGCCGCGAGGTCGGCCAGAATTTCGGCCAGTTGCTTCCCCCTGTACTTGTGGGGGATGCGTCGGGGCAGTTGGCTGTACGCGTCCCGAAACTTTACGCAATCGGCTTTCGTAATGTCCCAAAGCAGCCGGTCTCCTCCAAGCGCCTCCATGAACCGCTTGAACACTCGCTTCTTTTCTTCGTTGGTGCGGGGACCACGATGCGTGTAGTGGGTAAAGTAGTCTCGTAATGCCTCAGAAAAAACCTTGGAAGACCCGCCAGCCTCAGCCTGAGTAGCGGCGGGCACGATGTTGTACGCTGCGGACTGCGGCTCCCAATACTTACCGCCCCATCGGTCAATCTCCGTCCTGAGTATCACCTGCTCTGCTTTAAGCAGTTCAACACAGAGTCGCCGGTATTCCGGGGAATCCCTTGGCAAGGTGATATGATGCGCGGCAAGAAGTTCGTCCGCTGTCTCGGCGGCACGGCAGTCAATGGTGTTTCCGAGTAAACGGCTTTGCGTATCTTCAAGCCTACTGGTCAAGGCAAGACCGATGCTATCCCGCTCTTCATCGTCTACCACACGAGTTAGCCGTTCCTCTTCGGAGGCGGCCAAGGTTTCAGATAGGTACTGCTGAATGAGTCGCTTGATTTGTTCTGGCTTCATGGTTGTATGGTGCCGCCTTAGATACACAAACAGACGGGCAAGCCGTCCTTCCCACAACGCCGCTTTGGTTCGTGCGTCCCGATAGGAAGCGGTGTGCAGACACTTCCACAACTCGCGGCGGGCGAGGATAGCACGAATGTCAGAGGGAATTAAGAGCCGAGAATAGTACGACCCGTGCCGGAAAAGTGTAGCCATAGGCAGCCCTTTGGTGTAGCCAGAACGGCACCAAGGGCTGCCTCAAAGTTGAATCGCTTTACTTGAAGCGGGGTTCGGAAGGTATGGTGCCGAAGGCGGGACTTGAACCCGCACGGCTTTCGCCACACGCCCCTCAAACGTGCGTGTCTGCCATTCCACCACTTCGGCACTGGGCGGGATTATACCTTGCCCTCCTCCAAATCTCTACCTCTCTCGGCCCGCCGTTTTCCTCCGCCCCTCTCCCTTTCCTCCTTGTCAAATCAACGATCTCTCCGATAGAATCGCCGCGAACAGGCGTCCATACGATCAGCTTCCCGGTGCCCCCGACGAGCATGACTGCAAACCGACCCGGCATAGCGCAACGTCCAGCCGCTTCCAAGATCGCCGCGTTCTTCGACGTCGACAATACGCTCGTGCCCGGCGCGGCGATCGAGGTCCGCTTCTTCCATCATTTGCGGCGACAGGGCATCGTGGGATGGATGGACGCGGCCCGGAGCCTGGGATATCTCCTGCAGCATCTGCCGCCCGTCTCCCTGCATCCCCTGCGCGAGCGGAAACTCTACCTGGAAGGGAAACGGCCGGAGACGATCGAACCCCTGGCCGATGCATTCATCCAGCGCGACATCCGCCCGCTCGTGTCACGCGCCGCTGTGGCGCGGCTGGAGGAACACCAGCGCAGCGGCCACCACGTGGTGTTCATCACGGGCTGCCCGGAATTTCTGATCGCCCCGCTGGCAAAATTCCTCGGCGTGGAGACAATTTTTTGCGCCAAGCCGGATCTGGACGACACCGGTTCCTACACGGGGCACCTCGTGCTGCCCGTCCCTTACGGCGAAGGCAAGCGCCTGCTGGTCGAAGAGTTTGCGCACGAGCGCGGGCTGAACCTCAAGGACTGCCACGCCTATGGAGACAGCCCCGGCGACGTGGAGATCCTTCTGTCCGTCGGACATCCTCTCGTCGTCAACCCGATCCGCGGAATGGAGCGGATCGCCGCGCAATATCGCTGGCCGATCGTCCGCTGGGAATAAACCGGCCATGCGCGTGACGGAAATCTTCCACAGCATCCAGGGCGAGTCCAGCTTTGCCGGACGGCCCTGCGCCTTCGTGCGGCTCACGGGCTGCCCGCTCCGCTGCACCTGGTGCGACAGCGAGTACACGTTTTACGGCGGCACGGAGATGGCGCTCGACGACGTACTCGCCAAGGTCCGGTCCTTCGCCTGCCGGCTGGTGGAAGTCACCGGCGGCGAGCCGCTGCACCAGCCCGAGGCTTTCACATTGATCGAGCGGCTCTGTGCGGACGGCTACGAGGTGCTGGTCGAGACCAGCGGCGCCATTGACATCGCGCCGGTGGACCCGCGCGCGCACATTATCATGGATGTGAAGTGCCCGGGCAGCGGCATGATGGACCGCATGGACTGGACAAACCTGGACCGTCTGGCCGGCAAGGACGAAATCAAGTTCGTGCTCAAGGACCGTGCGGATTACGAGTTTGCCCGGACGATGATCGGGCGACACCGGCTGGCCGAACGCTGCCCGGTCCTGTTCAGCCCGTCGTTCGGCGAGTTGGACCCGCGCCAGCTTTCCGAATGGGTGCTGGCCGACAAGCTGCCGGTGCGCGTCCAGCTTCAATTGCACAAATTTATCTGGGACCCGCAGACACGCGGAGTTTAGCACGCGCCTTACGTCAGAAGGAGACTCGAATGAACGTCACGGTGAAGCAAGGAAAGATCGAACGCGAGCCGGCCGAGGTGCTGGTCCTCACCCATTTCGAAGGCGATGCGAGCCTGAACGATCAGGCCGCAGCCGTGGACCGGGCGCTGGGAGGCCTGCTGCGCGGATTGCTGAAGAGCGGCGAATTCGAGGGCACGCTGAACCAGGCCGTGCTCCTGCACTCGCCAGGGAAAACCGCCGCCAAGCGCGTGCTGCTGGTCGGGCTGGGGAAAAAGAAAGATGCGCGGGTGGATTATGTCCGTCAGGCCATGGGCACCGCCGTCAAGCGCGTGCGACAGGCCGGCGCCTCCTCCTTCGTCACCTGCCTGCATGGCGAGGATTTGTCGAAAACGTCCGCGGTCGAACTGGCCCAGGCCCTTGTCGAAGGCGCCATCCTGGGCACCTACCAGTTCACCGACTATCTGAGCGACAAGAAAACCGGCGCCAAGCAGGTCGCGCGCCTGACCGTCCTCGCGACCGATGCCCGGCAACTGGCCGATCTCAAGGAAGGTGCGCGGCGCGGGACGGCAACCGCCGAGGCCGCCATGTTCGTCCGCGACCTCTGCAACCATCCGTCGAACGTGATGACGCCGACGCGGGTCGCCGCCGAGGCGAAGAAGATCGGCCGCGAGCGCAGCGTGCGCGTGAAGATCCTCGAACGGGCGCAGGTGGAACGGCTGGGCATGGGCTCCTTCCTCGGCGTCGCGCGCGGCAGCCACGAGCCGCCGAAATTCATCGTCCTCGAATACAACGGCTCGCGCCGGAACGGGAAACCCGTCGTCATCGTCGGCAAGACCATCACCTTCGACACGGGCGGCATCTCGCTCAAGCCGGCCGAGAACATGGAGCAAATGAAGGCCGACATGACCGGCGGCGCCGAAGTGCTGGCCACCGTGCGGGCCGCCTCGCGGCTCCGCCTGCCGATTCATCTCATCGGCATTCTGCCCGCCACGGAAAACATGCCGGGCGGCCGCGCCATCAAGCCCGGCGATATTTTGAAGAGCCTCTCCGGCAAGACGATCGAAGTCCAGAACACCGATGCGGAGGGCCGCCTGATCCTGGCCGACGGGCTGGCCTATGCCGCGCGCCTGAAGCCGGCCGTCGTCATCGACATCGCCACGCTGACCGGCGCCTGCGTCGTGGCGCTGGGACAATTTGCCATCGGCATGTTCGGCAACAACGAGGATCTGAAGCGCGCCGTGCGGGACTCCGGCATGAAGGCCGGCGAGCGCGTCTGGGAGATGCCGCTCTGGGACGAATACTTCGAGCAGCTCAAGAGCGAGGTGGCCGACATGCGCAACATCGGCGGACGCGGCGGCGGCATGATTACCGCCGCGCTCTTCCTGAGCAAATTCATCGGCGACCATCCCTGGGTGCACCTCGACATCGCCAGCACCGACTGGAGCGAGCGCGAGCGGGCCTACATTCCCAAAGGTCCGACAGGGATCGGGACAAGGCTGTTGATTCAATATCTGATCGATCAGAGTCTGTAAGCTCCTCACGCACCGGACCTGCGCGTGAACCTAATCGAGCAAATCGGTCAGCTCTTCATGCTCGGCTTCGACGGGACAACCGTCTCGCCGGAATGGGCCGACCTCCAGGCCCGGTACAAGCCCGGCGGCATGATTCTCTTCGCGCGAAACCTCCAGGACCCCGCGCAAATCATCGAGCTGACCAACAGCCTCCAGGCACGCTCGCCGCACTTCCCGCTGCTGATCGCTATCGATCAGGAGGGCGGACGCGTCTCACGCCTGCCGACGGGATTCACGATTTTTCCTCCCTGCGGCGTCATCGGCGCCTGCCATTCCGAAGAACTCGCCTATGCAGCGGCGTCCATCACCGCCGCCGAGCTGCGCGCCGTCGGCGTCAACATGAACATGGCGCCGGTGCTGGATGTGCACAGCAATCCGGACAATCCGATCATCGGCGACCGGGCCTACGGGACCGAGCCCGAGAGCGTGGCCGAGCTGGGGCTCGCGGCCATCCGCGGGCTGCAGGGCAAGGGCGTCGTCGCTTGCGGCAAGCATTTTCCCGGACACGGCGACACCAGCACGGACTCGCACAAGGAATTGCCGGTCGTGAAGGCGTCCCTGGAACTGTTGCTCGATCGTGAGCTGCCGCCCTTCCATTATGCCATCGTGAACGGCCTCGCCTCGCTCATGACGGCCCATGTGGTCTACCCGGCGCTGGATGCGCAACGGCCCGCGACCCTCTCCCCCACGATCCTTACCGGACTGCTCAGGGAACAATGGGAATTCGACGGCGTGGTCGTGACCGACGACCTGGAAATGCGCGCGATCGTGAACCATCACGGCGTGGGGGACGCGGCCGTGCAGGCCTTCCTGGCCGGCGCCGACATCCTCCTGATCTGCAAGGACCGAGGCCGGGCCGTCACCGCGATGGACGCCGTCCGGAAGGCCGTCGAAAACGGGACCATCCCAACGGACCGGCTGGAAGCCTCCCTGCGGCGGATCGTGCATCTCAAGCACACGTTCCTGCACTCCCACCTGCCGGCCGATCCAAGCATCGCGCAACTGGTCGTCGGCTGCCGGACCCATCAAATCCTGCTGGATACGATCCGGCACACACACGAACGGCTGCAGAAAGCACCGTGACCACCGACAAAAATGCGCTGCCACCCGCCGGGCCGAAGGAACTCTGGGCCTGGTGCCTGTACGATTTCGCCAACTCCTCGTTCGCCACCCTCATCGTCACCGTCGCCTACAGCGTCTATTTTGTCCAGGTCGTCGCGCGCGATCTCGGCGGCGCGACGGCGGAGCGGGTCTGGTTCTGGGGCTATGCGGTCTCCATGCTGGTGGTCGCGCTGCTCTCGCCCCCGCTGGGCGCGCTGGCCGACGCGCGGGCGATCAAGCGCCCGTTGCTGATCGGCTCCACGCTGCTCTGCGTCGTCTGCACGGCGCTGCTCTTTTTTGTCGAGCGGGGCGACGTCTGGCTAGGCCTGCTGCTCGTGGGGCTGGCCAACATCACGTTCGAGCTGGGATTTCTTTTTTGCAGCGCGTTCCTGGTCGAGATCGCCACGCCGGCCACGATGGGGAGGATCTCCGGCTACGGCTGGGGGCTCGGTTACGTCGGCGGACTCCTGTCGCTGGCCCTGGCCTATCCCTTCATCACGGGCGGCTTCGCGGAGGAGAACCTGCCGCTCTACCGGACGAGCTTTGCCGTCACGGCTGCGTTTTTTCTTGTGGCGTCGCTTCCCACCCTGTTCTGGCTCCGTGAACGCGCCGTTCCCCAACCCTCCGCAGCCGGCTCGTCGGTCTGGCGGGAGACCTTCACGCGTCTGGCGGACACGGCACGGTCGATCACCCGTTACCGTGATCTGCTGTGGTTTTTCGTCGCCTATCTGATCTACACGGATGCGATCAACACCGTCATCGTCGCCTCCGCCATTTTCGCCAATAAAGTCCTGGACTTTTCTCCGGGCGATCTGATTATCTACTTTCTCATCACGCAGGTGACGGCGGGCCTGGGCGCGGTGGGATTCGGCCTGCTGGCCGATCGCATCGGCTCGACGCGGACGATCAGCCTCACGCTGCTGATCTGGATCGGGATCGCGGGCGCCGCCTCGGTCGTGCAGACCCACACGCAGTTTTACGCGATCGGACTCGTGGCGGGCGCCGTGCTCGGCGCAAACCAGGCGACCAGCCGGGCCTTGATCGGACGCTTCGTGCCGGCGGGCAAGCAGGGCGAGTTGTTCGGCTTCTTCACCGTCACCGGCAAGTTCGCCGCCGTCCTCGGCCCGGTGGTCTACGGGGAAGTGACGGCCTGGACCGGCAGCCAGCGATGGGCGGTACTCTCGATGGCTGCCTTCTTTATCGTCGGCTTGCTGGTGTTTCAACGGGTGAACGAACAGCGGGGCCTGGCCGCGGCGGAACAATCGCAGGGAACGGGATGGCAGTCAAGAAGGGCGACCTGATCGACGAGCATAAGCGGCACCCCGGCAGTTGCGGCCTCATCGTCAAGGTGATGGGCGGCGGCGCAGGCTTCGAGAAGGTGCTCTGCTGCGATCACGAGCTGACGGAAGAGGATATCGTGACGGACGTTGGTTCGTCACTGGGACGGAAGAGGGGCCATCTTCCCATTTCCGTGATCCTCGACGAGAAGAAACTCTACCCCGACTCCTGCGGGTTGCGCGTGATGATCATCGACGGCGGCGCGGGCTTCAAGGAGATCCGCTGCTGCGGCCATTCGTTGAAGATGAGTTCGATGCGCGAATTGAAATTCGGGCAGATGCGCGGGCCGGAATCGGATGCGTCGGGTGCCGAGACCGGGCAACAGGGAACGGCGTAAATCCTGATTGAGACCGCGCGTGACGGCTCAGCACTTAGTCCTCAGCACTTCTTTTCCGAATGGAGGAAACCCATGAGCGATCGCATGGAGCGCATGAAACATTGGCCGTGCCGGATAGTCTCCTGGATGGAATGGCTCGATGTCTGGGGCTATGTCACCGCCGGCTTCAGCCTGCTGTTGTTGGGCATGCTGATCTTCGTGCAGAGCTGGTACACCTTCGCCAACGCGGCGAGCCATTCGAGTCTCCTGCCGGCCGGCCTGCGGCTGTTGAACGATCTGCTGCTGGTGATTATTTTGCTGGAACTGTACCGGACGGTGATCCGGTTTTTGCAGACCGGCATTCTGGCGTTGGAGCCCTATCTCGCCGTCGGCGTCATCGCCTGCACCAGGCGCATCCTGACTGCTGGCGCCGAACTGTCGCACCTGCCGGAAGTCACGCCGGACCTGTTCAACCGCTATATGATGGATGTGGGCTTGAACGTGGCGGTCATCATGGTGCTGGTGGCCGGCGTGTATATGGTCCGCAAGAGGCCGATGCCGGATCAACCAGGCTCGCCCTTACCGACCGCCGGGCACACGCACTAGCAGGGCGTTGAAAAAGTCTGCCAGCTTTGTTCTCGCGTCGCTCGGAGGCTCAACGTACGGCAAAGAGTACGCGTCGCCTCCTCGCTCGCTGCGGCCGCGCTGAACGGCCTTTTTGAACACCCTGCCGGCGAATCAGTCGGGCAGCGCTTTCCCTTTTGTCTCCGGCGCAAACGGCAGGACGAGCAGCCCCACCGCGTAGATCAGCCCGACGACACTGACGGCATGGCCGACGCTGCCCATGGCGGCCGTCAGCCAGCCGGTCAGGAAAGGCCCCACCGAGGCGAAGACCCTCCCCGCGTTGAAGCAGAACCCGGCGCCGGTTGCGCGCAGGCGCGTCGGGTACAGCTCCGGCAGATAGATCGGAAATCCGCTGAAGATGCCGTTGTTGAAGAATCCCAGCAGCGGCAGCAGCAGCAGCACGTGCAGATACTCGCGCGGCGTCAAAAATGTGATCGGCAGCATGATGAGGCTGCCGGCGCACATGAGCGCGAAGGCGGGCCGCCGACCGAAGCGATCGGCCAGCGGGCCGAAGCTGAGGTAGCCGAACAGGGCTCCGCCATTGAGCGCCATGATCGCGTAGCTGACACGCGCCGATAACTCCTCCCGGCTGAGCCCCTGCAGATCCGGCAGCGTGCCGATCAGAGTCGGCGTCCAATTGGTTGATCCCCACAGACCAAAGACTGCGACAAAAGCCAGAGTCGAACCTGCGAGTGTCGGACGGAGCAGATCGCCCCGGAACAGTTCCGCCAGTTTTTCATAGGGCGCGGCCCCGTACTGCTGTTCCTGACGGTTCGCCTGCATCCACCGCTCCGGCTCCTTGACCCACCAACGGACGAGCAGGGCCGCTGCTGCCGGCACGATGCCCACCACGAACAGGGCGCGCCAGCCGTAGCCGCGCAGCAGAAGATTGAACAGCGCGGCCAGAAAAAATCCGGCCGCCCAGGCCGATTGCAGCAGGCCCGCGGCCTTCGCCCGTTTCTCCTCCGGCCAGACTTCCGCAACCAGCGCCGCCCCCGCCGCCCATTCCCCGCCGATCCCCAGCGCGGTCAGGAAACGGTAGATGGCCAGATGCCACCACTCCTGCGACAGGGCAGCCAAGCCGGTGAAGACCGCGTAGATCAGGATGGTGGCAATCAGCGTTTTCGTCCGCCCGAACCGGTCGGCGACGATGCCGAACGTCACGCCGCCGATCGCCCAGCCGATGAGGAAAATGGAAAAGATCAGACCGCCGTGCCAGCCGATGGTTTCCGGTGTCGCGCCACCGGCCGATGTCCGCAGCAGCTCGTCGAGGGCCGGGTGCAGCACGATCGCGTAGATCGTCGCGTCCATCGAGTCGAAGACCCAGCCCAGCCAGGCGACAAAGAGCACCAGCCATTGATAAGGCGTGACGCCCTCGCGCCAGGAGGATGCTGCATTGGTCTTCTCAGTCAACATGAGTGTACGATCCAAGTCCTGGCGATTGCGGGACGATGTCCGGCAACACGATCAAGGATGTTCAAAAAGGCCGCCCGGCTAGGCCGCAGCGAGCGAAAGACCGAGGCGTACTCTTTTGGGTACGTTGAGGGCTTGAGCGATGCGAGAACGACGCTGGAGGCCTTTTTCAACATCCTCACCATGCTGGCGGGCTACCCTACGGGGCTCGCCTGGAAGTGTCAACGCTGGTGTGCTCTTCGCGCCTCTTGCCTGGAATTTTTCGATATGGCATCATGCCGCTCTCTGGTGTGGATTGGTGAGGGATGGCGCAACTCTTGGAATACGTCGGCAGCATCCATATCTATCTCGGGCCTTATCGCGGCAATCCGGTCGCGCTGTATTTGAAGCGCGGGGATGCGAATTGCCAGATCGGGCCGAAGGCCTACCCGTGGAACGACGTCGTCGGAACCGGCGAGACGCCCAACAAGGCGGCGGCCGATTTCGAAGAGAAGTGGAAGACAAAGGGCCTGGCTCCGGAGATGTTCTCCGGACCCTCCTGGGAAGGCGGAATCAAACCAGAACGGCCCGCGCCACCCAAACCGGCGGCTCCACCTGCAGCAGCGGCGCCAGCCGCCCCAAAACCTGCAGCCGCGCCCAGCGAGCCCCCTGCTTCCGGAGAAAACGCCGGTTAGCCCCATAGAAAGTACGATTTTGTGATTTGGTAATCTGGCGATTGCTGGATCAGGCCGTCTCTTTCCCGATCAGCACTTCACCAAATCACCAGATCGCCCAATCACTCAATTCTTCTGAGCGAGCCGGCTGTGCCTGACGCTGTAGCCGAAATAGACGGCGATTCCCACCGCAGTCCAGACGACAAATCGAATCCAGGTCACGAACGGCAGGAACGCCATCAGGCCGAGACAGGCCGCCATGGCCAATAGAGGTATGAGCGGCATGAGAGGGGTGCGGAAGGCACGGTGCAGCTCGGGCCTCGTCCGCCTGAGCACGATGACGCCGCCGCAGACTAGCACGAAGGCAAAGAGCGTCCCGATGTTGGTCATGTCCGCCGCCTCGCCGATGGGCACCAGGGCCGCCATGATCGCGATGCTGACACCCGTCATGATCGTCGCGCGATGCGGCGTGCCGAAACGCGGATGTACTTTGGCCAGCCACGGTCCCACAAGGCCATCGCGCGACATGGCGAAAAAGACGCGAATCTGTCCGATCATCATGACGACCAGCACGCTGGTGATCCCGGCCAGCGCGCCGGCGGCCACGATCGCCGCGCCCCACTTGAAGCCGGCCATGCGCATGGCCTCCGCGACCGGCGCATGGATGTCTATTTTGCTGTAGGGCACCATGCCGGTGAGGACGGCCGCCACCGCCACGTAGAGCACCGTGCAGACGGCGAGCGAGGCGATGATGCCGATCGGCAGGTCCCGCTGCGGATTGCGCGCCTCCTCCGCAGTCGTCGAGACCGCGTCGAACCCGATGTAGGCGAAAAAGACGATGGCCGCAGCCGCGCCGACACCCTGGAATCCGTAGGGCATGAAGGGCGTCCAGTTGGCCGGCTCCACCGATGAAAAACCGACCCCCAGGAAGAGCAGAATGGCGGCAAGCTTCACCGCCACGATCAGCCCCGTCGCCTGCGCGCTTTCCTTGACGCCGATGACCAGAAGAACGGTCACCAGCAGCACGATGATCGCGGCCGGAAAATTGGCCACGCCGCCCGCGTAGGGCGCCTGCGTGGCCCACGCCGGCAGCTCGATCCCGATCGTTTTCAATATGTTGTTGAAATATCCGGACCAGCCGATCGCGACCACGACGCAGGCGACGCCGTACTCGAGGATCAAATTCCAGCCCGTGAGCCAGGCCAGAAATTCTCCGAGCGTTGCATACGAATAGGTGTAGGCGCTGCCGGCCGCCGGAATCATGGTGGAGAACTCGGCGTAGCAGAGCGCCGCCAGCGCGCAGGTGATGCCGGATAGCACGAACGAGAGGATGATGCCGGGCCCGGCACCCGGCCGGTTGGCGTCGCCCAGAATCGCCGTGCCGATCAGCACGAAGATGCCGGTGCCGATGATCGCTCCGATGCCCAGCATCGTGAGATCCCAGGCCGTGAGCGTTTTCTTCAGGCAATGGTCGGGATGGTTGCTGTCCGCAAGAATCTGCTCGATGGGCTTGGTGCGGAACAGGCGCGCAAAATCCATCAGGCCCGTGCGGCTTTCAGGAGCGCCTGAAATAGTTTCCGATGGAGGGCATAGCGGTCATAGAGAAACTCGGGATGCCATTGCACGCCGAGCAGGAACCGGTGCTTCGGCGATTCGATCGCTTCGATGACACCGTCCGGGGCCACCGCGCTCGCCACGAACGACGGCGCCACCCGCTTGACCGACTGGTGATGGGAACTGTTCACGCGGATGCGGGCCTGACCCAGAATGCGCCGCAGGAGACTCCTGGGCGCGACGTCCACCGTATGCGACAGTTCCGTGGCCGGCGCCTGTTGCCGGTGCGGCAGCGGCGAGTCCATCTGCGAGGCGATGTCCTGCAGCAAGCTGCCGCCGAACGCCACGTTGATCGCCTGCATCCCGCCGCAGATGCCGAGCACCGGCAGCTTGGAGGCCGCGGCCATGCGCGCCACCTCCAGTTCGAAATCCGCCCGCCGACGGCTCATGACGCGAAACTTGTACCGTTGGCGCTCGCCATACAGGGATGGAGCCAGATCGGGCCCGCTGCCGGTGAGCAACAGACCGTCTATCTTCTCCAATAGACGCCGCCGGTCGGCGCAATCCTCGGCCAGCGGCAGAATCACAGGCACACCGCCCAAATCCTCGATCGCGCGGACATACCGGGCCCGCAGGAAGAAGGTGGCCTCCCGGCCACCCCACTCCTTGCGATCGCCTGCATTAAAGTCAGGCGTGACGCCGATGAGAGGTTTCATTACGGTGTTGCAGGGGCAGGAGCCGGGGTTGCTGGGACAGGAGATGGTTCCGGTGTGCTCGTCGAGGCCGGCGCGTCATCACGAAGCGGCGGGACCCCGAAGAAACGGACCGATTCCTCACCCTTTAAATGCCTGGGCGTGATCACGTACGTCCCGCGCATGCTGGTATCCCAGACTGAGTTGGCCGCCTTCACGTTTCCGGCAGTCAGAGCATAGGTGAATCCGCCGATGATGGCGCCGAATGTGGCATAGGCAAATTTAACCGCCCCGTAAGGGAGCGAGGAGAAGAAGCTGGCCACACCAAGGCCATATTGGGTCCCCGTGTTCTCCATGTCCTCATTCGATCTTTCCTGCGCCAGACCCACCGGGACGACGGTCAGGCTGCAGAAAGCCGCGATCACCAGGACCGCCACGGTTTTGGTGAACAGATTTTGCACTGGTTTCCTCCTTGGTTGGCAGCATGGACCGATTCACATGCGCGCCGTGCTGTGGTTATAGCAAATTCACGGACTGATTCAAAGCTACACGCCCCCGTATGCGGACAAATCCAGCTCGGCCAGGATGTTCGAGAACAGCCGGTCCTTGTGCGCCGGTACCGCCGCATCCAGCTCCTTCATGAACGCCCCGGCGGGCAGACGGATATTTTCCTGTTGCAGGCCCGCTTCGATCGCCAGGTCCAGTTTGAGCGCGCAGAGGTGCTGCGTGAGAAGATCGCGCGCGCGGCTTTCAAAATCTGCCCGTTCGCCATCGAGCAACGTCGAGAGAATTTTCGCCAGCCACGCCTCGAACCCGATCATGTCCCTTGCGCGGGCGACCTGGCGCTCCTCTGCCTCGACGGCAATCTGCACGCCGCCTTTCCAGCTTCGTTTTTTCACGTTGAACGTGCAGCACAGGACACCGGGGCAGTCTTCCACCGGCTCAGGGCCGTAGAAGAGAGTGATGCGGTATTGGGGGACTTCCGGAGCGGACTGGGAAGATGGCGCCATACCAGTGTCCGAATTGTAGCATGGCTTGGTCGTTCATGTCTGTCACGCTGTGATCTATTTGTCCATCCAAGATGTTAAAAACGGCCGTCTTCTCACCCGCCCACCCCGTACGCGCCAAGACGCGTGCTTTTCCCGTGGGTGGCCGCAGCGGCGAGGGACCGAGGCATACCTTTTTCGGCATGTCGAGGTTTCAAGCGATGCGAGAACAAAGCTGGCGGCCATTTTCAACATCCGCTAATATGCGGCCATGAGTCATGCTACTCGCATTGCAGAGATCCAGCGGGCGGTCAGGGACACGGCGGGCCTCGACGGCTGGCTGTTCTATGACTTTCGCGTGAGCGATCCGCTGGCCTACCGCGTGCTGAAGCTCGATCCGACCCGCCACGTCACGCGCCGCTGGTACTATTGGATCCCCGCGCGGGGCACAGCCGTCAAGTTGATGCATAAAATCGAGCCGCGCGTGCTTAATGAACTCCCGGGAGAAACGGTCCTCTATGCAGGCTGGGAGGAACAGCAGGCGCACCTTCGACGTATCCTGAAGGGCGTGACGCACGCCGCCATGCAATATTCACCGATGAACGCCGTGCCCTCTATCTCGCGCGTAGACGCCGGCACGATCGAGTTGATCCGCGGCTTCGGCATCGAGATCGTCACCTCGGCCGATCTGGTCCAGCGCTTCGAGGCGGTCTGGGACGACCGCCAGCTGACCTCGCACAAACACGCGGCGAAAAAGCTCCGCCGGATCGTGGATGAAGCCTTTGCGCAGGTGCGGAGATCCGTCACGGCCCGCAAGGCCATCACCGAATACGATCTCCAGCAATTCATCATGAAGCAATTTGATGCGCACGGGCTCACCACCTCGTCGCCCCCCATTGCCGCCGTGAACGCCCATAGCGCTGATCCGCACTACGGGCCATCCCCCAAGGGGTCCGCGCGGATCAGGAAAGGTGATCTGGTTCTCATTGACTTGTGGGCGAAAAAGCCGGTGGCGGGCAGCGTCTATGCGGACATCACCTGGACCGGCTTCGTCGGCACGGAGATTCCGGCACGGCAGTGTGAGGTCTTCACCATCGTCCGCGATGCGCGGGACGCGGCGCTGAATTTCGTCCGCGCCAAAGTCTCCTCCGGTTATTTCCCCTGTGGATGGGAAGTGGACGAAGTCTGCCGCAAGGTGATCCGGGACGCCGGCTATGCCGACCGGTTCGTCCACCGCACGGGCCATTCGATCGGCGAGGAAGTCCACGGCAACGGCGCCAACATCGACAGCCTCGAAACGAAGGACGGCCGACGCCTCATGCCGCGCACCTGTTTCTCCATCGAACCCGGCATCTACCTGCCCGGCGAGTTCGGCATCCGGAGCGAACTGGATGTGTATGTTTCCGACCACGAAGCAGTTGTCTTCGGCCAGCCGGTGCAGACGGCCATCGTGCCGATTTTGGGGTAACCCCTCACCAGCCTTTTCCTTGACACCAGTCGCCTGCCACCGATAGCATCATCCCATGTTCGGCACCATGGGATTTTCAGAGCTGATCATCATTCTGGTGATCGTGCTGATCCTCTTCGGCTCCAGCCGCCTGCCCGCGCTGGGGGAAGGCGTCGGCAAGGCGTTGAAGGGCTTCAAGAAGGCGGTCCACGAGGAACCGCCGCCGCTTGATCCCAATGCGCCCGCTGCCGGTACTCCGCCACCGATTGAAGACGCACATGTGGTCCAGCAGGCACAAGGGACGCAGGCGCCATCGACTCAGACTTTGGCACCCCAGGCTCAGACGCCCGCAACGGCTGCCGCGGCACCGGCCGCCGCATCAGGCAGTCGCATGGCCCTGGCTGCCTATCACCCGGGGTCTGAAGCGACTCCCGGAACAACAGCCGCGTTGATGGCCTCCGCCGCGCCGCAGGCCTATCAACCGAAGCAGACTCCGTCCCCGGCCCCTGCCTCGGCCCAGGCGGGACCGCCGGCCCAGGGCCAGAACTATCCCAATTATCAGCCGCCGACGATGGAACAGCGTGCGGAGGCCCCGGCCCCGACGATGCGCGCCCAATATCCACCCCTGCCTCCGTCAGCCCAGGCCAAACCCAATGCGAAGCGGCCTTCAGCCATCGTGAACAAGGATGCGGTCGCCCGCGTGCAGGCCCAGCAGGCGGCGCTCAAGGCCAAGGCCGCGCAGCAGGCGCAGTCTCCGGCCTCGGCCGACATGCAGGGCTTCGGGGAAGGACTCGGCGACGCGCTCCGGACGTTCCGCAATGCCGTCAACGATGTCCGTTCGACGGTGGATCCGCAGATGAGGACGATCCAGGCTGAAATCGACGCCGCGCAGAAAGAGATCGAGCAGACCGTCGAAAACGCCAAGCAGATGCCGTCTGTCCAGGAAGAACCGCCCCAGAAGACGTAACCCGTCATCAGCCACTCGTCATTCGCCGATGATCTCTCGAACTCTCAGCGTGGGCATCCTGCTGATCGTCGTTCTGCTCTCCGGCGGCAACGGCTGCTACGGCAATACGGCGGCCACCGATCCGAACGCCGCTGCAGCCCGTCTCGTCGCGCTCCTTGAGGATCCGACTCCGCAGATACGGGTCACCGCAGCGCAGGCGCTGGGAAAGATCGCCGTGCCCGGCACAGTGCCGGTCCTGCTCCGCAGTCTGAAAGATGCCGACCCGGCCGTGCGCGCCACGAGCGCCTGGGCCCTGGGCCGCTTTGGCGAAGACGTGCTGGATCAGGCCGGGTTGGAGCTGGCCACGTTGTTGGATGATCCGTCGCCGGCCGTCAAGCTGGCAGCCGCGCAGGCCCTCGGCGCCGTGGGCGGCACGCAGACGATCATCGAGTTGTTGACGGAACGGCTGACGAGCCCGGACATCGAGACACGCCGAGCGGTGGTCTCCGCCCTGACCTGGCTCGAAGCAAGCTCCGCGCACCATGCGCTGCTCAAAGCCCTCAACGATCCCGATGCGCAGGTTCGGCAGGGCGCGATCGCGGCGCTCGGCGAGATGGTGGATCCTCGTTCATTGCCGGCGATTCGCGAGCGGCTGCTGAAAGACGCGGATGCCGGCGTGCGGGGGGAAGCGGCCTATCGGCTGGGAAAGTTTGGCGATCGGACCGTCGTGGCGGCGCTGCAGGCGGCGTCAGTCCGCGATCCGGATGCCGTAGTCCGCCGCTGGGCAGCGTGGGCGATTGAACAGATTACCTCGGCTGCACCGGTTCGGATTTCTTGAGCGAGTTCACAAACTCGATCATGCGCGCCTGCGTGTCCGGGGCCACCGTCGTGAAGCGCACGCCCATCCCGGGGAAAAACGTGTACTGATCGGGCTTCGGGCAGACCCACGCGACCCGTCCCCTCGCCTCCATCCACTCGGTCGAGCGATCCGGCAACGAAAACGACACGGTCAGTTCGGTTCCAATCGCCATCGGAACGGTGCTCTCGATGAAGAGCCCGCCCCCGCCGATCCCTGTGGCGCGGCTCTCGACCTGCGAGCCGTCCGGCGCCACATACCGGACCTTCGCCGTGAGCGACACGCGCGGCTGCAGCCTCGCTTCGTTGGGATGCACATGTTGCTGGGAGAAGCTGATGTAGTCGACGATGGCTCCCCAGTTGACAATGCCCAGCGTCTGCCCGTCGGACCCCAGCAGCGCGATCGTCTCCCGCTTCGTGTCCAATTCAAGCGACTTGCCTTGATGGACCTTGGTAGCCACGATGGGCAGTTTCATCCGTACGGTTCTCCTTCGGAATGCCGGTTGCGACGGGAAGTATAGCTGATGCCGGAGGGTATCTAACCGCCTGAAAAACAACGGGGTGTTCCGTATGAGAGAACACCCCCGTCGCAAGCAATTGGTTCGGCCTGTTAATCTAGGATATTCAGAAAGGCCGTCCAGCGCGGCCGCAGCGAGCGAGGGACCGAGACGTACGTTTTTTTTCGGTACGGTGAGGTTCCGAGCGATGCGAGAACAAAGCTGGAGGATTTTTTCAACATCCGTTAAGCGGACTTCATGTCCTGTTCATAAATCCGGATCGGCTGGCTCTTGCCGGTGATCACATCCTCATTGATCAGCACTTCCTTGATCTGCTTCTGGGACGGAATCTCGTACATCAGATCGAGCATGACCTCTTCGAGGATCGACCGCAGGCCCCGCGCGCCGGTTTTCTGCAAAAAGGCCTTGCGTGCCACGGCGGCAATCGCGCCATCGGTGAATTTCAGCTTCACCTTCTCGAATGACATCAACTTCTCGTACTGCTTGATCAGCGCGTTGCGGGGCTCGGTCAGGACGCGGATCAGCGCCGGCTCGTCCAGTTCCTCCAGCGTCGCCACGACCGGCAGCCGCCCGATGAATTCGGGGATCAGCCCGTACTTCAGCAGGTCCTCCGGCTGCACGTGCGCCAGAATTTCGCCCAGCCGCGTCTCGCCCTTGGTCTTGATGTCCGCGCCGAATCCCATCTGCTTTTTGTTGAGCCGCTGCTCGATGAGCGCGTTCAATCCGACAAAGGCCCCGCCGCAGATGAACAGGATGTTGCTGGTATCCACCTGGATGAATTCCTGGTGCGGATGCTTGCGGCCGCCCTGTGGAGGCACGTTCGCCACCGTGCCCTCGATGAGCTTGAGCAGCGCCTGCTGCACGCCCTCGCCGGATACGTCACGCGTGATCGACGGGCTGTCGCTCTTGCGGCTGATCTTGTCGATTTCATCGATGTACACGATGCCGCGTTCGGCGCGCTCGACATCATAGTCCGCCGCCTGGAGCAGTTTCAGGATGATGTTCTCGACGTCCTCGCCGACATAGCCTGCTTCGGTCAGCGTGGTGGCGTCCGCGAGAGTAAAGGGCACGTCCAGATATTTGGCCAGGGTCTGCGCCAAGAGGGTCTTGCCGGTCCCGGTCGGCCCAACGATCAGGATGTTGCCCTTCTGCAGTTCCACATCGTCCACCTCGTTGGCGGAGATGCGCTTATAGTGGTTGTGGACGGCGACGGACAGCACTTTCTTTGCGCGGTCCTGCCCGATGACATACTGGTCGAGGTGGTGCTTGATTTCGTGCGGCTTGCGGAGCTTGGAGGAAATTTCTTCCTTCGCTTCTTCCCAATCCTCCGCGATGATGTCGTTGCACAGGTTGACGCACTCGTCGCAGATGTAGACGGTGGGGCCGGCGATCAGCTTGCGGACTTCATCCCGGCTCTTTCCGCAGAACGAGCACCGCAGATGACGGTCTGTCTTATCCTGCTTGGGCATGTGACCTCCATACCAAGCTTCGCTTGAGCCGACGCGTTCGATCAATCGCGGCGGAGAGTTACTTTGCCTACAGAGGGCTTAGATTCTTCCGTCGCTGCCTACTTGTCCTTCGCCCCGTCGCCCCCGGACTCCTTGCCGACGCTCTTGAGCGCCTTCGGAGGCCGCGTGATGACCTCGTCGATCAGCCCGTAGCGCTTCGCCTCCTCGCCCGACATGAAGTAGTCCCGTTCCGTGTCGGTCGCGATCTTCTCGAGCGGCTGGCCCGTGTGCTTGGCGAGAATTTCATTGAGCCGCTCGCGGATCTTGAGAATTTCCCGCGCATGAATGTCGATCTCCGTCGCCTGCCCCTGGTACCCGCCCATCGGCTGGTGAATCATGACCCGCGCGTTTGGCAGGGCGAATCGCTTGCCCTTCGTGCCCGCCGCCAGCAGCAGCGCGCCCATGCTCGCCGCCTGCCCCAGGCAGATGGTGTTGATCGGCGGCTTGACGTATTGCATCGTGTCGTAAACGCCGAGGCCTGCCGTCACGCTGCCCCCCGGAGAATTGACGTAGAGATTGATGTCCTTCTCGGGATCCTCCGCCTCCAGGAACAGCAACTGCGCGATCACCAGATTGGCGAAGATGTCGTCGATCGGCGCGCCCAGAAAAATGATGCGGTCCTTGAGGAGGCGCGAATAGATGTCATACGCGCGCTCGCCGCGATTGGTCTGCTCAACAACGATCGGCACCAGCATACGGACGGTTCCTTTCTCTCTATTTACCGATGGGGCATCTTACCACAATGCGGACCGGAGGGCAGCTTTTCGGCGTCTTTCCGGCTTACTTCTGGATCATCGCGTGACGGTACACGAAATCCAGCGACTTGTCCGCCATGATCCGTCCGCGGAGCTCGTCCATCGCTTCTTCGCCGCCGGTCTTGACGATCCGGGCGATCTCCTCGATGGAGATCTGCAGTTCCGACGACATGCGCTGGACCTCGGCGTCGAGATCCTCCTGCTCAACCGTCAGCCCTTCCTTCTCCGCGATCGTCTCCAGGATCATGCCGACTTTCACGCGGCGCTGGGCTTCGGGAGTAAATTCCTCCCTCCATTTTTTGACGGCCTCCTGCCGCACGGCCGGATTTTCCAGTTCGGCGGCCCGCTCCCGGCCCTTCAGCCGTATTTCCTGCTCTGCCCGGTACCGGATCATCGCCTGCAATTCACGATCGACCAGCGTTTCCGGAATGTCGAAATGGTGCGTCTCCACCAGCCGCTTCAAAATCGTATCCTTATATGTCTCCTCGATATCTCTCTTGAGCGCCTTTTCCATTTCCTCGCGCAGCTTGTCTTTCAGCTCCGCCACTGTTTGATAGGGGCCGCAATCCTTGGCGAATTCGTCGTCCAGCGGGACCAGCTTTTTCTGTTTCACGGCGGCGACCTTGATCCGGAACACCACGGTCTTGCCCGCCAGCTTCTGGTCAGGATGATTTGCCGGATAGGGCTGGGACACCTCGATCACCTGACCTTCCTTCTTCCCTGTCAATTGCTCGTCCACTTCCAGACCCATGACCGTCAATTTGGCGCCAAGCTTGTGCAGGTGCCCGTCCTTCTTCGCGCCCTCCAGCGGAGCCAGATCGACAAACCCTTCCACGTCCAGCACGGCATAGGAGCCGTCGGCCAGCGCGGTGCCGGCCGGCGCCGCCTCCAGTTGGGCCTGTCGCTCTCTCAGAACCGTCAAGGCCTTGTCGATCTGCTCGTCGGTCACCGTGCGCGTGTCGATCTTCAGCGAGATGGGATTGGGCGCCTTGTAATCGCGCAGTTCGATCCTGGGCTTGATTTCGACAGTGGCGGTGAAGGAAAAGGGCGCATCCTTCTTGATCTTCACCCGTTCGATCGGAGGGACTTCCACGACGATCGGGACAATGCCAGCCTGGCGAATGGCTTTTTCATAATAGGTCGGGATGATGCGGCGGACGACGTCTTCGCCCACATCCTTGCCGTATCGCTGCTCAAGGAGAGACAGCGGCGCCTTGCCCGGCCGGAAGCCCGGCACGCGGACGTTCCGGTTCAGGTCGGCATAGACCTCGGCGAATTGTTTGTTGACGTCCTCCTGTGGAACCTCGATCTTCAACGACCGCTTGATCGGACCCAGTTCTGTGACTTCGACTTTCATGGTGTCCTTTACAAAATCTAATGATGGAGTTTATCCGACGGCGACAATTACGATACCGCGAAGAACAGCCACCGGCTCAAATGAAGGTTCGTGTTTGGTATCGTACACTCCCAAGAAACACTTGAGGGGTTTATCCGGCGGCTCAATCGCTTACACCGATCAAAAGCCGCCGGTATTAGCGAGCTTTGTCTGGTGCGAGAGGAGGGACTCGAACCCCCACGGTTTCCCACGAGATCCTAAGTCTCGCGCGTCTGCCAGTTCCGCCACTCTCGCGCCCCGCCTGAAGCACGATGATCGAGCCGGTTCGGAACTACTGACTGCCAGTTCTACACCGACGCCTGTCGAACGTTGTACAGGCCCCTCCTCGCCACTGTCAAGCAATCGAAGCCCAGTGAGACAGGCGATGGGCGCGAGGGATTATGCGCCCGAATGAGTAGCATGAACACGCCGATCGCAGTATACTATGGCATCATTTCGCACGGGCGCATGACCGGGTATTCGATGAGGCGGACCGGTTGGCTGTTGTCCGGCATTGTCCATTCTTCACCGGTGTTGCCACGTTCCTTCGAGTCATCCGGCCATCCGTGCTCTCCAGGGGGTGCTCCATGACACGTGCACTCATGACCGTCATCGTCCTGTCACTGCTCATTCTTTCACAGAGGGCAAGCTGGGCCTACCGGGATTACTTCACACCCGAACAGAAAGCCCAATTGGCAAAAATCCAAACCGTGCTCATCGACGTGGTCGCGCTCACCGACAAGGGATCGGTCAACCCGGAACCGATCCGCGACGTGGTCGCCGGTCGCCTCTCGGACATCGGCTATACGGTGGTGACCGACGCCTCGAAACCGTATGACGTGGTGTTCAAGGTCAAGTGCGAGCAACGGAAAACCTGGGAGGGCACGACTGCGGCCGGCGGCGATGCCGATCTCCCCGATTCGCCAGCCCGCTTGTGGAAGGGGCCCGCCTGCCAGCTCAACTACTCGCTGGGCAACATGAAGATCAAATGGCAGAAGGAAGTCCGCACGGACTTCGAAGACGCCTCGGACGCGGCGCAGAAGGCCAATGCCGGAGACCCGGGCGAGTTTGCCCTGACGAAACTCAAGGCGCTCCTCGGCATGTACGATTTCCCGATCATCGTGACGGCGGACTGGGGCCAGGCGGACCGGCTGCTGAAAGTGCTGGACAACACCAAGGGCAACCAGATGCGGCGGCTGAAAATCATCGCCCTGCTCGGCGAGATGCTGGCCGACTCGGCGCTCCCGCGCCTGAAAGAAGCGCTCAAGGACAAGGAGCTGGCGAAGCAGGCGGCCGAGTCGCTGGGCAACATCGGAAAGGACGGCATCCCGATCCTGATCGACATTTTGAAACATTCGCAGGACGACGAGCTGCGTGCCTCCGCCGCCAAGGGGCTTGGCCAGGTGGGCGGCCTGCACGGAGACGCGACCATCGTGCCGCCCCTGCTGGAAGTCCTGAAAAATCCGGACACCGATTGGCTGGTGTTGACGGAGGTCGCCTGGGCGCTGGGCAAGATGCCGGATAAGCGCTCGATTGAGCCGCTCTATGCCCTCGACAGAAAACTGCAGGCGATGCGCGATCCGGAAAACATGAAGCTGAAGAAACTCAAGGAAGCGGTGTTCTGGGCCATCAAGCAGTGCGACACGTGGGATCAATATAGCTGAACACGCTCCGGCAGTTTTCTGGAAACCGAGGCGGCTGGGATCATGATCTCAGCCGCTTTTCTTTTGCCGGCGGTAGTGTGCCGCCACCTTGATGCGATTGCCGCACAAACCCATGCTGCACCACTGACGGGCGTGATTTTTTGTGGTGTCGTAAAAATAGAGGATGCAGGCGTCGTTCCGGCATTTCTTGACCAGGGAGAGATCACCAACGCAGAGCAACTCGCTTGCGGCCTCGGCAATCGGGACGAGCAATCGGGCCGCGCCGGATATCTCCGAATGGAACCGGCGTTCAAATCCGCTGCTGCTACGAACGATTTGCGGATAGCCCGGGCACTGGCCGAGCATCGCATTGATCGCCTCGACCGTCGAAGCGGAAACCGGCTTCCCTGCAACAACCCGCTCCGCCATCCCGCGCAGAAATGCCCGAAACGTCCTGGCATTGCCGAGCAGCCGTTCTCCTTCCGTCCGGCTTAGCCTGGCCACCGTGTCCTTCCCCTCCCCCGCGGTCAGCAGCTTCGCCCGGATCAGCCAGGCGATCAGATCGGTCCACTCCATCAGAAGATCCGTCCGTTGCCCCCGAATGATCATCTCCGTATTGATGAAATCCAGGCACAGGTGATTGCCCACGAATAGAAACGGCTGCGTTGATTGTTTCCGATCCATCTTTCCATCCTATCAAAATGAAACTGTCTAAATGCCACTTGACAGGTTAGCCCAAAATTGATATAACTGTCAAAGATGTATTTAGACGGTTATATATTTTCACATCACATTCTCAGCAAGGAGGTCCCATGAAAACGGCCATCATTATCATGTCCGATCCGAAGAGTGGTTCGGAGGAAGCGCTCGGACGCGTCTTTAATGCGCTCGCCCTCGCATCCGAAAGCAAACAGAAGGGAGACGAGGTAGCTGTGGTCTTCAATGGCGCCGGCACACGGTGGCCGGCGGAACTCACCAAGCTCTCGCATCCAGCCAATAGCCTGTACAATTCGGTTCGCGATGTCGTGCAGGGCGCCTCCTGCGGGTGCGCGGATGTCTTTGGAGCCAAGGAAAGCGTGGAATCATGCGGCGTGCCGCTGAAGAAAGACCATGCCCTGGCCGGAACGTCAGGTCTCTTGAGCCTGCGCCGGTATGTTGCGGAGGGATGGCATACGGTCGTGTTTTAAGCTGCTCCTGATTAAGGCAACCTCAGGGGGAAGCGATGGCGTCAAAATATCTTGATCTGACGTTTACGGAATCTGTCTGCCGCGCGCAGAAACAGTACTACGGGAGCACGGGCACAATCACGGGCGCTCCTGAGCGCGACCCGCTCGGCCAAGCAGAAGCCGAGTTTATTACCGCTCGGGACAGCTTCTACATGGGCACAATCAGCGAAACCGGGTGGCCCTACATTCAGCATCGCGGGGGGCCTCCGGGATTCTTGCGCGTTATCGACCGGTCGACTTTGGCCTTCGCCGACTACAAGGGAAATCGGCAACTGCTGAGTACGGGCAACCTTTCGGTCAATGACCGCGTGACATTGTTTCTGATGGATTACAAAAATCGCGAGCGGCTGAAGATTCTTGGCCGTGCCCGCGTGGAAGACGCCCGTGCCCATCCACAGCTTGTCGCGCAAATCACTGATCAGAAGATGCGGGCGAGCGTGGAGCGGCTGGTCTTCATCGACATCGTCTCGTTCGACTGGAACTGCCCGAAATACATCACGCCCCGATACTCGATTGACGAGGTCGAAGAGCTGGCAGAACCGCTGCGGGCGCGGATTGCCGAACTCGAGGCACAGCTGCACGCCCTTAAAAAATGATTGGTTCCGGACGACAACCCGCTTGCTATCCGGGCAGGCTTGGCATACACAGGTACCGGCATGCGCGCACAGCCGCGCATCACAACAGGAGAGGTGAACACATGAACGCGATTTCGCGCAGACGATTTTTGCAACTGGCGGCGGCAACCGGCGGGGCGCTGGCACTCGGCGACTTGGTCGCACAGGTGTTGAAATTGTCACCCGGCACGCGCATGGCCCATGCGGGCGAGCCGATCAAGATCGGCATCCTCGACCCGCTGTCCAGCCCCTATAAAACCTCCTCGATCCACGACGTGCATGGGGCCAACGTCGCCGTGGATTTGTTCAACAAGAACGGCGGCGTGCTGGGCCGGTCTGTGGCGATTCTGGAAGCCGACGATGCCTCGAACGTCCAGACCGCGCTGAAGGCCGCCACGAAGTTCATCAAGGAAGACCGCGTGGACGTCCTGATGGGCACCTTCAATGGAGATGTGGCACTCGCCGTCTCGGACCTGGCCAAGAAGGAAAACAAGCTCTTTATGGTCACTGGCGCGCACGTGATGGACCTGACCGGGTCCGGCTGCAACTCGCACACCTTCGTCTTCATGCCGAACGCCGACATGCTGGCCAAGTCGATCGCGCCTCATCTGGTCAAGGCCTACGGGACGAAATGTTATATGGTGACGGCCGATACGGTGGACGGCAAGGCGGCATTGGCCGCCATGACCGACGCGTTGAAGGCGAACAGCGCCGAGATCGTCGGGCAAACGACGACACCCTTCGGCACAACCGACTTCACGGCTGCGCTGACGGAAGCCAAGAACGCCAAGCCGGCCCTGATCGTGCTCAATCTCTACGGCTGGGATCTCGTCAACGCGCTCAAGGCCTACGCCAAACTGGAACTGGCCAAGGAGAAGATCGGCGTGGGCGGCATGATCAGCGGCGAGCAGATCGGCCGGCCGCTGGGCTACGCCAACAACGCCGGCATCTGGGGCCTGATCTGGGATCCCAAGATCAACACCGAAAGCTCCAAGCGTTTCATCCAGGGCGTGATCGACAAGTACAACCACACGCCGACCTCGCGCTGCTATCTCGGCTACGCCGCCATGACGCAAATCCTGGAAGCCGTCAAGCGGGCCGGCACGACCGACACAGCCGCCCTCATCAAGGCCCTGGAAGGCCACGAGTTCGACGGCTGCAAGGTGGGCAAGTCCTACTTCCGCGCCTGGGACCACCAGCATGTGCAGGACGTGCTGGTCGGGGAAGCTTTCGGCAAGGAACTGGGCCTCGGCCACTACAAGATCCTGGCGACGGTGCCCGGCGACATGGTGGCGGGCACGCAGAAACAGACGACCTGTAAATTGTAGCCGCACCTCGCCAGAAGTTTGCGAATAGATTGACGCGTGGAAGCCGCCGCCGTAGAACAGGAGGCATGGCTTCCCCGCTGTCGCCTAGGCAGACCCTGCTGGTGGCGCTTCTTACCGGCGTCATCGTCACTCCCCTGCCTGTCGACGCCGAATCGTTCTCCAAATCCTCCGATGTCCGCGTGGACGTCACGTTGAAGTCATGGCTGACCGAGGGCAGGACCCGATGGAGTTTTTACAACCGATCGGCGCTGTTCGGAAACCCCACTTCCGAACTGGACTATAAAGATGTCGGCACGACCGTGACCGAAGTGGGCGGCAAGGTGTCGTTCGACAAGCGCTCCTTTCAGTATTTTCTACGCGGACAGTTCGGCTATGGCTCGGCGGGCGGCGGGCGCCTCGTGGACGACGATTACCTGGCCGGCCAGCAGCGCTTTTCGCGCACATTCAGCGACCTAGACGGCAGCCACCTCTGGTATCTGAACGCCGACTTCGGGGGCCAGATTGACGTCTGGCAGAAGCGGGCCTCGCTGGGTGCCTTCCTCGGTTACCAACATCGTGAAGAGAAACTGCAGGCGTTCGGCGTCGGCCAGGTGGAATGCACGTCACCGGGCGTGCGGTGCAATCCGGCTGGTACCGTGACGCATGTCAACCAGCTGGTGCTGACCAATACCGCGAAGTGGGATTCGTTTCGGCTCGGGCTCGAAGGCGAGGCGCGCCTTCATCCCCGACTCAGCCTCGACGGACGGGCCGCGTTCCTCGTCTCGCACCTGAGCAACAAGGACATTCATCACCTGCGGACCGACCTCAAGCAGGACCCCAGCATCACCATGACCGGGAACGGAATCGGATTCAACGGCGAGGCGAACGCCAGCCTGCTGGTGTACGAACAGCTCTTCTTCGATGTCGGCTATCGCTACTGGTGGCAGCGCGTCGGCAGCGGCGACGTCGTTTTTCGCGGGACAACCGGAGACTCGCAGCCGTTGCCGTTGAACGAATTCCGCAGCATCCGACAGGGGATCACGTTCGGCCTTCGATACACGTTCTAGCCGCGCGCCCGCCCGCACCGGCCGGTAGCCTCCCCCTCCCCGGCCATGCTAAGATGCGTGCCTCGCGAATGGTCTGGACACGGAGAGGTGCGAGAGTGGCCGAATCGACATGCTTGGAAAGCATGCGTCGGGGTAACTCGACCGTGGGTTCGAATCCCACCCTCTCCGCCACCCTTGGCGCGACAGAAACCGTCGGATCATCA
>Ga0187893_10002246_pt1 | contig 43062 bp, 31 predicted proteins | sample MA1701074metaG_FD_139574 | JGI IMG/M metagenome (GOLD analysis project Ga0187893, IMG submission 139574) | White microbial mat communities from a basaltic lava cave in the Kipuka Kanohina Cave System on the Island of Hawaii, USA - MA170107-4 metaG ... | reverse complement strand
GCTGGAGCTCCTCCAGCATGATGCGGCGACAATGGGTCACAAGACACCTCCTGTGACCCACACGCTACCCGGGTGCCCGAGCGCACCTCACGCGTAGCGTCCGCCGCGCCAGCGGCTTGGTCCTAACGCCGAAGCGTTGACGAACGGTAGTGTTCCCCGTCAAGTAGACGCCGGATAACTGGAGAGTTCCAGCGGACTCAGGTACATATGGCGCTGCGTCGTAGCGAGTTCCTGGTGACCTGCCATCTGACCGTGTCGTCAGCACCAGCAACGGCGCGAATTGGCGGCGCGGGCCGTCACGAATGTCATCAAGTCGGTATCAGCGCGAGAGGAAGTTTGCAAAGCTCATCCATTGAACAGTCCGTTCTCAAAATCTCCTCGCCAGCGACCACCACTGGTGTATAACGTCCTGTCCGGTTGCCGAGGTCGACGGGTATTGATGCTAGCGACAAAGCTCATCCGCACCATCACCATCACTAGCACCACCGCCCTGACACTCACCGCAGAGCTGGCCGCGGCATCCGCCAGTTGCATCGGCAACGGTCATTGTTCCCCCGATCGCAATCTACGCAACACGACCGAGACGAGCCTGGCCGGCGAGCGCCGGCGTGCGACTCGACAACGGGAGGGGCCGATGGCGCCACAGGATTTCTGCGAGGCGCTCCAGAAGAACGATCGCACCGCCCTGAAGGCGGCGCTCGATCCGGAGCTCGCAAAGCTCGACGCCAAAGGCAACGCCGAGCGCAACTTCCAGACGCTCAAGGCGTGGATGGAGAAGCAGGCATGTGTCGCGTCGGTGGACATCGAGCGCGGCGTGCTGCGCACCGACCCGCCCATCAAGCAATTCACCATTACCGTCCGTACGGCGACGCCGGGATCTACCGAGAAGCGCGAGATCGGCGTACGGATCGCCCCGAAACGCTACGAGTTCGACCTGAAGAAATAGGGCGCGGCCATGAACGAAGACGAACTCGCGAAAGGACAGGACACCCTTCTCGCGAACCTCGACACCGCCAAGCGCGAGCTGCTGCAGAAGCCAAACACGCTGGCCGTGGGGATCGGGATCAAGGAAAAAGACGGGCAGTTCACCGACGAAATCGCCTACCGCGTGTTCGTCACCGAGAAGAAGAGCCCGGGCGAGCTCGCCGCGGCCGACATGATTCCGCCCGAAATTCAGGGCATCAAGACCGACGTCCTCAGACCCTACCGCGTGAAGAACCGCCCCGACGTGTGCGGCACCGAACGGCGCACACTGACCAAGCACCGCCCGCTTCGCGCCGGCATCGCGATCTCAACCGACGCCACCACTTACGGCACGCTGGGATGGTTCGGAAAGCTCGATATCGACGATTCGCGAATCCTGCTCACCAACAAACACGTCCTCTACGACACCACCAACGTCACGGTCACCACCAGCAAGCCGACCGCCCAACCGCAACTGGGCAGCCCCAGCAAGTGCTGCTGCTGCGAATGCGGCAGCGACAACGTGATCGGCGACTCGCTGATCGGCATCCGCACCCTGTCGCCGCCAACCGCTACATCAGTGGACTGCGCGATCGCCAGGATCAAGGCGGAGCACGCAGACAACGTCACCCTTTCGATCGCCAACGACGCCACCAGCCAGGTGCTGTCGGTGAGCGGCACCGGCACGGCCACCGTGGGCCAGACCGTCAGGAAAATCGGCGCACGCTCAGGGTTCACCACCGGGACGGTAGTGCATGTCGGCGACGCCGCCGCTGCAGGCACCGACCCGGCCGGTGGAACGATCACGATCATGACAGGCCAGGTGCTCGTGATACCAGTCACGGCAGAAACCTATCAGGTGAACGATCGCGGCACCTGCAAGTTCGCCTTCTCGAACAACGGCGACTCGGGTTCGGTGATCCTCAACGCATCCGACGAGATAGTGGCGCTGCTGTGGGGCGGCGACGAAACCACCAACTCGGTGGACATCACCTTCGCCAACAACATCAACAACGTACTCACCGCACTGAGCAACAACGGATTCCAGTTGAATCTCTCCGTGAGCGCCGGCCGCATCGGCCTGCACAACAACACGCCCTTTGAAAACCGCGAGGCACAGTTACCGCCGGCAGCGCAGCACTACTTCGAGCTGTTGAGAGACGCAAACCGCGACAGCGTGCTGCACGAGCTGTACGAACGCCATCACCGCGAAGTCCTCGAGCTGGTCAATCACCGTCGCCAGGTGACCGTGACCTGGCACCGCCGCCAGGGACCGGCCTACGTGGCCGCGCTGGCACGCGCGGGACGCGTCGAGCAGTATCGAGTCCCGTTTGAAATCAACAACGTCACGCGGGCGGCATTACTGAACGCGATGGAAGACGTGTTGAGAAAACACGGGAGCCGCGCGCTCGTCGCCGACATGGATCGTTACCGGAATGACGTGTATGCGCTCGCCGCAGAAGGCGAATCCCTGGAGCACCTGGCGCGACTGCTGCTGCAGCGCGGACTGCTCGATGCGCTCCCGATCGACACGATCAAGGCCGCTTCCTAGTACACGCCGTGGCCACCAAGGAAGACGACATCGGCAGTCTTGAAGCGCTGGCCCTCGGGCTGGGGCGACTACTGGGCCCGCTCGAACAGGATCTGAAAGATGGCAACGCGCACGTCCTGCTCGCATCCCTCGGACTGCAGCTGCCGCCCGGCGCCAGCACATCGGCATTCACCAGCGCGATCGCAAGTGTGGTGGCGGCGACCAAGCAAATGCCCGGTCTGGTGTCGCAACTGCTCACGAGCCTCGACACCGACAACTACCCGGAGGTCTTCAACACCGGCGTCAACCTCACGAAGGTCGCCATCAGCACGATTGAAGGGATCGCCAACACGGCCACCTCGATCCGCGGCATGTCGGGCGCCACGGGAATTCCCGCCGCCACGCTGAACCAATTCGCGGACAAGCTGCCGCGCCGCTTGATCGACTACCTGGTCGCGCGCAATCTCGAAGGCGCGCCGGTGATAGCCGAAGTGCTCGAGTTCGTCGGCGCTCTCGACGTCACACTTCGCAACGCGGGCTCCGATCCGGCGCTGCCCGAGTTCAACGAGTACCACCTCCATGTCGACAAGGCGAGCGCGTTTGTCACCAAGCCGCTCGATCAGCTGCGGACGATGTACGGATGGGGCGACGGCGGGTTCGACGGCTCGCAGCTCCTGCGCAAGGCGCAGTTGATGCTCACCAAGGCCGGCTTCCCGGCCGTCATCGACGACTCGGTATCGCCCATCGTCCTCGACGCGGTGGTGTTCGAGGCAAAGGCGCGCACCGACGTCAACCCGCGCGGCGTCGAGATTCGATTCGCCGAGACCGTTGACATCAACAACGCCATCCCGTTCAACCAGGGCGGAGACTGGCAGCTCGAAGCACTCACCTCTGGCGACATCTCGGCCTCGACCTCGCTTCTGATCCAGCCGAACGGGCGACTCACGTTCACGCCGCCATCGGCGATGGTCACCGGCGAATATGGCATTCGCTTCACCGCCGGCAAAGCCGACCACACACCCTGGTTGATCTTCGGCAACCCGCAAGGGTCCCGCCTCCAGGTGGGCAAGTTCATCGTCGAAGCCAAGGCCGGCTTCAACTTCGATTCCGGCACCGCCACTGCGGACGCATTCGTCGGCGGCGAAATCAAGGACGGCAAGCTCAAGATCGACTTCTCGCAAGCCGACGGATTCCTGCAGCAGATCCTGTCGGGCCTCAACATGGAGTCGGACTTCAACCTGGGGTTCGGCGTGTCGTCGCGCGAAGGCCTGTTCTTCGTCGGGAGCGCCGAGCTCGAGATTCAGCTGCCGGCTCACGTCGATCTGGGCCCGGTCACGATCGATGCGCTGACCTTCAGCGTTGGGATCGACGGCGCCACTTTCCCGATCGGCGTCAGTGCCAACATCGGCATGCAGATCGGTCCGATCGCCGCGGTGGTGGAACAGATCGGCATCAAGGCGATCCTGAGCATTCCGCCCGACAGGAACCAGGGCAACCTCGGTCCACTGCGATTCGAGATCGGCTTCAAGCCGCCGGTGGGCGCGGGACTGTCGGTGGATGCCGGCCCGGTGAAGGGCGGCGGCTATCTGCTCTTCGACACCGATCGCGAAGAGTACGCCGGCGCACTGGAGCTCGTCTTCGCCGAGTGGCTTGCGCTACGGGCGATTGCGTTGATCACCACGCGGATGCCCGACGGCAGCAAGGGCTTCTCGATGCTGATCATCATCACGGTGGAGTTCGGCACCGGGATCCAGCTCGGGTTCGGCTTCACGTTGCTCGGCGTCGGCGGCATCATCGGGATTCATCGCACAGTAAAGATCGAACCGCTGGCCCAGGGGGTGCGGACCAACGCGATCGAGAGCGTGATGTTCCCGCACGACATCATCGCCAACGCGCCGCGCATCATCAGCGACCTGCGCACGTTCTTCCCACCGCAGCAGGACGCGTTCCTGCTGGGCCCGATGGTGAAGATCGGCTGGGGCACGCCCACGCTGATGAGCGTCAGCCTCGGCCTGATCCTGGAAATCCCCGCCATCAACATCACGATCCTCGGCGTGATCAAGGTGGTGCTGCCGCACGAGGACGTCGACATCCTCCGCCTGCAGGTGAACTTCATCGGGCGGCTCGAGCCGGCCAACAAGCTTCTGTGGTTCTACGCCGAGCTCTACGACAGCCGCGTGCTCTTCATCACCATCGAAGGCGGCATGGGCCTGCTCGTCCGCTGGGGCGATCCGGCCAACTTCGTGGTGAGCGTTGGCGGCTTCCACCCGAGATACAGCCCGCCGCCGCTGCCATTCCCGAGTCCGCCACGGGTGGCCATCAGCCTGCTCAACGAATCGTGGGCGCGGATACGGGTCGAAGGCTACTTCGCAGTAACGTCGAACTCGGTGCAGTTCGGCGCGAGGGCGGAGCTCTTCTTCGGTGTCAGCGCGTTCAACATCGAGGGCCATCTCGGCTTCGACGCGCTCTTCCAGTTCGATCCGTTCTTCTTCAGCTTCGGGCTATCGATCTCGCTCTCGGTGAAGGTGTTTGGAATCGGACTGTTCAGCGTCGGCTTCAGCGGTCTGCTCGAAGGTCCCACGCCGTGGCACATCGAAGGCAAGGGCAGCATCAGCCTGCTGTTCTTCAGCATCTCGGTTCCCTTCGAGGTCACATGGGGCGAGGACGAGAACACCAAGCTCGATCCCATCGACGTGTTCCCGTTACTCGAGCAGGAACTGGGAGCGCTCACGAACTGGCGGGCGGATGTGCCGAAGGGCAGCAACATCTCGGTGTCGCTGCGCCAGCTCGGCGACCAGGATTCCGATCGCCTCGTGCTCCACCCGGTGGGCACGCTGAAGATCAGCCAGCGGCGCATCCCGCTGAACCTCGATCTCGACAAGGTCGGCAACCAGCGTCCGGCCGACGCCAACCGGTTCTCACTCGCGGCCACAGTGGGGGCCGGCGGTTCTCAACACACGCTGCAGGAACCCTTCGCCACCGGCCAGTTCGTCGATCTCGGCGACTCCGACCGCTTGTCGAGCCCGGGCTTCTCGCCCGAAGACAGCGGCGTCGAAATCGCCGCGCAGGGCGAACAACGCAAGACGAGCCAGGCCGTGAAACGCGTGATTCGCTACGAGTCGATCATCATCGACAATCATTTCAAGCGCTTCGCGCGTCCCTTCTACCTCTATTTCCGCGCCGGCTTCTCGGTGCTCTACGGCTTCCTGTTCACGCACTTCCTGGGTGGTAGCGCCGTCAAGCAGTCGGTGCTGTCGAAGCAGCATCAGAGCCGCCTCAAGCCATTCAGCGAAGTGATCACCGTCCAGCCACCTGGGTACTCGGTGGCGTTCAGCGACAACAACCAGTCGGTCGATTCGACGGTGACGTTCACCAGTTACGCGAAGGCAACGCAGTTCATGAATCAGAAGGTCGCGGCGGATCCCACCCTTGCACCGCGCGTTCACGTGATTCCCAACACCGAGCTCGACCTGGCCGCATGAGCGACATCGCCACCTACACGTTCCTGCCCTGGACGCGACAGGGCCTGGCCAACCAGATCAGCGGCGCCGCTGGTCAGCGCGCCACCGTTCCCGTCGATCTCGTGCTGACGGGCCGCAAGCTGGATGGCACCAACGAAACCAAGCCGCCGATCCATCGCGACGTCCAGATCTACGGCCCTGGCGACATCGCCGGCCTCGATCCGCGTGCCGTCGTCAATACCGAGCCCAACAACTTCATCACGAACTTCGAGCCCAACTACCTCGCCTACATCGACTTCTACGACGAAGACCTGCCGTGGCGCTACTCACCCGTCGTCCCATCGGGTCACCGCCTGCTGCCCTGGATGATGCTCCTCGTCTTGAAAGACGGCGAGTTCAAAGACGGCAGGAACATCAAGGATCGGCCCCTGCCCTACATCGTTCCGGGCGGGACCATGAAGCTGCCGCCGCCGGACCAGTTGTGGGCGTGGGCGCACGTGCATATCAACAAGAATCTGATTGGCTCGTCGTTCAATTCCACCGACGCCGCCGCGATTCAGACGCAGCTGAGTCACACGCTCACTGCGAATGCTGATATCGGGTATTCGCGGATCATCAGCCCGCGCCGGCTCGAGGTGAACACGTCGTATCACGCCTTTCTCGTGCCCTCGTTCGAGAGCGGCCGCCTGGCAGGACTCGGCCGGGATCCTGCGGGCGCCGCTGCCGCGACCACTCTCGCGTGGACCGACGCAACGGTGCCCACCGAGATCCCCTTCTACTATCGCTGGTTCTTCCGCACCGGATCGATCGGCGACTTCGAGTACCTCGTGCGGCTGCTCAAGCCGCAACCGATCGACAGCCGCGTCGGCCAACGCGACATGGACGTGCAACGGCCGGGCGCCAACATCGAGGGCATCGTGGACGCGCCCGCGGCTCCGCCGGAACAGGCACTGGGCGGCATCCTCAAGCTGGGCGGCGTCCTCCGGATTCCCGACGCGTTCTACACGGAAGATGAACTGAAGGTCGTGAGGAAGTATCGCAACTGGGCGACGCTGAATGGCACGCAGCCGTACCCGCATCCGTTTCAGAGCGATGTGGCCGCGTTCATCAACCTGGCGGCCGAATACGAAGACAAGAGCGCGGCGCAGGCGAACGCCGACACGAACATCACCGAAGTCGAAACCGCAACAGATCCGGACACCGAGTACGACATTCGGCAGAACCCGGATCCACTGATCACCGCGCCGCTGTACGGCCGCTGGCATTCGCTGACCAAGCGGCTTCTCAAAGACGCCGACGGCAACGATGTCACGCCCAACGACAACTGGGTGCACGAGCTCAACCTCGATCCGCGCTGGAGGGCCGCGGCCGGATTCGGCACTGGTGTGGTGCAAGACAACCAGGAAGACTACATGGCCGCCGCGTGGGAGCAGGTTGGCGACGTGCTGGAGTCGAACAAGAAGATCAAGTTCGCGCAGCTCGCCAAGGAAGCCTCCGCGTACTGGTACCTGACTTACCTCGAATCGACCAGCACGAAGAGCCCCGACTCGTTTCTAGCGGTGTCGGCTCCACTGCATGCACGCGTGATGACGGCCGCCACCACGTCCCTCGCCGCAGGCACGGCCGCGCGGCGCCTGACCGTGCGCGCCAATATCGCACAAAGCCGGCTGCCGGTGGCCGCGCTCTCGACGGGCATGCGCAAGCAGCTGAGACCGCGCGGGCCACTGGTCAAGCGACTTCCCTTCACCGATCAGATCACGCCCGCCAACATCGTGTCGCGGCTCAATTCCGGCGACGTCAGCGCCGCGCCGCCGCGCGAGTCGCCGCCGTCGCTCAACGGACACGACGAAGCCGCAGGACAGGTGAAGCCGACCGACATCCCGCCCTGGCTTGCGGATCTTCTTTCGAGATATCCATGGCTGCGATGGCTGCCGCTGATCCTCGCGCTGGTCATCCTGCTAATGCTCTTGCTGGTAGCGCCGATCGCCGTCGCCGTGGCGATCGGCGCCGTTGTGGTCGCAGGGGGTTTCTACCTGTACAGGAGGTTCACGCAGTGGCAGCGCCGCCTGTCGGGATCGACGTCGATCGTGCCCGAGAATCAGACACCGGAATTGATCGACACGTGGCCGCAAAGCTCCGATTTCGCCGTGTCAACGGATGGCGTGATCGTGCGGCCCACGTTCGGCGGCACCGACAGCCAGGAGGCGGTGCGGTTCAAGACCGCTCTCAAGGACGCTCATACCCTCGTCCAACAGTCCCTCGCGGCCAGCGTGCCAGTGACGAGGCCGATGCTCGACATCAAGGCCACCGTTACGGGCGTCTTCACCGCCCTCAATCCTGAAATCACGATTCCGCGTTGGATCTGGGCCGGCGTCACCATTCCTCCGCGCATCAAGGATCAGCTCGAAGAGCGCTTCGTCGAGGCGATGGCGTATCCCGAAATCGATCTACCGATGTACAAACCGCTCGTCGACAAGTCGTCGGAGCTCTTTCTGCCCAACATCCAGCACATCGCGCAGAACAGCATCTCGCTGCTCGAAACCAACCAGCCGTTCATCGAGTCGTACATGGTGGGTCTCAACCACGAGTTCGCGCGAGAGTTGCTGTGGCGCGAATACCCCACCGATCAACGCGGCAGCTACTTCCGTCAGTTCTGGGAGGCGCGCGCGTATTACGACGATGCCAATCTCAGCGCGGAGGCGTTGAAGGAGAAGCTCCGCGACATTCCGCCGATCCATTTGTGGTCGAAGTTCTCGAAGCTCGGCGATCACGATCATCGCGAAGTGCCTGGCGAAAACGAGGAGGAAGTCGTTCTCGTGATTCGCGGCGAGCTCCTCAAGCGGTATCCCAACGCGGTGATCTACGCGCAGCGCGCCGCGTGGAGGAACGCCGCGGGTCAGGTGATTCTCAATCCGGCTGACAGCGCCAGCATCGACCCCACGAAAGAACGCGACCTGCGGCCGTTGAGCGACGCCGAGCAGGCCAACCCGCCGCGATCGATCATCAAGACGCCGCTCTACGAAGCGAAGGTCCCCCCCGACATTCACTTCTTCGGCTTCGATCTCACGGTGTGCGAAGCGCAGGGCGGCACCGGCAAAGCCGACATTCCGGTAGAGGAAGTGTGCGCGGACGAAGGCATCACCTGGGACGATCCCGGCTGGTTCTTCGTGATCAAGGAACGTCCGGGCGAACCGCGCTTCGGGCTCGACATCGGCGACGAGCCGAGCCTCGACCCGCAGGGGCGCGTCGAAGTGTGGAACGACCTGCGCTGGCAAGACATCAAGCCGGCCGTGCCGGAAGGCTCGTACATTCAATTCACCGCGCAAACACAAACCATTACCGCCAACCAGCCCCTGGAACCGGACGATCCGGAGAAAACCGAGCAGCACAACGAAGACGGCAACATCACGTGGAGCAAAGACATGAGCTCCGCCGAGCTGGCCTACATCCTTTACCAGGTTCCCGTCCTGGTGGCGGTGCACGCCTCGGAAATGCTTCCCCAGGACCCTCCGAAAGACTGACGCGAGAGAGACGATGTCGGAGTTCACGGATCTTCAAGCGCGCATCAGAGAAGTCACGACGGCAGTAGAAGCCGCGAAGCAGCGGATCTTCCTGGCCCGCGAAAAGGTCAAGACCCTCGACGTGGCCAAGGCCGGCGTCGCGCGCGGCAAGGGACAGCGCAGCGACGAGTTCCTCTCGCTGGAGCGCGAGCAGCGGGAGACGGAACGAACGATCGCGTCAGAGCGATCGCGGCTCAAAGAAACGCTGGTCGGACGCGACCGACTGCTCGAAGCGTTCAGACCCTTCGCCGATCCGCGCGAGAGTTTGTCGCTGCTGCCGAGCACGCACCCGATACTGCTTTTCCCGGTGCGGCTCGAGACGCGATTCAAGGTGATTCGCGGACGCGAAGGCGCCGACCGGCATCAGCTGTGGGTGCGGATCTTTCCCGACGAATGCTCGATCGACACTTTCGACGAAGTGCTGTCGGCGAGCGAAGTCACGCGCGCGCGGATCTATTGGACCGCGCTCTGGAAAGCGGGCACTGCCGGCAACGACGCCGTGAAGCCGTTCGTGAAGGACAAGCGCAGAGGCGCGTGGCGGGCGTTGATGGGCCTGTTCAACGCCGGCCGCGCGTACTGGATCACCACCACGTATCGGCCGACCAACGAAGCGGCGATTCCATCGCGAACCAGCGTGCTGGATCGCATCCTGGTGATTCCTACTGATGCGCCTGCCGACGATGCGACGCAGGAGGCGCTCGAGGTGTACTGGGAAGCGGTTCTGCGCGCAGCAGGTGATCAGACCGCGATCGACGCCGCTTTTACCACGTTGACTGCGGCAACCGGCGGCAGCGCCGGCGCCGCACGGACCCTAGTTGCGACGTTCGTTCCCCAGAACATCGGCGAGTACGCAGACGAAGTGCCGGCGGGCGCGGCCGTGAAGGTCGTGTTCTTGCTGTTCGATTCCGCGGTGGGCACGAAGATCAACGCATGGTCGCAGGCCGCCAAGGTCCGCACCTTCCCCGAACGGTTCGTGCTGCTCGGCTACCAGGGCAACGACGCCCCTCCCGCGATCGACCAGATCGGCGAGCGCGTGCCCAACCCGGTGATTCTCGGACCCGACACGAGCGACGATATCGAAACGTTGCTTGTCGACGAGTACGGACCAGATGTCGTCGATCTGCCCGAAGAAGAGAAGGCCAACAAGTACGTCGAATACCTCGCGCGCAGATCCGAGACGCGCTGGATGTTCGATTTCGACGAAGCGGTGGCGATGGGACTCGGGTTCCGCGTGGATGTGACGGCCGAACAGGCACGCGCGGGATTCACGCGCCTCATGGTGCTCGGCATCACGATGGGCGCCGACAGCGAGACCGCGCGCAAGTCGCTCGAAGAATTACTGCGGAATCACCAGTTCGGTGATGCGGGATTCGGGCTCGTGCCACAGGGCACGCCGACCAACAACACCGAGGACGCCGAATCAGGCCAGTCGGAGCTCGAAGACTCGGACGAAGCCTTCGATCGCTACTTTCCTGACACCGCGCCGGAGGATCCCACCGATCCGCGCTCGAAGCGCGACGGCCGGCGGCTCGCTGAACTGCTCGGGATCGATCTGCAGGCGTCGGCCCTGCCTACGGCGGAGCACTACTTCGCGCGCGATCAGATCGAAGCCGAGGCCATGCATACGGCAGTCTGGAATTCCACGCTCGGCTTCTATCTCGAAAGCATGACGCCGCCGCTGGCCACACCGCGTCAGCGCGAGCAGGTGCGATTCCACCTCGTGAATCACGTGAAAGGCCGCGGCGCCGTTCCGGCGATCCGCATCGGCAAGCAGCCCTACGGCATTTTGCCGATCTCTAACCTGAAGAACCTCGAGTGGCTCACGGCCCGGCAATTCCCGGTGCCGCGGCAACTCCACGATTGGTGGCAGCTGCTGCGAACCTTATACGAAGCGCTGAAGGTGATGCGCGCTGACTGGCAGTCGCTCGCCGGGCAGGCGGCGCACGTGGGCAAGAGCGGCGATGCCCATAAGATCCTGCTCCAGGCGCTGGGGCTTCATGCGGGATCGGTGGAGTTCGATCGGCGAATCGCGCAGAGCTTCGATCACCTCAAGAACATGCTGTACATGCAGCACGTGCTCGGTGACGATATCGACAACCTGGATCAGATCTACAAGGCGCGCGGGATGCAGTTGCTGCAGCGTCTCGGATACGTGCACAACACCGAGACCAATCCTGACATTCCGATCCTGACCCGCTCGTTTCTCGCCAGGCAGGACGACGTCACCAAGCCAGTGATCGACGATCAGCCGTTGTCGGAAGAGCGCCGAATCCGCAGCTACACCGACGCCGGCGAGAACTACATCGAGTGGCTAATCCGATACGCCAAAAGCGACTACGGCAAGATTCGACGCGAGGAGGGGTTCACCGGGGACAAGACGCCGGGAACGATCCTCTACGAGTTGCTGCGGCACGCCGTCAACCTGGAATTCGGCAACGCCAGCATCCGTTTGCACGAGCGCACCGCGATCCTCACAGCGGCAGAAGCCGAGGTCAGCCGTCTCGACGCCAAGTTCATCGGCGTGCAGGTCGGCAACACGGTGGCCGAGAGCCGCTGGGACATGATTTTCCGCCAGGAGCCGCGCATCGCGCCGCAGGGCATGGTGGTCGATCACATCGTGGCGCTGCTGCGTGACGGCATTGCCGACGACTCGACCAGCCACCTCACCGAAGTGCTTTCCGCATTGGAGCTTCTCAAGCACAGTCCCACGGCGCGCCTCGAACGCTGCTTCGTGGAACACCTCGACTGCGTTCACTATCGCCTCGATGCATGGCTCCTAAGCCTGCTGAATGCCCAACTGCAATTGATGCGCGGCAGCGGTCCCGAAGGCGCAGCCAGCCGGGGGATCTACCTCGGCGCGTTCGGATGGGTCGAGAACCTGCAGTCCGACAATCGCGTGCTCCAGCCTGCGAGGCTGGACGAGATGCAGCAGGAGACCTTCGATCCCGACAACACGGCCCTCGTTGTCACCGACAGCGAGAACGCGGGCTATCAGCATGCGCCGTCTACCGCGCACGCGCTCACGGCGGCGGTGCTGCGGAACGCCTACATTTCCACGGCATCGCAGACCGACGCGGATCAATACAAGGTCAACCTCTCGTCAGAACGCGTCCGCATGGCCCTGTCGATCGTCGAGGGGATGCAGCAAGGGCAAGGGCTCGCCGAGCTGCTGGGGTACAGGCTCGAACGAGGGCTGCACGACAACAACACCGAAGAACTCGACATCTTCATCTACGAGCTGCGCAAGGTCTTTCCGCTGGTGTCGAATCGCTTGAATGTCACGGCCATCAAGACCGGACGGGTCGCGAAGAACGCACTCGAAGCCGCGCGCTTCGCGGAAGAGGCCGGCGAATTCGACGACACCAAGGCCGTTACGAAGATCGAGGCAAGGAACGTGGTCAACGGACTGGCCCTGCTCGATCACGTCAAGAAAACGAAACAGGCCTCGTATCCGTTTGGCTTCCCGCTTGGCACAGGGGTGGGTCAATTGCGGCCGGCGACTGACGGCCAACGCGACGCGATCAATGCTGAGGTTCAACGGCTGATGAACGTCCGCGATGCGGTGGCCGACCTGGCACTCGCCGAGAGCGTGCACCAGGTGGTGCAGGGCAACTACGATCGCGCGGCCGGTGCCCTGGACGCTTACAGCAAGGGCAGCTTCCCGCAGATACCCGACGTGGTCCAGTCGCCGGCGAGCGGCAGAACGCTGACGCATCGCTTCGGCATCCACCTTCCTTCAGGCATCTTGCCTGCGGCCGGCTCCACGCCGCGTGCCAAGGCGGAGCCCGCGCTCGCGGCCTGGCTTCGCGATTTGGTCCCTGCCGCACACACCATCGCGTGCACGCTTCGTTTCCGCGTTCCCGTTGCGGAGGGACAGCCGCCCAATCCCTGGACCCCTCTGCGGATCTCGCAGCAGGATCTCGGGCTGGAGCCGATCGATCTGCTCTACCTGCACGACGCCGAAAGCGCCCGGAACCTGAGCTCCCTGGACGATCACATCCTGCGATTCTTCCGCAGCACGCCGAGGCGGCTCGATCTCGAAATCGCGGTGGATTACACGACGGCACAGGCCGGCGACCTCACCTTCTTCGAGCTGGGCGCGCTTCTGGCCGAGCTGCGAACGTTGGCGCTGGCCGCACGGCCGCTGGAAGCGAGCGACATCGAGTTGCCGAACGAAGGATCGAAAACGCAAAACACTCTAGCTGACCTTCGCTCCGATCGCATCACCACGGCCAAGGCGATTTACGACACGGCGCTCACGAATCTCCAGAACGACTTCATCGGCGTGTTCGATCCGCTCATCGACTTCGAAGATGTCGCCGTCGGCGTGTCGAACCTGGCGGCGATCGTGGCCGGCATCGATGCCCGATCGAATCAGTTCGTGCAGCACATGGGCACGCTCAGCCTGTTTGGGATCAATGGCTCGGGCGCCGGATTCGTTCACGAGCGCACGCGTGCGATCGACGCGGCATACCGCAACCGCGTGGTCGAATATCTGAAGCGATGGGCCGATTTCGAAGCTCGCTATCAGACATTGATCACGACCGAACTCCCGGCTGCAGGGACAGAGGAAGAACAGATCGCGGTGCTGCAAAAGGCGGAGGCGCTGATCAGCACGTCGTTCACAACCACCTTCACCGACGCGGCGAATCTTCAGACCATCGTACAGGGCAAGAAAACGTCGTTCGATGCAAAACGCGCGGCATTGACGAACTTCCTGTCGTCGCCGTTCACGACGCTGGCCTCTTTGCATAGCGCAGCTCCCGCTCTCGTTGCCGGCATCGAGGCGTTCGACAAGGAGCCGCTCACGTTCGACGATGACGAACGGATGTTCGTGATCCTGGCCGAAGACATGCTGAAGCAGGCGGAGAAGCTTCACGCGCTCGGCACGAAGAACTCGCTGGCAGTTCAGGATCTGCTGGATGGCGCGGTGAGTGCGACACCGGTGGAGACACTCGACGCCATGAAACAGGCCGCCGCGCTGCTGTTTGGCGAGGGCTTCCGCCTGATCCCTGAATTCCGCTTGAGCACCGATCGCGCGCTCGAGTTACAGAATTGCCTGAGCGACCAGACTCAGCTGCTAAGTCACCAGAAGACGACGCTCGACCGGGACTTCCCCATTGACGAATGGCTCTACGGCGCAGCGCGCGTGCGCGAGAAGCTGGCCGCGTGGGAAAACCTCGTGATGCTGGCAGAGGCAGTGAAGGCGCGGCCGGCCATGGAGCTCACGCCGTTCCAGTTGCCGTATCGAGCAGACGACCATTGGCTTGCGGTTGAACATCCTTCATCCCACGTGATCGAGAGCGACACGCTGCTCTATACGGCGTTCGCGCCGGCCATCAATCCCGCCAACCCTATCGTGGGGCTGCTGGTGGACGAGTGGACGGAAACGATTCCCGCCAAGCAGGAGACCACGGCCCTCACCTTCCATTACGACCGGCCCAATTGCGAGGCGCCGCAGTCGATGCTGCTCGTTACGCCCTCGACCATCAAAGGCGTGTGGACGTGGCAGGAAGTGGTGGCCTCGCTGCACGAGGCGCTCGACCTCGCGCGATTGCGCGCCGTGGAGCCCGACCAACTCGATCAGCTCGACTACGCGCGTTTCTTACCCGCCACGGTGGCCACGTTGACGTACCACCCGGTAACGTTTGCGATCAACTACGCGGCGCTGGCGAAAGCGACGGTGACCAATGGCTAGGTTCACAAAGATCGCCGACTACCTTCCAACGGTCACCCAGTGGAATCGTCTCGAAGGTCGGCCGCGCACCGCACATTTCGATCGCGCGTTGAAGGCGGAGGTCGCCGACGCGCTGTGGATGATCTCGAAGCAGTGGCAGATGGGCGAGTTCATCGGCGACGACGCGGGATCGCCGGTGTTGGCGAAGGCCCTGTTCGAAACGACCAGGCTCACAAAGTACAAAGCGGGCGACGAACCGGCGGCAGCGATCGACATGGGAGTGCCGCTCGAGGTGACGGTCGAGAACCGGCCATTGGCATTCACGCGCGCCGGAAAGAGGATCGCGCTCGACATCCGGCTGCTGATGGGCCGCCAGTGGATCCGGCTGGTGGAGCCCATCGCGGCGGATCTGAAAGACGCCTACATCGACAAGTACGGGATCAGCAGGCCCAACCCTGATGCGGAAGCCGACGCGCACATTTGCGCGCACAGTCGCGTGTGGCAGCAGTTCCTCGCGGTGGCCGATCGAAGAATGGACGGCTACGAGCTCTACGCGTACTTGAAAAAAGGCGGCGGGCACACCGCGCACGACGGCATTGCTGAAGCCAGTACACAGGCCACGCGTGACGCGATCGACGCTGCGGCCACACGCTTCATCGACTGGTTCGAGCGGCTCTTCAAGCAACCGATCGAAGGCAGCAACCCGTCCTGGAAACCACCGTACCTCGAGCATCAGTTCGCGTGCTCCGCGCCGTGGCGCGACGCGGAGAAAGTGCTTTACGCCGAGGAGTATCATCACGGGCATCTCGACTGGTTCAGCGTCGACATCGATCAGACACGAACTACGCTCGAGGGCGAGGCGCCGGCAGAGGAGGAGCAGCCGATCACGCGCACGTTCGTGCCCTCGATGGTGACCTTCGGCGGCATGCCTCACCCGCGCTGGTGGACGTTCGAGTCGTGGAAGACGAACCTCAGCTTTGTCAAGCCGGATACCCCCGACCTCAACAAGCTGTTGCTGCTCGACTTCCTGCTGATTTTCGCGAACGACTGGTTCGTGCTGCCGGTCACGCTGCCGGTGGGCGGGCTCACCACCGTCCGCGGCCTGATGGTGAGCAACGTGTTCGGCGAACACACCTGGGTCGAAGCGGCCGGGCGCGGCTCCGATGAAACGTGGCAGCGCTGGAACATGTACACGCTCGCGATCCGCGGATCCGAGAACGTCCCCGCCGACCTGTCGATGGTGCTGCTGCCGGTTGCGCCGAAGGTGCAGGAGAGCAAGCCGCTCGAGGAGATCTACTTGCTGCGCGACGAGATCGCCAACATGGTGTGGGGTGTCGAGCAGCGCGTACCGCTCGCCACCGGGCGGGGCCAGGCCGGGGCGGAAACCGGCTACGAATTTCGCTCGAAGCTGCAGCAGCTGATGCTCGCCGCGAATCCTTCCACCGTTCCAGACGTCGAGTTCAAGGCTCCCGTTCGCTATCAGATCGCGAACACCGTTCCCGAACACTGGGTACCGTTCGTGCCTGTGCACCTCGACGGTCAAATGCGGCAGATTCAATTGCAGCGGGCGTCGCTGCCGCGAATCCTGGAGAACGACCCGGGCGTGCCGAAGAAGATCGAGCCGAAGACTTCGCTTCTGCGCGAAGGCCTCGACGCCACACCGCCGCTACAGTACTTCGTTCACGAGGAAGAGGTCAGCCGCGCCGGCGCGGCCGTCCGGTTGGCCTTCCAACGGACGCGCTGGTACGACGGGCGTGTGCTGACCTGGCTCGGTATTCGCAAGCAAACCGGGCGAGGGGGCGGCTCGAGTGGTCTGGCGTTCGATCAGGTCGTGCCGGTGAAACCGACCGGGTCGCAGTAGTTAGCGTGGAGAAACAACGGCGCGGATTGGAGATCGTGTTGTCGACGACTCAACCCCACCCGCCTGAGCCCGGCGCGCCGCGCCGGTTCGGTCGGGTGAAGGCGGTGCTGTTTGCGTTGCTGGCCGCGTCGGTATTCGTCGGATTCCTCATCGCCGCGCTCGTACTCGGTTCCATCCTGGCGGTCGTTCTCGTCGTGCTAATCGGCATTGCCGTGACGGTCGGATTATTCAAAGCGGCGATCCATTCGGCGCGACGTTAACCTCGCCCGGAGTGTCTGAAGCGGCCTCCGTCGTATCGCGAGCCGTCGAGCGTGGCTGGGGACAGACTACAATTGATTCGCGTCAATCATGATCATCCGCACGGCCGTGGCTTTCGCCTTCGCGGTGTCCGTGGCAGTGACCGGCACGACCGGGGACACCAGGGCGCAGTCGCAGCGCGCGAGACAAGGACCCCAGACTCCCGCTCCCATTCCAGGGCCCATCGTCCAGCCATCGTCCACGTTTCCGTTGAAGCAGGTCGGCTACATCAAAGCCTCGAACCCGAGCGAGCGGGCTCAGTTCGGCGACGCGATAGCGCTGAGTGGCGACGGCAACACACTGGCCGTGGGCGCGCGGGGGGAAAGCAGGAGTATAGTCCTCCATGGCCGCCATTCATGAGACCACCGCCAAGGGAGTCATTCTCGTCAAGGTGCTCAGCGAACAGCTCTAGGGTGGAGACGGGACGTCCGCGAAAGTGTATGCGTCGCGCGGGGGCATTTCCCCCGCGTCCACCTACCTGGTGTATCTGCGCAGGTTATTGGAATTCGCTTCTGCCCCGTAGACGTTGCCACGTGCGTCAGCGGCCACGCCTTCGGTCGTCATCGTGGGTTTGTCCTGCGGCCCGGGAACCGGGATGAGCATCGTGACCTTGCCGTCTCGGGCGCTCCCGATCCGAATGCCCTTCTGGAAGCCAGGATTCACCTTCTGGTCCGACTGAGAGTCGGCGACAAGAATCATGTCGTTGGCGTCGATGAAAATGCCGCTCGGGCGGCCAAACTGTTTCCACTCTTCCAGGAATCTCCCGTCCTGGTCGAAAATCTGAATGCGACTGTTACCGCGGTCGCCGACGAACAGCCGCCCTTTTGAATCCATGGCGATGGCATGCATTCCGCCGAACTCGCCTCGGCCCGTTCCCCTCTGACCCCATGACTTGATGAACGTTCCGTTCCGGGAAAACTTCATGATCCGCCCGTTCGTATCGGCGCCATGCCCGTCCGCGACGAAGATGTCGCCGTTCGGGGCGACGACGACAGCCGACGGATAGATGAAGGTGCCCGGAGCCTCCCCGCCCACCCCCGCCTTCCCGAGCGTCAGCAAGACCTTTCCGTCGGGACTGAACTTGAACACCTGGTAGCCTTTCCCGCCCGTGCCTGGCCCGTCGGTCGCCCAGATGTTCCCGTCCCTGTCCACGGAAAAACCATGAGGGAACGCGAACATCCCCGCGCCAAAGCTTTTCAGCAGCTTCCCCGACGGATCGAACTGCAGAATGGGCGCCAGCTTCGATCCTTCGCACGTGTCTCCGCCGCATCGCTCGAACACCCAGACATTGCCGCTGCGATCCACATCGACGCCGATCACGTTTCCGAATGTTCGTCCCTCGGGAAGCCGCCCCCAGCTCTCCCCCTGGCGGTAGGGATTTAACTGGGCGGATGCCTCCCTTCCTGACATCGCAACCACCGTAACGACCGAGACCGCCAGCGTGAGTCCGATTCGACCGGCCCGTGGCTTCATAGGCCTCTCCTATCAGTTCGTGGGAACAAGTCGCTCGAGCTCCTCGAACCAGGTCTGCACCACGATGATGCTGGCTGGCGCTCCAGCCGATTCGGCGCCGACGTTGGCCAGGAGAAATCGCTGCCCATCTGACGACGGATCGTAAGGCCGGCCTGGACCAATTTCAAGACCGCCTCGTGAACAGCCACCTCAATGAATGCGCACGTACGGGCTCTCTGGTCTGGACAAGTCTGTCTCCGATCGAGGGCCCGCGGTCGAACTCTTTGGCCAAGAAGGCGGAGCACTTGCTGGCGCAGTGTCGCAGACCGTCGCGCGATTCGAGTCCGCAGACCGCGGGGCAGTAACTGCTCGTCACTTGGCGACCGCAGAAGAGTCATCAGAGCTATCGCAAGGCCGTAGAATAGTGCCGTTCGGACGACATCCATGACGCCGAGCGAGGCGAAGGTCCACGGGGCGTCGCTGGCGGGGCGAGAAATGTCTGGAGGCGAAAAATGAGACGGTCTCGAACTTCGATTGCAGTGCTGATGATTGGCATCACCGCGGCTGCCGGGCACGCGCTGAGCCGCACGACTGAACGCGCAGTGTCCGGAGCCAGCCGACAGTCAGCACAAGCATCCGGCGGAACACTTCCGCGGGACATCTATCCGCAGACGGGCAATCGCTTTCCGGCGATCACACCGGAAGAATTGAACGAAGCCGGGAAGAAGCTCTACGACGCCAGGGGAGTGGCGGACGGCTTCGGACCGGGTGCCATACGGCTCTATAGTCCACCGGTGGCCGAGGCCATGACTGCCGTAAACGACTACCTTCGGCGCAAATCCGGTCTCGATTCCCGCCTGGTGGAGCTGGCGATCCTGGTGACCGCGCGGGAGATGGACAGTCAATACGTGTGGACTGCACACGAACCTGCCGCTCAGAAGGCGGGTCTAGAGCAGCAGATCATCGACATCGTCAAGTACCGCAGGCCCCTGACGACGCTGGGAGAAAGGGAAGCGGTGATCGTTCAGCTGGGTCGTGATTCGATTGGCAAACACAAGGTGGATTCCAATACGTTCGCCCGCGCGGTGAAGCTGTTCGGCAATCAGGGAGTGGTCAACATTGTTGCCCTGATGGGTGACTATGCAGCAACCACGATCCTGCTGAACGTTGCCGACCAGCACGTGCGTCCGCAGCAGACGGCGCTGCTGCCAATACCGTAGGGTTCGAGCACCTCGAACAATGTTCACCCTGACGACATGAGCGAATCTGGTTACGCGCGAGCAGTCCGCATCGTGTCGCCGCCGCAGTCTTCAGGCAACAAGCATATTCCTCGGCATGTACCTGAACTTCCCTGGGTTCGCCGAAGAGGGCGATTCCGTCCTCCGCGCCTCCTACGGACCTTCGTACGAGAAGCTCCAGCAGCTGAAGGCGACCTGCGATCCGGAGAACGTGTTTCGATCGAATTTCAAGATCTCTCCGGCTACCACTGTGTGAGCTTGTGGCCCTCACACAGCAACGTCTACGTCGGCGACCTGCCGCAGCGGCGCCGGTATCGTCTGGGCCTCTCCCGTGACGAGGAGTGCGCGGCGGGTGAGCAACGGACCGATGATTTCGAATATCACGACGGAAGCCAATACGATGCCGGTCACTGTTGCAGCGTACTCCGGGAATGCCGAACGGATCTGGATGGTCAATCCCACGGCGAGCGACGACGACGAGATGAGGCAGTACCCGATTTGCTGCCGGACTACAGCGGGCACGTCCTGGCTACGTAATCCAATACGCGCACCGGCGATTTTTCCGGCAGTGCGAGCGAGCGTGTAACCGACGCCGACGAGGCCCAGACTCAGTACGAACGACGGCATGAGTTCGGCCCCAGCCAGCACGAAGAAGGCCGCATAAATAGGCGGGTCCGCCCGGCCGAGTGCGTGGAGAAGACGGTCGCCCTGCGGCGAGGCGTTCGCGACCGTCGCGCCGAGCGCCAGCGTCGAGATCAGCGGCGACAGCCCGAGCCAACGGGACGCGCCCACGGCGATAAGCACGGCTCCAATCGAGAGGGTCATCGCTTCGCCGGACTCCTTCGCCCGCGCGGCCCAGAAATCCATCACCAACCCTACGAGCGCGCCGAGTGCGATGGAACCGACGGTGGTCCACAGCAGGCCGTGCACGGCGCTGTATCCCGCGGAGAGCCAATCCTGGCCTGACGATTCGAAGAGCGTCAGCGTTGCCGTCACGAGCCCGAACATGACAAGGACGTAGACGTTGTTTAACGCCACGAGAGCGAGGAGCCGATCGGTCATCGGCCCTTTGGCGTCGTACTCGTTCAGCACCATCAGCGTGGTGGCGGGCGCGGTTTCCATCGCCACCACGCTGAGCAGAAGTGCAAGAGGCCAGGTCATCCCGCTGCCGAGAAGAACGAGGCACACGAGGCCGAATGCGAGCGTCGCTTCCCAGAGCGTGACGCGAACGACTCCGGGGCCGACCTGCCGAAAGTTGGATGCCTCGAAAATCGACCCGATGTTGAAGAGAATGAGACCGAGCGCGACGTCGCTCAGGAATCCCAGCGTGGTGATGTTCTCGTAGGAAACGAGGTCAAAGACGGCTGGCCCTATCACGACGCCAACCAGCAGGTAGCCGGTCACTTCGGGCACACGTGCCAACTGCGCGAGGTGGCCGGCCAGAAAAGCGGCCATCAGGATCAGGCCAACCGACAGCATCTCGTTCATGGCATCGGCTCGACCGCGGCGAAGAACCGGCGGTTGTCATGGAGGAGCGACAGAGCCACCGGCCGGCGCACGCGCCGCCACTCTCGCTGGGCCTGGGCACCTGAAGAAACCGCGCGTCCGTTGATGCTCAGCACACGAGCCGTCGCGGGAACACCTGCGCGATCAAGGAGAGGACGAGGGAAGATCGTGCGAGCTTCAGGCCCTGAGGGCCTCTCACCTGCGCGCGCGAGGGCAGCCACCTCGTAGGCGAGAACGGGCGTCACGTCTACTGCACGGACACGCGCCGTGCGCTGCACACGCAGCACGGTTGCGGTGCCAACCTGCACGGAACTGAGCGCCTGAGTCGCTGTGGCGGCAGAATCCACGTCAATATCGCCAACGGCGAGCAGCACGTCTCCGGGCTGGAGCCCGGCCCCGTCCGCGGGCCCACCCGCGACCACGTCGCTGATGAGGGCGCCCTTGTCGCCGAATATGCCCGTGAGAAGGCCGGCCAGGTCCTGGAAAGCGATACCGAACGACGCGAGGCGCTCGCCAGCCGACGCGCGAGCAATCAGCCTGTCCGCTGCATCTCGGACCGGAAATGCGTGCCCGTCGCGGCCGTCACCCGCGAGCGCAAGGAGCTCGCCATCGACGTTGTACACAGGCATGCCCGGCATCACACCGCCATTCATGGGGCCAATGCTGTAACGGGCACTTTCGACGCTCGTGATGAAAACGGGCACGGCGATGTCACGCCCTTCCCACCACCCCACAGCAACGGCAAGCGTGCCCGCATCAGGCGACTCGCTCGCCAGCGGCACAGGACGGCTCCCTGATGTGTTCGTGTGAAGCAACACCAGGCCGCTCGAGGGCTCATACGCCGCGACCTCCGCCGCGAGCGTTTGCCCGTCAGCCGTCAAGAGCTGGGTCGACGATCGGCCGTCGAGTGCGAGAGCCTGTGTCAGGATGTGCGTCTCGGAGACGAAGACGCCGAAACCAGCGGCGTGGAAACGAGCTGTCGTCTCTGAAAAGTCATTCTGGGTTTCCACAGCGGGTGGCTCAGCGGAGCGGATGGCGACGGTGTAATCCCGGACTCGAGTCGCGACATCTTGGACGCCACGAAAGGGTCGAGGCACTTCCCGGAGTTGCACCTGTTCCTCGAGGAGCGGTGCGGGACGCTCCTGGGGGGCCGACAAGGCTGTCGAGGCCGTGCGCGGCGCGAGCCATGCTCCAATCGTCAGGACGAGACTACTCCAGACGGCGATCCGAATCTTGATCGCATGGGCGGCCAACAGTTTCTGTGCCGGCTTGGCGTCGGACGCCTGCGACGGTGTCATGCGTCTCCTCCTGAGATGTCCGGGCAGCGCACACGGGCAAGCCGATCCAGCAGCAGTGGACCAGCGGTTGTTGCGCTGATGCTGATTCTAAGTTGGAACGATTCGAGGTACGTCGCTGTCTTTGGGCATTCACGCGCCTGGTTCAGGACGCTGTGCTACCCATGGCCACTCCAGGCGTTCGAGATCACGAGCCTTGCGCCAGATGTAGTCCCATGCCGGAGACGAATTCGTGTTTCGGATGAACCGCGTCAGGCGGCGATGGACGCTGTCGAGGTACGTGGTGCCTAAGCCGTTCTTCGCGTCCGTGATGCCGCGATTGTACGCGCGGACCGCCAGGTCCAGATTGCCCGCTGCCTCGTCGAGTAGCAGGGACATCCAGACGGCGACGAAGCGTGTCGCCATCCATGGATTGTAATAGTCTTCGCCAGCGAGCTGCACATCGACGATTCCGCGGTCGTGCAGCCGCCGCAGTCGATCGCGAGCAAAGTCGGATGCGCCGCCTAGACCAATATCGCGGCTTCCGTCGCGGTTCAAGAAGAGTCCGCGATGATCGAACCACGATTCGGACATGACGATGGCCGCGAGCGTGTCGGCCATCAACCCAGGAGGGAGATCGTACTTGGCGCCGACATGGTAAGAGCCCGCCCAGTACGCGACCATGTGCCGGTACGCCACGGTCCGCATCGGCTGCGGAACCAGATCCCAGTCGGCAGGTTTCATGGCGTCCCACGCGTCCGGATTCATCAGGATGTTCCGGTACCGGGCGAGCATGTTGTCCAGCCCCTCGTATCGAAGCGGCTCAGACACGGCGTTCCAGTTCGCCAGGTGCATCCGCCGCCAGAGGGCGTGATTCTTGCGCACGTCGTCGGCCGTCGTGCGCCATTCCACGTGCTCGCCGCCCGCGGCGATTGTGACGGTCACGGGTGTGACATCCACAAAGGCCGCGTACGGATTGACAGGCGGAACGGCGGGCAGCGTCGTCGCGATGGCGTGTTGGAGCCAGACGGACGCTGCCACCGTCCCGCCCACGACCGAGAGGACCAACACGCCGGCAAGAGCCACGACCCGGAATCGGATCCGAACCCACCACCGAATGCCTGTGGAGGAATCGCACGCCTGCCAGATCGGCGGCGGTCCGACTGAAACGACCACACCGTCATGTTCAGCGGCAGCCGCCCTGAGGGCGACGCTGGTGAGACTCATGTCCATGTCCTCACACCTGCACGACACAAGGCAAAATAGTTTGTACTCAAATGAGTTTAGCACAACAGCGGTCGCATGAAGTGAAGGACTAGCTGCATCTCTCGAAGGCCGCTGCACGCGATGGGCTCGAGTGGCTTGTCGCTCGCAACCTGCTCGAGATTCGGCTCACCACCGACGTCCGCTACCGGTTCAGTCCCGGAACCGACGGCTTGCGAGACGGGGCCCACCGCTGTCCAGTTCTCTATAGGTCACGTTAGCCGTGTGCCAGTTCGGCCGTCGAAGAGGTGCCGCCGGTCGGGTGGAAACGCCAGGAACACCTGGGCACCGACCGGTGGGGGAGCGAGCCCCGCGACAACAGCCAGGAACGGGCTGGAGTCGCGCGAATCGAGACGAAGATGGAGCAAGTAGTCGTGACCTCTCGGCTCGACCACATCGACGATCGCGTGCAGCTGACCGTTGGCGCCCACCGTGACATCCTGCGGGCGGATGCCGGCCACCGCGTCGGCGGGCGTGTCGATCCCAACCAGGGTCGCGGGCACGAGGTTCATTGCCGGGGCCCCGATGAACCGGGCCACGAACGTGTTGGCGGGCCGCGCGTAGACGTCGAGCGGTGGCGCCACCTGCTCGATGGCACCGTCGCGCATCACAGCGACGCGTCCGCCGAGAGTCATGGCTTCTTCCTGATCGTGGGTGACGTACACGACCGTGACGCCGAGCCTGCGGTGGAGACGCCGCAGCTCCGCCCGTGCCTGGGCGCGAAGGGCGGGATCGAGGTTCGATAGCGGCTCGTCCAGCAGGAACGCCTGCGGCTGGCGCACCATCGCCCGGCCGAGTGCGACGCGCTGGCGCTCGCCGCCCGACAGCTGCGCGGGGCGGCGATCGAGCAGGCCTTCAATGTCAAGTGCCGCGGACACGTCGGCCACTCGTTGCGCCGCAACCGCCGGGTCAGTCCCGCGCACCTTCAACCCGTACGCGAGGTTGTCGCGCACGCTCATGTGGGGATAGAGCGCATAGCTCTGAAAGACCATTGCGAGATCGCGCGCTTGCGGCGGCAATAAGGTGACGTCGGCGCCTCCGATGAAGATGCGACCGGATGTGGGTGTCTCGAGGCCCGCAATGAGCCGCAGCAGCGTGCTCTTGCCACAGCCCGATGGTCCGACCAGAACCAGAAATTCCCCCTCGCCGATGTCGATGTCGACACAATGAATCGCCGTGTGCCCATTGGGGTAGGTCTTCGCGACGGCCTCGAGCCGAACGGCGGCCATGCGTTCAGCCCTTGCTCGCGCCGGCCGAGAGGCCGGCCACGATCCGCCGCTGGAAAGCCAGCACCACGAGCGCGACCGGAATGGTGGCCACGACCGTGGCCGCCAATACCTGGCCCCAGGGCACTTGGTACCGGCCGCGGAATAGCGTCACCGCCACCGGTACGGTGTACCGGTCCGGCCCCAGCATGAACGAGAGCGCGAACAGGAACTCGTTCCAGCAGTAGAGAAATGTCAGGATCGCCGCCGTGGCCACGCCGGGCGCCGCCAGCGGCAGCACCACGTCCCACAGTGCACGGACGCGCGACGCCCCATCAAGCATCGCCGCTTCCTCGAGTTCCGGGGACAGTTGACGGAAGAACCCGGTGAGCAGCCACACGGCCAGCGGTGCGGAAAACGTGACGTAGGGCAGCACGAGGCCTGGGTAGGTATCGAGGAGTCGAAGCTCGCGGAGGATGAGGTACAGCGGCGGCACGATCGAGATTTGCGGGAACATCGACACGGCTAGGATGAGCGCGAGGAGCAAGGCTCGGCCGCGGAACCGCAGTCGTGCCAAGGCGTACGCGCAGAGGGTTGCGACGGGCAGGACCACAATCGTCGTCATGGCTGCGACGACGAGTGAATTGCGGATCGGGATCAGGAAGTCGCGCTCGTCGAAGAGCGCACGGTAGTGATCAAGAGACAGAGTGCTCGGCACCAGCGGAGGCGATTGGAACAGTCGCGATTCCGGTGTGACGGACGAGGCGATCATCCAGTAAATCGGGAAAAGCAGCATTGTCAGGAGCGCCGCGCCCGCGACACCGGCAGGATTGCGTCTCACGTCCGATCTCCGACCAGCGAGCGGCCGAGCGCCCGGACCCACATCAGCGCGAACGCGAACGTGAGGAGAAAGACCGTTACCGACAGGGCGGATCCGTAACCGAACCGGAGGCGTTGCATCAAGACGATGAACGCATACAACGACAGCGGTTCGGTGGCCGTTCCGGGTCCTCCGCCGGTCACAACGTACGCCACATCGAACATGCGCAACGCATCGAGCATGCGAAAGGCAGCCGCCACGACGAGCGCAGGCCTGAGAAGCGGCAATGTAATAGTGACGAGCCGGCGCACGCCACCGGCCCCATCCATCCGCGCCGCCTCGTGGAGCGCCGGGTCGATCGTTTGGAGACCTGCGAGAAGGAGGATGGCGACAAACGGCGTCGTCTTCCAGATATCGGCGGCGCCAATGGGTACCCACGCGGCGAGCGGATGCACGAACCAGTCGAACGATTCCCCCACCACGTCGAGCGTCCGGAGAAGCGCCGTGACGATGCCCGCTTGAGCGTCGAACATGAACCGCCAGACCAGTGCGGCGACCACAGTTGGAATCGCCCACGGGAGGAGGGTGGCCAGACGGATCAGGGCCCGGCCGCGGTGGGCCGTGTGCATGATCAGCGCGAGCGCAAGCCCGAGCGCGATCTCCAAAGGAACGGTGACCACGGCAAAGGTCACGGTGTGGAGCAGCGCCGACGTGAATCGGGGATCCTGTATCGCCTCCACGAAGTTCGCCACGCCGACAAAGGGCCGACCCAGCCACGGCAGTCGCAGGTCGTGTCCATGGAGCGCCTCCCAGCCGGTCGCGGCGATGGGGACAAGCGAGCCGACCAGGATGAACAGCAGCGCCGGCGCGACGAGCCATCGCGCGAGAAGCCGTTCTTCCTGTTCGATTGCGGCCACGTGGCGGCTCATGGTGCTTGTTCTTCAGAGGCGAGGCCGGAGCGTACGAGCAACGTACGGATCTCGCGGGCGGCCTCGCGAAGAGCCGCCGCCGGCGTTTGCTGTCCGCTGAGCGCGCGATGGAGCCGGACCTGCAGAATCTCGGAGAGCTCGCTGTAGACGGGCGTCACAGGGCGCGGGACTGCGGCGTCGAGGAGCTGGGTGATCTGCTCGATCGGGATCGGGAGTGCCTGGGCGAGCGCGTTGGTGTCGTACAGTGAGCGGCGCGAAGGAAGCTGTGTGACCAGTTGCGCGCGTTCGAGCATCTGCTCCGGCGCAACGAGGAACCTGACGAGCGCCCAGGCCAGAGCCGGGTTCGCACTTCGGGCGTTCACCGCGAGTTGGGCGCCGCCAAGCGCGGCGGTCGGCCGTCCTTCGTCCTCGGCCGGAAATGGGGCTACGGCAAACCGGTCGGCCACCGGCGATCGCGCGCGGTCTTGCATGAGCCCCGACGCGTATGGCCAATTGCGCATGAAAGCCGCGTCGCCATTCTGGAACGCGAAACGGGTCTGCTCCTCCTGCCACGTCAAGACCGATAACGGAACGAAGCCGTCGCGCCCCAGGGCGTCACACATGAACGTCAGTGCGCGGATTGCGGCCGGCTCGTCGACGATGACATGTCCCTGGGCATCGAGAATGCCGCCGCCGAACGCGCCGAGGTGCTCCAGAAACACGGTCGTGAGCCCTTCGTAGCGCGCGCCCTGCCACACCAATCCGAACCGCGTCCTCCCCGTCTCCTGCAAACGGCGTGCGGCCTCGCGCAACTCTGAAAGCGTCCGCGGCGGCGAAGGGAGAAGGTCGGTGCGCCAGTAAAGCAGACCGAGGTCGATGAACCATGGCACCGCGTACAGCGCGCCCCGCCATCGCGACGCCGCCAGCGCCGCCGGCACGAAATCGTCGACGTCGAGCGCAAACGCGTCGAGCGGCAGAATCCATCCGGCACCGGCGAACTCTGCCGTCCAGATGATATCGAGCTGGAGGACGTCGGGATCAGGCGCGCGGGCGTTGAGCCACTGCACATACAGCTGATGGCGTTGGTCGGCGGCATCAGGTGTGACGCGCAGCTCAACTTCGACGCCGGGATGGCGTTCGCCAAACCGCACGAGCTGGCGCTGCACGAGCTCTGCCTCCGGGCCGAGCGCGCTACCAGAGAAGGTCAGGCGCGTAACCAGGGCCCGTTCTCCGCAGGACGTCGAACAGACCGTCACGAGCACGAGGACGACGCACAATCGTAGAGAGCAACTCATCGCGGCGCCCCTGAGTCAATAATGCCTCGTTGAGCGCATTACTTTGAATTGAAAGTATAAGGCGTCAGGACACCGCTCGGTCCGGACCTGTTCGAGTTCGCACTGTGGAAGACGCCCGCTGTTCGGTATGCGGCACGTCATTGATTGCCGGCACAACGGAGACGGCGGTCGCGGGATTGCGCCGGGCTGTGGCGAAAGACCCGAAGAACAAGCAGGATCGTCTAGCGCGTGCCGACGCGTTGGCGGCGAGTCGTCTCGACGACGAGGGGCAGCGGGCCTCGGCGTTCGAGACCACGAAGAGTGAGACCACTGCGACACACACGTGAAAGCTTCATCACGCTGTCCTTCATCATCGCTACTCGATCTCGAGGCGCTCGTACGCCAGCGTCAATTCCTCCAGCGCGACGTCGGTTCCCTTCGCGTTCAGGGGCCCGGTCGTGTGCTTGACGATTCGTGCGCGGAGAAGCTTCCACGTCATCACGATCGCGGTATGGTCCTCGTTCTGGAGCTGTATCGTAACAGTGCGGAGAGCGGCTTGATCGCCGTTGCGAATCTGGTTGATCCAGTTGTAGAGACTGAGCGAGCCGATGATCCCGCGCTTCAGCGTGACGTCGCTCACCTTCGCGAGCCCGGTGAGCTTGCGTGGGTTGTTCTCCCTGTCGTTGCCGTTCCGATACTCGATGACGTCGACGGTCATCGAGATGCCGCTGCATTCCTGGAAGCCCGCCTCCGGTCCATCAGTCTGGCCAGTGCCAAGATCGACCAGGAAGTTGAACTGCGCGTAGGGCAGATCGCGTAAGACAGCCATATCAGCCTTTCGTCGTTCCTGCGTCCGGGCTCAGCCAGACCAGGTCGTCGAACGTCAACTCGAGCTCCTCGCAGGCGACATCGTTCTTCATGGCGTCGAAGGCAGGTCCGGACCAGCGGCACGGCCACGCGCGCGTCAACCTCCACGAATTCACGATCGTCCCACCCGGAGCGGACAGCTGGCGGATCGTGACGTCGCGCCGGTCGTCCTTTCCGCTGACGATGAGTCGACGCCAGTCGTAGAGCTCCGTCGACGTGGTGAGGGCGCGCCTGAGGACGACGGTCGCAAAGCGATGAATGGGACGACCCGGAAGTCCCGCAAGCTCCGTTTCCGACGTCAATCGACCCACCTCGGCGAATCCGACCTTGCGGTTGCCGATGAGCACCTCGAAATAATTGACTCGGAGCAACGCTTCCGGGTGGCGCGACGGCACGTCAGGTCCTAATCGAGGAGCACCTCAACGAGACGTCCGCCGCCTGGGCAAGGCGCGCAATGCGCAGGCGTACGGTCACTATTCCGGCTAGTGTCGATGCTGTCGAAAACGAGACAGCACGAGGCCACCGAGACCCGCAGCGAGCAGCGAAATCATCCCGGGCTCGGGGACCGCTACCGGTTCGGGTCCGGTCAATCTGAAGGCGAGATTATCGTTTTGCTCGGTCCACGTCGCGGTGTCTTGATTAAACTGCGCGTGAACGCCTTCGCCGCCGGCCGATTCCCACCCCCACGTCGTGCCTGCGACGTCGTTCGAGATTGCGAACCAGTACGTTTGCAACGGAACTAGGACGAGCGGTGCAAAATCCGCTGTGTACGCGTATTCGGTGATGAAGCCCCCGATCAGGTTGCCGGTGGCGGTCTGATCCGCATTGCCCACGTTGAATGATTGAATCGGCAGTCCGGGCGCGCCCCCGGCATCGTCATAGAACGTGAGCACGAAATCTCCGTCCGGACAGGTCTGGGAGCCGGTGCCAGAGAGCGGAGATCCCGGATCGGTCGTGGCCAGGTCGTAACAGCCGCCCCACCAGTGCGCGTCCGTGACCGTGAAAGCCTCAGGCAGAAGGGAGAACGGAAAGGCGGCCTCTGCGAAGAGGTAGTCACGCTCGGCGAAGTACACGAATCGCTGATCGCGTGGACTGGTTTCGAAGATGATTTCGGACGCCTGTGCTGTGGATGACGCCGCGCCCAGAAGCGCAAGGCCCGCAATGACCGCTGCCGTCTTCTTCATCGTGAGTTCACCTGTGAGATCAGACGGACGCATCCTACCAAGAATCAAGTTGCATGGTCACATTTGGTGCACAGTTTTTTTGTCGCCTTGGAGGGAGACTATCGGTCCGATTCCCGATTACTCCTCAACACCGACCTCTTCCTTGCTGTTCAGGTTGTGGCCGACCACGGCGCCGTATTCGAACTTCCGGCCAACGACGCCGCGCGTCCGCAGACCGAGGCCGTCGCGACAAAAGACGCGCGCGCGCTCGAGATCGTCGACGCCCAGGGTGATCAGCGTGATGCGCGGTTTCATGCTGGTCATCTCGTTCAGGCGTCGATCGTCCGCCACTGCCGTTCGCTCGCGCGAGCATCGTCTGCGACCTCGAACGACAGCGTCGCGATCGCGCGGCCGTCTTCGGTCTCGGCGGTGACGCGCCAGCGGCCGGGGGTGAAGTTCGCTTTGACGGCCGTCCCGCGAAAGCCTTCGGCCCGGCCACCAACGACGGCGAGCGGAATACGGTCCGTCGTCATCCATGTGTCGAGTCGAGGATCCAGGAGCTCCCAGCGGATGACGACGCGGTGCTCGAACCCCGCCGGCGCGAAGACACGGGCGAAGTAGTGCAGGCGGTCGCCCTCGCGCCGCTCGAACGGCCGTGAATCGCGCCGCCACGGCGCCCAGAGCGGCGGCCGCGGAAACACGAGGGTGTAGCCCCCAGCGTCGCGCCGCACGTCGTGATAGATGCCCTGAAACTGCACCGACAGCGGCACGGGGGGGATGAGCCGCAGGACGTAGAGCACGGCAATGGACGCGATGACCGCGCCCGCCGGCGCGAACAGACGCACCCGCTCGAGGCGGCGCCCGAGGCCGGGACCGGCCAGCCACGCGGTGACCTGCCACACGATCGCCGCGGCTGAAAGTAGCGCCAACAGGAACACCCACCCGCCGAGGCGTCCGAGCAGGATCGGAACGAAGTACGTCAGAAAGGAGAGGACGCAGAAGCCGTAGAGGCCGAGCCGCAGCCGGTACCCGGCGCCTCTGGCCAACGGAACCTCGTTGATGACCATCACGGCGACCAGCAGCAGCACGAACACCACGGGGCGCGCCGAGGTGCTGCTCCTCAGATAGAGCACGACGTACGCGCTCAGGAGCCCGCCGTACACGAAGTGCAGCGCCTCCTGGTTGTACCGCCAGAGCCGCTGTGTCCGGGGGCCTGGGATCCATCTTCCGGTGTCCTCCCGCTGCTGGTAGACGAGGAGGATCGTCAGCGCCGCCAGGTAACCAAGCTGGAACGCCAGGTCCACCCAGGCGTCGATGCGCTGCATCGTAAAGAAATCGAACAGGAAGCCCGCGACGAACGTCGCCGGCATGGAGTAGCGGCGGAGCAGCTGCCACGCCCCGCTCCGTCGCTCCGTGGACGTGCGCACACGTCCACGGTGCCGCGAATTGCAGTCCGTGTCAACGCATCGATCGTGGCTCCCAGTACGGACAGCGCTCGCATTCCTCCGGTTGGAGGTTGCGCCGTTCGGATCGCGCGCACACCCACTGGGTTTCGGGCTGCAGCTGATCCGGGACGCCTGGCACTCGATAGCCGCGCCGGCTGAACCGGCACTGCCACACGGTCTGGATCGGCGCGACGTGCAGTGTCGACATGGCCTGCTCCTCAGTCGGGCCAACAGCCCTCGAAGTCCTCAACGGGCGGCGGCAACGGCGCCTCGTCGGCAGGCCTCGCCGCGGCCGCCGGCAGGGCCAGATCCAGGATGTCCACCACGAGATTCGCATGCACGTCGACGAGCATGAGATCGCGGCCGACGAAGCGGTACGCGAGCTCCGGCGGAAGCGACGGCAGCATCGACGCCGACGGCCATCGCACGGCGGATACGCCCCAGGGCACCAGTTGGTTGACCTCGGGCCGCCATCGGTCGACGTCCTCGGCGCCCTCGGGTGGCCAGACCCTGGCGCGCGCAAGCGTCCCATCGCGAACCGCGTTCGCGATGCGAAGTCGAAAGACGTCGGCCACCTCCGGCGTGAAGAGGGCGCCGGGCGCTGCATGCGGCCGCGCGTCGCGCAGCGCTCGGCGCATCGCCTCGGAGGCCATCTCGGCCTGCTCCGGGTCGGCGAGGAACCACCCCGGCGGCCAGACATGTTCCAGCCGGCGGTGCAGCGCGACGTAGTCTTCGACCGCCAGTTCGAACATGACGAGCGCCCGGGCGTCTTCGCCCGGATCGCCGAGACGGCCGAACTGACAATCCGCAGGAGGAGTGGCGATCAGGGGCAGGACGACGGTGGGAAGCGACAGGACGAAGCCGCTGAACATGAGCACCTCCCGTCCGAGCAACGCTCGACGTGGAGGCATCTTCCGTACCGTCGCGAGTGCCTGGATTCTCGCGCGTTCCGGCGTCAGCGCGGCGCAGGCCGCGAAGAATTCGACATGCACTGCGGGATTTTCCCGCCGGCTCCCGCCTCGCCTAGCGCAGGCGAATCGTCGTGCTCAGCAGCACCTGGCGCGGCGGACCGGGATCGGCCGACTCCTGGTTGCCGTCGAAGTAGTACTCGGCGTTGAAGAGATTGCGAGCCGACAGCGTCACCCGCACGTCGCCCCGCCGCCACGTCGCCGCGGCATCGACCAGCGTGTACGGATCGAGCCGGAAGGTATTGGTGTCGTCCCCGAAGGTATCGCCGACCCGCTTGACGTCGAGCGTCAGGTCGACGACCGGAATCGGCTGCACGTTCAGCCCCCAGTTGACGATGTGGTCCGGCGCGAGCACGAGGCGGTTGCCGGTCAGCACCGTGTCGCCCCGCGCGCCCTGGATGACGAACGCGCCGAAGCGGTTGCGATAGAACGACGCATTGAGGTACGTCGAGACGCGCGCGGTCGGCGACCAGGCGAGCCCGGTCTCGAATCCCTTGAAGCGCCGCTCGCCGGCGTTGGTCGGTCTGAAGAACGCCCCCTCCCGGCGGCTCAGGACGACCCCGTCGTTCGTCATGCGGAAGACCGACGCCTCGAGCGAGAGCCGTCCGCTCGCCACGCTGCCTTTGAGACCGCCCTCGACGTTCTCGTAGTTCTCCGGCTGCAGGTTGAGCGGCACGTCGGCCGGCACGAGCGCGCTCGGCCGGCGCGGCGGCTGAAAGGCCTGTGAGTACGCACCATAGAGATTGACCGTGGTCGCCGCAGTGTCGATGACCCGGAATGTGACACCCGCCTTCGGGCTGAATGCCTCGAACGTGTCTTCTGCCTTCGCCGCGGTCCCGCGCGTCGCGTCGAGCGCCAGCCTGTCGTAGCGTCCCGCGGCGGTGACGACGACACGCCGCACGTCGAGGATGTACTGGCCGAACACCCCGGTTATCCCGAGGTTATAGACACGCGACGCCAGATCGTGCTGCCACGTGCTGCGCGGTGGAATGAGGGGCCTGACGTAGCTGATGTCGGGGAATCCAAACAGGTCTTCATCCGTGAAGATGAAGTCGGCGGCCAATGTCCCGCTGTTGCGCTCGTACGATCCGCCCACCGTGACATCGTGCTGCACGCCGCCGGTCCTCGGCGTCAGCTGCAACCGCGCCTCCTGATAGTAGATGTCTTCGTCTGCCTGCTGGCTGAACGGATACATCGTGACGGTTTGCCGCGCCACACTGTACGGCTCGCCGATGAAGTCGCCGTCCTCGATGAACTTCAGCTGCACCGCGCGGTACCCGAACGTCTCGATGACGCGCGCCCAGCTCGCGAGCTGCCGGTTGTAGTTGAACGCGACTCGCGTTTCGCCCTGGTGGTAATTGGGGCCCGGCAGATTGAAGCTGGTCAGTCGCTCGAATGCCGGGTCGATCTCGTGCAGCAGCCGTCCGTTGATGACTGGCTCGTTCGTCGGCGTGCTGTTGTCGGAGTCCACCCAGTTGAGCGTCACCGTACCGAACCCGCGCGAATCGGGGGCGAACTTGAACTTGCCGAAGACGGCCGTGTTCCCCATGTCGAAGTCGGTATCGACCAGGTTCTTCCAGTAGCCGCCGATCCGCTCCTTGCCCACAGAGACGTAGTAGCCGCCCCAGCCGCGGATAGGGCCGGCGGTACTCACCACGCCCTTTGCCGTGCCGAACTGGCCGCCCGTCAGGTCGACCTTCAGCTCCGGCGTCGGCGTCGGTTCCGCCGTCAGCACATTGATGGCGCCGCCGATCGCGGTGCGGCCGTAGAGCGCGGAGTTGGGGCCGCGCACGATTTCGATGTTGCTCGCGTCGTTGATCGGCAGCGCCACGACCCGCGCCTCGTTGCCCGAGTTGGTTTGCGGTACCCCGTCGATGAGCAGCAACGTGTTCGTGAACTCGTTGCCGACGCGCGGCATCCCGCGGAAGAGCACCGATTCGAAGATCCCGAGCTCGGTCGTGATGACGGCGCCCGGCACGTGCTCCACTGCCTCGGTGAGGCGTTGATCGCCGCGGCGCTCGATCGTCTCGCGGCTCACGGTGGCGGTCGGCGCCGCGACGTCGCCGACGCTCAGCGCTGACTTGGTCGCCGTCACCTGCACCGTCTCGAGATAATTCGGCGTCGCGTCGAGTTCGACAACGAGCGACGTCTGCGCCTGCGCGCCCGGCACACGCAGCTCGAGATACCCGGGCGCACTCACGAGGAGCGTGACGGGCGTTGAAGGAACGGTCAGCTCGAAGCGGCCGAGGCCGTTGGTCGCCGACGCCGCGGTCGATCCCTCCACGACGACAGCCGCGTTGGGAATGGGCTGACCTGTGGCACGGGCGACCACGGTGCCGCTCACGACCGTGCCCTGGCCCGCAGCCTGGACCGGCGACAGCATCGTCCCCCCGATACCGCAGATCACGACCCACACCCGGCAATTCCATCGCGCGACAGTCAGCATGGTGCCTCCTCGGCCGACGAGGGTATCAACAGCCGTGACGGAGCTGTCTGAAGAATTCCTGAATTTTTGGTCAGATATCGTACAGTAATGGACGTGAAAAACAGGAGTGCGAAATGGCTGCTCGGGGTGATGGCCATCGCCGTGACAGCCGCGTTGACTGGCGCCGCGCAATCGCGATCGAGCCTCACGGGATCGATCCGCGCCGCCAGCGGAACCCCGCTCGAGGGCGTCGTCGTGTCAGCACGGGCGATCGGCAGCTCGATCACGACGTCGGTCTTCACAGACGAAGGCGGCGACTATGTCTTCCCGCCGCTCGGGGCTGGATCGTACGACGTGTGGGCGCAGGCGTCCGGGTACGAGGCGGCGCGCGCCCGCATGACGATCGAGTCGACGCGGGCGGCGCGGCAGTCGTTCACGCTGAACACGATGGCCGACCCCACACTGCAGCTCACGTCGTCGGAATGGCTCGCAGCGCTCCCGGAGGACACGAAGGAGCAGCGTCGCCTGAAGGCAATTGTTCGCACCAACTGCACCGCGTGCCATCCGGCCACCTACGTCTTCCACAACCGGTTCGACGAGAACGGGTGGCGGGCCGTGATTGGTTTCATGGAGCGCAATACCGGCACGGGCAACATCAACCGGCATACGACCGTCGTCCACTACAAGGACGAACTGGCCAAGTATCTCGCCAGCGTGCGCGGCCCGAGTTCGCCCTCGTTGAAGTTCAGACTCGACCCGCGGCCGACAGGCGAGGCAGCGCGCGTCGTCGTCACCGAATACGACGTGCCGCTCGCCGGCGCGCGCGCCGAGCGCGCATGGAACGACGGCAGCGACTGGTCGCTCGGCTGGCCGACCGCCTCGATGGGCGCCCGCTGGATCCACGATGTCGTGCCCGACGACGACGGCAACGCCTGGGGCACGCGCGACCGTGGTCCTGCCGACATGACGCTCTTCAAGATCGATACGACGACCGGGCAGATCACGGGCTTGAAGGTGATGAACGGCCAGGCTATCCGGCGGTCGCATTCGATTACGAAGGATCAGAACGGCATCATCTGGTTCGATGGCGGCGACGGCCCGCTCGGCCGGTTCGATCCGAGGACGGAGCGCGTCGAGATGTTCCATCCGCCGCTCAACATGGGCGGCGGTCAGCTCACCACGGTCGACGTCGACGGCCAGGGGAAGATCTGGGGCGCGACGACCGGTGGTGCCAACCGCTTCGATCCGGTGACGAAAACATGGATGCACTTCCCGAGCGTGAGCTGGCCGCGCAACTTCGTCTACGGTACGGCGGGTGACGCCGCCGGGAACGGCTGGTGGACGCAGTACACCGCCGACCGCGTCGTCAAGGCCGATCCGAAGACCGGCCAGACCGTCGAGGTCCTGATGCGGCCGCCGTGGGTGAGGGAAGACGAGCTGATCACCGAGGCCGATCGCGAGTGGTTCCAGTCGATGGGCGTGATGACGTGGGGCAACATCAACACGGTGCCGCAGGGGCAGCAGCCGCGGCGGATGGGTGCCGACAAGCGGGGCGAATACGTGTGGGTCCCGAACAACAGCGGCAACAACCTCGCACGCATCAACATCCACACGCTCGAGACGAAGTACTACCCGTTGCAGGGGAGTCCTTACTTCGTCACCGTCGACAAGGACTCGAACGTCTGGACGAATCTCTTCGCCGACGCGAAGGTGGCGCGGTTCGACCCGCGCACCGAGCAGTTCACCTACTTTGTGCTGCCGAGCCGCTGCGAATCACGGAACATCTCGGTCGACAACATCCGCGGCGACGTGTGGGTGCCGTGCGCCAACACGAGCCGCGTGATCCGCCTGCGGCCCCGGACGGCCGCCGAGATCGAGGCGCTGCGATGACGGCCCGTCTGATCCGGCTGTTCGCGGTGCTCGCCGTACTGGCCCCGCTCGCGACACACGTCGATGCCCAGCAGCGCAACGGCGAGGCGTACTCGACCACTCCGGAAGTCGTGCGCGAGGTGTACGACATGCGCGCGGCGATGGCCCCGCTGTCGCTCGGCGAGGCGGAGGCGAAGGGCCGCGCGCTCTTCGCGCAGCGCTGCGCCAACTGCCACGGCGGCACCCGCCAGCGTCCCGGGCCGCTGCTCGGGAAACCGACGGTGGAGAAACTCGGTGAGGTGGCGTTCCGCGAGAAGGTGAGACAGGGATCGGCGATGATGCCCGGCTTCCAGCATGCGCTGCAGCCGGCGCAGATCGACCAGATCGCCGCGTTCCTGAAGACGTTCACGCCGCGCGCGCAGGCGGCGACTACCGAATAGCGGGCGGGAGCCCGTACCCGGCGACCGGCAGGTTCGCGCGGAACCAGATCACGATGTCGGCGCCGAGATCTTCCTGCTTGGCGAGCATCTCCGCCGCATGCCCCGCGTTCTTGAGCATCTGCACGCGGCTGTCCGGATGGGCGGAGAGACCCACGATCGTCGTGATTGAGGCCGGGGCGGTGCCGTCTTCCTCGCTCGCCACCCCGAAGACGGGCAGTTGCCGCGACGCCTTGATGTGGGCCTCGCCCTCGGCGTTCGTGCCGCCCGAGAGCAGCACGAGTGTGCGCACGTCAGAATGGCGGCGGCTTGCCTGAATTGCCTGATTCACGCCGCAACTGCCGCCGACGACGCCGAGCGCGCGGGCGATGACGGTGTTCTGGGACGTCAGGAACGAGAGGGCGGCGTCGACGTCGCCCGGCATCCTGTCGACGATCGGTTGACGCTGGCTGTTGAAATCGGTGTACCGGCCGCTGCGGCTGCCGCCGAAGCCCCGGAAATCGAACGACAACACGTTATAGCCCGCGGTGTTCAGCATCAGCGCCAGCTGGTCGTAGCTGCGACGGTCTGCGTTGCACTGGTGCAGAAGCAGGATGCCCGGGCCGCCCTTTGCCGCCGAATAGAACGTTCCTTGCAGCGTGAACCCGTCTGGCGCCGGAAAGGTGATGTCGCGCTGCTCGGCGCGCGCCGCGCCCCCCGCCAGGAGCACAAGAGCAATTGCGAGCACCGCACGGATCGTCATCGCTCGATGATCGCGTTCGTCACATCCTCGTTCTGGTCGACGAGGAAGCCCATGTTCGGCGTGCCCATCTCTTCCCAGCTCTGACCGCCGTAGCGGACCCACGCGCTCGGGTCGGGGTTGTACTTGTTCTTCGTGGAGTTGTCGTAGGTGAACTGCACGCGCATCTTCGACCCCCTCTTGATGGGGATCGACGTCCGGTAGGTGAGCTGCCAGTTGAAGTTGTAGTTCGGCACGTCGAGCAGCGTCTCCTCGCGGCCGTCGGGATGGATGAGCGTATAGCGGACGCTCTTGCCGCGCACGTGCGCGTGCGGCCTGAACCAGACAAGCTCTACGTCTTTCATGACATCGATCATCGCGACCGGCCCTGGATGGTTGTCGGCAAACGGCGGGATCGCGAGCGACGCATTCGCCTGCTGCCGCGCGACAGGTGGGTTCTCGCCCTCCGCGCCGTCCTGCGGCAGGAACTTCTTCTTCGGCGCGTCCTTCGAGACGGTAAATCCAATCCGCGTCCGATCGACAACCGCCAGGCCCGTCGTCGTGTAGTGCAGGCTCACGATCACGTCGGAGCCCGCCGGCACGAACATGCCGGCGTTCACCGGGCGATAGTCTTCGTACGGGAGGCCGGGCAGATAGCAGAACTCGTTCGTCCCCTCATGGAAGAAGTCAGGGCTGCCCGGTCGGCGGGTCACCTCGGCGCTTCCGGCGTTGCGCGACAGCACGAGACCCTTTCGCGGCCCGGTGGTCGTGCCGTCGACCTTGAGCATGTTGCCGTTCTCGTCGCGCGGCACCTCCATCCACTGATACACGCCGTAGGGTGTCGTCTCGCGGTGCTTCTGGAAGCCGAAGCACAGGTGATGGACGACGGCAGGCACGCTCGGCAGGATCTCGACCGAGGTGACCCACGTGTCTTCCTTGAACGGCGCGGGGAACGCGATCCGCTCCCATTCGACGATGCCCTTGGCCGGTACCGGATACGGCGGCAGCTCGAATGCCACGTCAGGCTTGATCTGCCACCCCCCTTCGGGCCACACGACAGGCACCGGCGCGTCGGCGGGATTCCCTTCGGGCGCGCCAGCATCCACCCACGCGGCGATCAGCTCGATTTCGGTCTGCTTGAGCGACCGGTCGTTGTTGAAGTGGCCATAACGTGGATCCGCGAACCACGGCGGCATCGCGCGCGTGACCACCGCTTGTTTGATCGCCCGCGCCCACGGGCGCGTCTCCCTGTAGGTCAGCATCGAGAAGGGCCCAATCTGGCCGGGACGGTGACAGCTCTGGCAGTTCTTCTGGAGGACCGGGACGACGTCCTTGTGGAAGGTGACCGCCGGCGCGGTGCTCTGGCTCGCTTCCGGCACGGACGCCGACGCGAGCGCGATCACCAACATCGCGAGCGGGAGGGCAACGGTGGACATTCGGCTGCGCATGGCGCTCTCCGGCCGCATTCTACACCCGCCGCCGCACACAGAGGCTCCGCAACGCGTGTGGCCCGACGGAGCGTTCGTCGGCTGCGAGCATCGTCTCAACGCTCCGGATCACAAGGGCTCGTAGCACTTCCCGTTACACTTGCGATCGGATATGGCGCGTCGGGTGTTTCTGGCTGTGTACGGCATCTCGGGTGCGGCGGCACTGCTGTATCAAGTGGTCTGGTCGCGCCTGCTCACCCTGCACCTTGGCCACACCGTCGCTGCGGTGGGCACGGTGCTGGCCGTGTTCATGGGTGGCCTCGCGCTGGGGGCGGCCGCGGCGGGCCGCGCCGCACCGCGATTGCGGCCATCACGCGCGCTCGCCGTCTTTGCGGGCCTCGAGGTGGTCATTGGCGCATGCGCGTTGCTGCTGCCGGCAGGGCTTGCGGCGCTCGGTCCGCTTCATCGCGTCGCGTATGCCGACGGGCCGGGTCCGTGGTTCGGGCTCGCGCGCGTCATCACGAGCCTGCTGCTCCTCGCGCTCCCGGCAGCGGCGATGGGTGCGGCGCTGCCCATGGCCGTCCGGTGGTTCGCCGAGCGCCCCGACCGCGCCGCCGGTGATGCCGGCGTGCTGTACGCGGTCAACACACTGGGCGCGGCGCTCGGTGCTGCCGGGACAGGTTTCGTCCTGCTTCCCGCACTAGGCCTTCGTCTGACGATGCTTGTGGGCGTTGCAGCGAACATCGTCGCGTCGGCGGTGGCCTGGCGGATGGCGTCGACGCCGGCCGCTGAGATCGTCTCTACCACCCCCATGGGGCGGGTCTCCACGGCCCGCCCGGCACGTCGTACAGCGGCGTCCGACGCACGTCGTAACGATCGTTCCGGCGCCGTCTCGCGTCGCTGGCTGGCTGCGGCCGCGCTTGGTCTCTCGGGCGGAGTGGCGCTGCTGTACGAAGTCGTCTGGACGCGCGCCCTTGTGCTTGTCCTTGGGCCCACCACCTACGCCTTCAGCACAGTGCTCGTTGCCTTCATCGTCGGCATCGCGTGCGGCGCCGGCGCGGCCAGCCGTGTGGCCGACCGCGTCGCGCGTCCCATCGTGTGGCTTGCGTCGATGCTGCTGCTGGCGGCTCTCGGGGCGCTCGGCGCCTGGAGCGCGGTGGGCGAGCTGCCGCTCACGATCGCGGACGTCGTGTCGGCACCGACCGCAACGCTGACGACGGTCGTATGGCGCCAGGCGCTGCTTGTGGGGACACTGCTGCTGCCCATGACGCTCGCCTTCGGCGCGGCATTTCCGTTCGCGGTCGCCGCAGCCACGCGGCGTATGGGCGAATTGTCGGCCGACGTCGCCCTCGTCTATGCGCTGCACACGGTTGGCGCCCTGGCCGGCGCGCTCGCCGGAAGCTTTCTGCTCGTGCCCGCCATCGGGTTGCAGCGTTCGATCGTGTTCGGCGGCCTGCTGCTCATCGTGGGGGCCTTGTCGATCGCCATCCTCGGCACGCGGCGTATGTCGCTGCGTCTCGGCATCGCCACAGCGGGCGCGGCGCTGACGGCCGCCGTTGTGCTGCTTCCCCCGTGGAACCCGCAGCTCGTCTCGAGCGGCGCCTACAGATATGCGGTCGACGCGGCCGGCGACGTGCAGACACGCCTCGAGGCCGGGGAGCTGCTCTATTACGCGGAGGGCGCGGCGGGCATCGTCTCGGTGCGGCGCGTGGCGGGGACGACTTCGCTGGCGATCGATGGGAAGGTGGACGCCTCGAACGGCGCCGACATGTTGACGCAGAAGCTGTTGGCGCATGTGCCGCTGCTGCTGCATCCCAGGCCGGGCGACGTCGCCGTTATCGGACTGGGAAGCGGTGTCACGGTTGGTACCGCCTTGCGGCACCCGGTCAGGCGCGTCGACGTCGTGGAGATCTCGCCGCACGTCGTCGCGGCGTCGGGGTTGTTCGGCGCGGAAAGTCGAGATGCGCTACGCGACCCGCGGACGCGGCTGATCGTCGGCGACGGCCGCACGCATGTGACGCTGTCTGAGCGGCAGTACGACGTCATCCTCTCCCAGCCGTCGAATCCGTGGGTGGCGGGGGTCTCGGCGCTCTTCACGCGCGAGTTCTTCACGGCGGCGCGCGACCGGCTGGCGTCCGGAGGAGTGTTCTGCCAATGGACGCATACCTACGACATCACCGAAGACGATCTGCGATCGATTGTGGCAACGTTCCGAGCCGTGTTTCCCAACGGGGCGATGTGGCTCGTCGGCGGCGGCGACTTGCTGCTCATCGGCAGCGACATGCCGGTGATCGATCGACTGCAGCACATGACGCGGACGTGGCCGGCCGAGGTAGCCATGGATCTCGCGGCTTCGCGGGTCAGCCGTTTCGGCTTGCTGTCGCTCTTCCTGACCGGCGGTCCCGGCTTGGCTGCGTTCGGCACCGGAACCGTGCAGACCGACGATCGGCTCGGACTCGAGTTCTCCGCGCCGCGCGGGATCTACGGCGCCAGGCGGGACGACGTCCTGCATGCGCTGCGCACGATCGCGACATCCCAGGAGGCGCCGGCGGTGGTGGCTGCGTCGATCGCGGCGGCGACACCGGCGATGTGGCGCGATCTGGGGCTGATGCACCTCGACGCGAAGGCCGGGGATCGGGCGTACGACGCGCTCGCGCGTTCCGTCGCGGCCGATCCCGCCGACATGCAGGCGCTCGCCGCGTTGGTGCTGGCGTCGGCCGCTGCTGGACGCGAGGGAGCGGCCCGAGCGCTGCTCGACGATCTCGCCGCCCGGGACGTACGGAATACGGCAGTACGCATCGCGCTGTCGCGACTGCATGCGGCCGCCGGCGAGCGCGACGCGGCGCTGCGGGTGGCGGCGGACGCCGTCGACCTTGATCCAGCGAACCCGGACGCACGGCAACAGCTGGCGGCGGTGGCGGCGGAACTCGGTGACGCGGCGCGCCTCGAACCTATGGTGGAGGTGATGGTTCAGGATGATCCCGAGCGAGCGGACACCCTCTATTACCGCGCGGTGCTGCATTCCCTGCGCGGTGAGTTCCGAGACGCTGTCGACGTCGGTGAGCGCGGGGCGGCCGCCGACCCGCGCCATGCCCGCGTTCGAAGTCTGCTCGGGGCCGCGTTTGTCAATCTCGGGCTGCGCGATCGCGCCCGCGCCGCGTTTCAGGCGTCGCTGGCGGCCGATCCAAGAGATCCGTCGGCGCTCGTCACTTTCGGGATGTTCGAGCTCGAGGCGGCCGATGCAAACGCGGCTGCCACGCGCTTTGCTGAAGCGCTGCTGCTCGATCCCCGCAACGGCCCGGCGCTGGCGGGATTGGCACAGGCGCTGAACCGTCAGGGAGAATCCGCGCGCGCCGCTCGCGTGCGACGGCCGTAAAGGGAAGTCCGGCCGGGCGGCCCGTGTCAGTGCACCGCACGGAGCGAGGTCGGCTCGCTTCGTGCGGGCGATTCCTG
>Ga0187893_10002245_pt1 | contig 43076 bp, 35 predicted proteins | sample MA1701074metaG_FD_139574 | JGI IMG/M metagenome (GOLD analysis project Ga0187893, IMG submission 139574) | White microbial mat communities from a basaltic lava cave in the Kipuka Kanohina Cave System on the Island of Hawaii, USA - MA170107-4 metaG ... | reverse complement strand
CTGAGTCAGCGCTCGGGTTGCGTCTCCGCAGAGCCCTATCCTCCGCTCAGGTTCGTTCAGTCTAGCAACGATGACTCTCTAATTAAACAAAGGTCGTTTACACAAATTTCTTGACGCAGCCGACTGATCATGGGGTCACATCTCATTATTCGCCCTTGGCCAACCTATGCTGCGCCCTGGAGAGGAACCGAGCAAGCCGGCGGTCTTCCCCTCGACGCCGCTCCAGTTGCCGCAGCGCCGTCCAGACACTGCCATAGTGTCCCAGGCCGGCCACCTCGGCTAGATCCCTCAACCTCAGCCCACACTCCAGACGTCCCAGCCACAAGGCCACGTCTCGTCCCCAGTCTCCCCGCCGGTCTCGAAACGCCTCCCACCGCTCGCCCTTCATCTCCTCTACCACCTGGATGACCTCCTCCCAGTTCGGCCGCTTCTTCAGCTGCTTCAATCCCGCCTGTTCCTTGCCGTCTCCTCGGAGCGCCTCTTGCATCTGCGCTACATAGTCCCGATCCCCCAGCACCGTTTGTCCCTGCACCTGTCCCCGGGGAGATTCTCCTAATCCTTCCAAGACTGCCTTCTCGACGTACTGCCGATACGCCCTCTGCCGCTCTCCCCGTTTGCCTCCTGCCAATCCCAGCACCGGCTCGCAATTCAGCCAGTCTGGCACCGCCGCCAGCCCGATATAAGCTCGATAGGAACTCCACCGCCAGGCGCGCAATGCCTCCCGCCGCGCCCGCACCACCTCGCCGCTCACGGCTTTGCCCACACCTGCTTTGTGCCTGGCCCGCTCCGCCTTGCTCAACCCCTGTCGCCTCGTCCGCACCGGGTTCAAATGCACATACCGACTCAAATCCAGCCCCCACCGCTGCCAGTCCACCACGATCGACTTGAACCGCCCTTGAAACAGGTGTCCGCTGCGTTGCCGCCGCCGGTTGAACCACTGGCTGTAGCTCACGTTGAGCCACTGCATCGCCCGGCTTAGATTGTCTTCGCCCGGTTCCACCAGGAGATGAAAGTGATTCTGCATTAACACGTAGGCGTAAAGGCTGACCCGGAAGCGTTCGGTCATCGCCCCCAGCCGAGTGAGGAATCCTTCCCGATCGCTGTCGTCCCGCACGATATCCCGGCGTTCGTTGCCCCGTGCCGTTACGTGGTACCAGGCTCCGGGCACATAGATTCTCAACGGTCTGGCCATTCCACTCCTCTGCAGGCATTGCTCCGACTTTCTGGAGTAGCTCTAATCGGCAATGCCGCCCATCGTCCACAGAATAATGAGATGTGACCCCTTTCTCCTCCCTCATCGTCCACAGAATAATGAGATGTGACCCCTTTCTCCCCCTTTCTCCTCCCTTTCTCCTCCCGCCGCCCCTTTCTCCTCCCCCCTTTCTCCTCCCCCCCTTTCTCCTCCCTTTCTCCTCGACCTCAGTCCCTCGATGAAGGCTCCACTCTCGAGAACATTTCCTAAGAGCCGAAGTACCGAAACCTGCAAAATTGCGATTCCAACAAGCCCACTATCGGCAGGCAGATGACAAAATCACTCTCACAGGCCCTTCCTTTAGCGTTCGAAAAGAATGGACCTGTTGAATCGCACAAACCGTAGTCCCACGTGCCACAACCAACACATACAGCCCCGGCTCTATTCGAAACTCGAAGCTGCCGTCCGGCTTAATCCTGGAATCAAGGATGACGCTCGAAAAGATGCCCATCATTCGTGCCCACATCGGCTGTTTCCCGTTCTTGGGCATCGAAGCGACCTTCCCTTTGAAAGTGCCCAGGCTCTTGGACACCGCAAGTTCCTCAGGAGGAAGATACGCATATTCAGGGGGATCGCTTAGGAGGCTTTCTGTGAACCAATGCTCCGACCTAAACAGCCGAACCGCGCGAGTTACGGAGTTCATTTCCGGATGGCTTAGCCTAAGGTTGTAGGAGCCGATAGGTATTTGCCTCAGCATCACAACGGGTTGTTCCGAACTTGAAACACCAGCTGCCACCAGCTTGCTGTCGGAGTCGAACAGCTCGACTTTCACTCCAGAAAACGGATCTCCACCCAATCCCCAGATCGGATAGACGTAAACATCAGTCAGTTCGCTAGGAGAAGTCTTTTGCCCGGCTCCGGGCGAAACCAGTGCTAGAAACACCGCGACTCTGAGCAGCCCAAGAGCGAATCGACTCATTTCTTCACGCAATTTTCCAGAATCTGACTTAACCCTGCACCCAGTGTATTCAGTTGCCCTTCGGAAAACCCCAGGTTGTGAGTCGCCTCATGGAGCAGGCTGCCCGCCAAGTCCTGAATACTTAGAGTGCTGTGGAGTGCTGCACTGAAGTAAACACCGTTTCCACCTATTTGTGCCATCGCTGGGCTCCCCCGGAATGACATAGCATCGGCAACTGTCCAACCCCTAGTCCCGGCGCTGAATCTGGCTTGGTTCCTAGCGATTGTGCCTTCAGGGAAGAGGGTCCAATAGCGCGTGCCGCTGCCATCATTAATCGATCCGAACGTGGAGTTCATCTGGGTCAGCACTGTCGCAAGGCTGATAGTCCCCGCCTTTTGACCGTTAGCCATGGTTGCACCGCTAAGCTTGCTTATTGTGCTGTCGCAATCTTCGCTATATCCCTTTTTGTTTAAAATATCCCTGGCATCCCGGAGCCGCTTCATTAGGACCTCCCATGGTGTCTCAGCCAACCCAGGACCTCCACCATTACCGGGGTCACCCCGGAACACAGGACTACTACCTATTGGAGATGGGGAGTACCAAGAGTCGTAGCCACATCCCGCATAGGGTGAACAAGGCCAAGGCGCGTCAGGATTCCTTGGAGCTGTTGGCCAATCATCAAACCAATCTCCTGGTTCTGCCGGATCAGGATAGAGCCCAAGAGCGTCATTCTTGTTCACGGAATCGTTTCCAGCATAGGAATAGTGATTCCAGCTCTGAGGATTTCCAAGGTTGGCACTCGGTGAAAACGGATCCGGTGTCAAGAACCGACCCATGTTACTTCCGTAGTACCGGTTCATCGCGTAGTCGAGGCCAGTTGAGCTGTCGCGCAAGTAGGTGGCGAATTTGTCGCGGTCGTTGGGTGTGGCAGCGATCTCTTCTCCGTAGGGGAAGAAGCGAGACGACTGCAGCGTTTGGTCGGGGGCTGTCAGGTAGTTCGACCGAACTCGCACTCCGCCTAGCCGGTCCAGCACCACCGCCGCTTCCGTCAGCGCTCCTGAAGCTGCGGTCAACTTCTGCCGAATCAGTTTCCCTGCAAACTGCAAGTTCGCCGACGTGACCTTGAACAAGCCGCCGTACAGCACATACGTTCCCAGGCGGTCTCCGCCGACTCCGTAGAAGTAATACTCCTCGGTCCCGTTGGCCAGCTTCCGCCACACGCGCTGGTTGGGAGGGGTGTAGCTGTACTTCTCCGTCCCATAGCCCCCCGAGGCTTGCGTCAACCGGTTGTCGTTGTCGTAGGTCAGTGTCTCTCCTGGCCTCGTCGTCAAATTGCCGTTCGAGTCGTAACCGTATCCCGACGTGGTGATGCGGTTGTTGGCCAGGCTGATCGCCAGCGAAGAAACCGGTCCCGATCCTTTCGTCAGGGTCTGGCTCAGCCGGTTTCCAAAGCCGTCGTAGCTGAAGCTCAACCCCCATTGTGGGCCTGTCGTGGCGGCGCTGGTCAGCCGATTCAGGCTGTCGTAGAGGTAATTAATCGTCTCTCCCGAAATGGCGTCGGTCATCGAGCTGATCTGCCCGTTGTTCTGCGTGGCCGGATAGGTGTAGGTCAGGTTCACTTGCTCCTGTGTCAGGTTGCCGGGAAAACCCGCGGTAATGTTGGTCAGTTGCAAGCGGGTATTGTAGCTGCGGGTTTCCGAGTAATACTGCGGCGTGCCGCTGACGTTTCCGTACCAGTACTTGAGTGCCGTCATCTGTCCGGCTGCATTATAGGTCGCATCTTTGGCCACGATGAGACTCGGGCTAACTCGGGTTAACTGGCTGGGTCGCCCCAGGCTGTCGAAACTGTACTGGTAGGTCTCGCCGGTAGTCCAAACTGGTGTTCCCGGGTTGGGCAGGCTGCTCACGTAAGAATCGGGATACTTCACCTGCGAAAGTTGGCCTTCGTTGTTGTAGCTTGCGTCAGTCTGCAAATAAGTCCCTGTTGTGATGCTGAACCGCTTCTTGGTCATCTTGCCTGCGGCGGTGTAGCTATACCACTCGGTGTAGCGAGGGCTGCCAACCACACAGCCTCCAGTTTGCGGCTGATACCACTCTGCCGCAGCCAACCGCCCCCAGACGTTCTGCGAGAATGGGCCATCGAACGGGTTACTGTCATAGTAGAAGTTTACCCGCTGGCAGATGTCTTCTACGCCGCCTGATGAGTAACGGCGCATCTGGGTTACCCGCTTGTAGGTGTCGTAGCTGTATTGCATCTGCTGGTTCTTGGCGTCGGTACGCGTGGCCACAGTTCCATCGGCGTTGTAGGTATGGGAAGTGGCCCCGCTTTCCGGATGGGTGGCACTCTGCAACTGCTAGTTGGCGTTGTAGACAAACGTCCGGGTCTGCGTGGTGCTACTGCGCGTCATACTGACCGTTTTGAGTTTGTTGAGCACGTCATAAGTATAAAGCGTTTCCAGGTTGGCGCCACCGGCTGGATTGGGTTCCTCCACCTTGGTCAGGTTGCCCAGCGCGTCGGTGGTGTACTTCTTCCATTTACCAGCCGGGTCGGTGATGGTAGTGGCATTGCCTTCATACACGTAGATGGAAAAGCTGCCGTCAGGCAGGTCCGTGCGCGTGGTTCGGCCGAGAGCATCGTAGGTGTAGGTAGTCCAGTAGACGGTGCCTCCAGGAGCATAGGGCTGCGAAACACGCTTAACCTTTCCCATTGGCGAGCAGGCACAGGGACCGTATTCTGTGTCGACAGTGCTCTTGGTCCCACCGGCATCGCCCGACTCAATCTTGATCGGGCGCCCCAAACCGTCCTGAGTCGTTTTAGTCCAGCGTCCGTTGATTGTGGCGGTAACACTCGCTGTTGTTCCATCAACATAGCTGTAGGTTGTCATGGCCCCGTAAACCGACTGGGTCTGGGCCACACGTCCGTTGCCAGCGTACCAGGTCTGGGCCACGGCTGCGTTGGGCTGAGTGGCAGAAGTAACGCCCAGGAAGGAGCTGTAGGTCAGACTCGTTGCCAAGTTTGAATTGCTGTTGGGGGTAATGACTGAAGGCACGGCGTAGTTCTTGCTCGCATCGGACGTGACCGCGATGGAGTGCCCTTGGTTGTCGTTCGAGGAGTAGACCGTTCCTGTCTGGTCGTAATAGGTGTTCTGCGTCTTGCCGAAGCTGACTCGCTGTGTGACATTCCCACGGTAGACCATGGATGTGGGGTAACCAGACGCGTCATGTTGCCTCGGGGTTCCTACTGAAGCAAGTGCCATGGCGTCATAGGTATTGGTGACCAACGTGACCGTGCCTGAAGAATCTGTCACGGTGCTCGTCACTAACCGGTTGTTGATGTAACGCGAACTGTAGTTGGAGCCAGTCAGGTAGCTCTGGTTGTAGGTGCGGGCTGGCGTGGTGAGATTCCCGTAGTCGTAGACCTTGGACCAAATCAAGTTCCCAAAGCTGTCTCGGGATTGCTCATTCTTGCTTTGCTTCTGAAATCCCGTTCCCTGGTCCAGAGTAGTCAGCACCGCGGACACATAGGGATTGCCAGCGCTGTCCTGCACGTAGGTGAAGTCTTGTTTGTGAATTACCGCACCCGCTGAAGTTGCCCGTTGTTCAAAAGATGAAGTCAAAGCCGAAGCCGCGCCACTGGCATTGAAATACCAGGTCTTGTGACCGACACCGCTGGGGTCGTCCAGCTTGGTCCAGGCGCGCCAGGTCCGGCCGGAATCGAGCGGATCGTGAGAAAAAGTGTAGGTCGTATCGCTTGCCCCGCTGCTTTTCTTCAGGAAGCGCTGCTGAACCTCCCGAAGAGTGACGCTGCCTGAGTAGGTGAATGCACCGTAGCTCCAGCGCAGGCTGCCACCTTGCGAAAAAGTCACCTTCTCCAGTTCGCCGCTATTTGAGGCAAAGTATTGGAGCGTGGTCGGACGGTTCAGAGCATCGATGATTGAAGCCAAGAGGTGCGTAGTGCCAAAAGATCCTGAACCAATTGGCGCAACCAAAGGTTGATTCGCCAGATAAGTGAAGGAATAGGTTTCCTGCGTGCCAATGGAAAGAATGGTGGAAAGAATGGGGTCACATCTCATTATTCTGATTTCGCTGCAAAACCCCACTCTGTGTGGTTTTACGAGAACTGTGGAAAACTTTTTCGCGCACATTTGACCTACAGCGCATTTTCTTGAGGCGGGAAGACATTTCTGATCCCTACCCAAATCGGCACTCTTCAGAAGTGAGGGGTTTTGCAGCAGAATCATTATTCTGTTGCGTGATGACTTGTAAACTCCTCTCTGTGCAAAACTCCCATAACAAACTCAGAATCACTCGTCTGTCCTGACCTCCAGCAGACTGTATCCAAACGAGGTCAACGCAACTTCAACTGAGTCGACCGAACTTGGGTCTATTCTCCTTGGTACAAATGGATGGAAGAGAAGCGTCCGGCAGAGTTGTTTCTCAAAGAGGATGTCAATGGTTCAGCCATTTGGCAGCGCGTTGCATCGAGGATCCTGAAGGGGCTCTGGAAACGAAAGCTATCATGGCCGATCGCGTTTTACCTTCTTGGGTGTGCGTTTCACTTCGAGGGGCAGATCAGGCCTGCCGCCTTTTTCCCAGGCGCTGACGATCATCGATGCGACGGCTGTCATCGAGTCATTCAGACGGCGCTCTAGAATAGGGCGAACCTGCCCGAAGAACTGGTCGAAATATCGGTCGTCATATTCTTCGCGACCTCGCACGGCCTCGCGATCGGCTTTCAGAACAGGGTCAACCAGAGTAAAGCTTTTCAGCAAGGCATCGAACACGAAATCAATGGCGTTCGACACGGGACCTGGCGGTCCGGGGCGAATCGTCAGCCGCGCCTGGTAGCGAAGCACTGCCTCGGTTTCGAAACGCGAATGAATGCCGTGCTGGTTCGTCAGTTGACCGTCGTAGTTTTTGGCGGCGTGGAACGGCACATGCGCGTCACCGACGTAGTGCGAGATGACCGCGGAGAAGAATTTGATGTCATCCAGGGAATAAGGGTGGCTGCCTGCTTTCTGTTGCTGGAACGCTTGCACGAGCCTTCCATACACCTCATCGACTCGCCAAGGCAACTGGCCTTCCTTCTCGACCTTTTCTGTCCCAAATTTCTGAATGGCCGCTTGACGGTCTCGGGGCAATTCCCTGAACGGATAGGCTCCATAGGAATCCAGATCCAGATAGTGACGGGGAGGCTCTTCCGTAAATCCGACGTTCCGCCACAGATCTGGGTCAACGGAATGCTCCACGATGAAACTCCGGTGCTTCTCGTAGAAAGCCCGGATTGTTGCGGGAAGTACATCGATGGCGCCGCTCGTGACCAGACGATGAACGTCGAGACCCCAAGCTCGCAGCGGCCGAGGAATCAACAAGGCACACACAAGAACAATCAGAAGGAGACGGTTTTTCATTGGCCTCGCTTTCAGATACTGCTCAACGGAATGGGAAGTGTCGGTAACCGTGATGAAGTCTGGCGCGCACGTCTTGCCTGGGATGCAGTTCAGGCCGGGGTCTTCTGCGGTACGGGAATGGCAGCAGCACTTTCTCGTTCGCCAATCTGCTGGCGCCACATTGCGTAATAGAGGCCTTTGAGGTCGAGCAGGTCTTCGTGCCGGCCCGATTCAACGATCTGACCCTTTTCGAGGACAAAGATACGATCTGCGTGCAGCACTGTGGACAAACGGTGAGCGATGAGGATCGTGATCAGGTCGCCCCGCATGGAGATTTCGCGAACGGTCTCGCTGATCTCCTCCTCGGTCAGCGAATCGAGCGAAGAAGTTGCCTCGTCAAATACCAGCAGGCTGGGTTGTCGCAGCAGTGCTCGCGCGATCGATAACCGTTGCTTCTCCCCACCGGAAACTTTCACTCCTCCTTCGCCAATAACTGTGTCGAGCCCTCGGTCGGCTCGGTCCAAAAGACTCTGGCAGGCCGCCTTCTGCAGGACATCCAGGCAATCGACATCCAAAGCTTTCGGGTTCACAAACAGCAAGTTCTCACGAATGGAGCCGGAAAACAGTTGGGTGTCCTGTGTGACAAAACCGATACGCTCGCGCAAACGATCGAGGTCAACCTGAGTCATGGGGATCCCGTCGTAAAGGATCTCGCCTTCCTGCGGAGTGTAAAGCCCCACCAACAGCTTCACGAGCGTCGTCTTACCGGACCCCGATGGCCCGACAAACGCAATCGTTTCGCCGCGCTCAACATTGAAGGATATGCCCTTCAGAGCCCGCGTCACCGCCGACCGATGCTGGAAGCTCACTTCTGAGAACTCCAACTGATGAATCTCCGCCAGCGGCACGGGATTGGCAGGCTTAGCTTCTTTGGGTGTCTTCAGAATCTCTTCGAAATTGCTCAACGAAACTTCTGCCTCGCGATAGGTGTTGATGACGCTGCCCAACTCCTGCAGAGGTCCGAAGATGAAAAATGAGTAGATCCACAAGGCGAAGAACTGCCCCACCGTAATCTCCTGCGCAAAGATCAAGTAGAGCATCAGGAAGAGAATGCTGTTTCGCAGGAAGTTGACCGACGTCCCCTGAACAAAGCTGAGACTGCGCAGATAGCGCACCTTTTTCAGCTCCAGTTCCAGAATCTTTCCCGTCGTCTTGTTCAGTCGCTCAATTTCCTGTTGGGCCAGACCCAGGCTCTTCACCAGTTCGATGTTCCGCAATGACTCCGTCGTGGCACCTGCCAGGGCGGTGGTTTCAGCCACGATGACCTTTTGGATTTGCTTGATCTTACGGCTCAATACGGAACTCAAGAGGCCGAGTATGGGGACCGTCGTGAAATAGACCAACGCAATCACCCAGTGGACGGTGAGGGCATAGCCCATTACCCAGAGGACACCAACCAACGAGGTGAAAACGATGTTGATGGCCGCAACGGTCAGCTTCTCGACGTCGGTACGCACCTTCTGGAGCTTTCCGAGAGTCTCGCCACTGCGCTGATCCTCGAAGACGCTGTAAGGCAGTTCTAAGGAGTGCCGCAAGCCGTCGCTGTATATCTGGGCGCCCATCCGCTGCACAATGACGTTGATGAAGTAGTCCTGGAAATTCTTAGCGACCCGCGACACAAAGGCGACGCCAATGGCCGCGGCCAGCAATAGGCTCACGCCTTTGAAGAACTGGGCAGTCGTATACTCCTGATAACGAGTCGCGTACTCGTCGATAACGTGCCGAAAAATGAATGGGTCCAGGAGAGAGAAAATCTGGTTGATGGCTGCCAGGATGAGTGCCAGCGCAACCAACTTCCAATATTGTTTGAGATAGGAGAAGAGAAGTTTCATGGCGCCGGGTATTCTGGCATAGCTGTGAGGGAAGAGTATAGCCCCCGACTGCTTGCGCGGGTAGGGCAGTTCAAGGCATTTTGGCAGCACGCTGGCTTTCTCAAACATCCCGCGTGCGTCTGAGCGCCATGTTGCATTGGAGCTGGCTGTGCCTGATAATTCCACCAAGAGACGTGGAACCCCTTATGCCGGAGCTTCCTGAAGTCGAAACGATTCGCCTGGGTCTGCTTGGGCGCGTTTGTAATAAACGCATCGAGCAAGTAGACATCCGTTGCCAGCGGATCATCCTCCGCCCTCCGCCGCGCGCGATGGCTATGGCACTTGCCGGCCAGATGATTCGCAATATCGAGCGCCGGGGAAAGTTTCTTCTTTTCAAGCTGGAGGACTATTGCTTATTGGTGCACCTCGGCATGTCCGGTCAGCTCACCTATTGGGACAAGACCCAGAGAGACGACGAAAAATTCCTTGTCACCGTCACTGGCCTGCAACAGGCCCGTCAGCACTCGGTAGACAAACACACCCATGTAAGCTTCTACTTCGCGGACGGAAACGCTATGCACTACCGGGACATCCGCCAGTTCGGCAAGTGGCGCCTGTACCGAAACGAGTTTTTCCACGAAGCACGGGAGTTCTGGCAGCTCGGCCTGGAACCCTTCGACCGAAGTTACACACAACCAAAGTTCCTGGAACGCTTCCAAGGCCGGAAGCTTCGCATCAAATCTCTGTTGTTAAACCAAAGCTTTGTCGCTGGAGTAGGGAACATCTACGCTGACGAGGCGCTCTTTGAAGCGGGCATCCATCCCGAGCGGCTCGCCAACTCGCTATCGCCAGAAGAGAAACACCGTCTCTTTCGGGCCATCCCCAGGGTGTTGCGGCGAGGCTTGAAACACGGAGGAACCAGTTTCCGAAATTACTTGAACGCCGAGGGCGAGGCCGGCACCAACCAGGAAACGTTGCGAGTTTACGGCCGCGAAGGAGAAGAATGTCGTCGTTGTCAAACGCCCATCGTGCGAATTGTCGTCGGTCAACGTGGAACACATTTCTGCCAGCTCTGCCAGCCCGCCAAGGGGAAGTGAGTTGTTTAGAGTTCAGCCTTTAGGCTGCTCCAGACTTCCGCCAAGCTGAAGCTTGAACTCTAAACTCGTTTCGACTGAGGAATAAGCCATTGCGCACGATATTCTCCGCGACGTCCATCAGGTTCTTTTCGATAGCTCTTCTCTGTACCGCGGTGATGGCGAGGGCTCAATCCGAGAGCCTTCCCTGGCAACGAATGCTGGCGAGCCAGGAGATGGTGAACCGGTATCTGGCAAGCACGGCGCGGAAGCTGACCAACGAGGCGGCCGCAGAGTTTCAGACGCCGGCGTCCTGGGAAAAAGTGAAGGAGCAACGCCGGCTGGAGCTGCTGGACATGCTGGGCCTCGAACCGCTGCCGCCACGGACACCCTTGAACGCACGAATCACCGGCGTGATTGACAAGGCTGAATATGTGATTGAAAAGCTGGCCTTCGAGAGCCTGCCCAACATCTTTGCGACGGCGAATCTTTACTTGCCGAAGAAGCGATCGAGTCGTGTTCCAGCCATTGTCTACGTTTGCGGGCATGCGGTATCACCGCAGGGCAGCAAGGTGATGTACCAGCATCATGCGATTACTTTTGCAAAACACGGCTATGCATGCCTGATCATTGACCCTATCCAGATTGCAGAGACTTTTGCGTTGCATCATGGGGTTCATAACCTGGAGATGCCCGACTGGTACGCGCGCGGCTACACCCCAGCCGGCGTGGAAGTGTGGAACGTAATTCGGGCCCTGGATTATCTGGAGACACGACCGGAGGTAGACAAGTCACGCTTTGGAATCACCGGGCGGTCGGGTGGCGCCGCTATGAGCTGGTTTAGCGCGGCAGTAGACTCGCGCCTGAAGGTGGCCGTGCCGGTGATGGGCAACAGCACCTATGCTGCAAACGTGGCTGCCAACACCCAGAAGGGGCACTGCGACTGCATGTTCCCCATCAACACGTATCAACACGACCTGATGACCCAAGGCGCTCTGATCGCTCCGCGTCCGCTGCACATGATGCATGGAAAGCAGGATACCCTGTTCCCCATTCCGGGTTTTGAGGAGTTTGAAGGCAAGATTGGCGCGCTCTATCGTGCCTTCGGTGCTGGAGAGAAGTTTAAGAACACGGTGGTGGATACAGGGCACAAGGACTCAGAGTTCTTGAGGGAGCGAGCCATTAAATGGTTTGATCGTTTTTTGATGCAGGTGCCAGAACGGCCGATCGACCTGACAACAGATACGGAAGCGCCTGACAAGCTGGCTGTGTTTGCAGGAGTGCCGCCGCGTCAGGCGCTCAATTTTCGCGTGCATGAGTTGCTGACGGCCAACCCATCCATCGAGATGCCCAAGACCGCTTCGGCATGGGCCGCACGCCGGCAGGTGCTGATCGAGAAACTGAACAGGCGGGTGTTTCGCGCTTTCCCAGCGAGCGCACCGAACTCTGAGCCGCCGACACTGGGAAGAGAAAACGCGGGGTTTCGCGAGTGGACTCTCGTTTCGGAGCCTGGTCTTCGCGTTCGTGGGTTGATTCGAAATCCGGCGGCTCGCGGGTCGTCGCGCTTGCCGGCTGTTGTCTACATTGCTTCTGAAGGTGAAGACGACGAGTCCATCCGCCGCACTCTGGTACGGATGCTTAACGATGAGAAACCAATGTTGATTGTTTTCCCCCGTGGCATCGATGAAGTCCCGTGGCGGCGAACAGTCCAGCGTGATGTGTTGCGCAACGCCATGCACGTCGGGAGGAGCCTGGACTCCATGCGCCTGTGGGACGTCATAAAATCCGTGGAGGCTCTTAAGCGGCAGCCGGGTGTGGATCCTCAGCGGATCTCACTTTTAGGTCGAGGCGTTTCTGGAGCGTTGGGACTCTATGCGGGCATTCTCGACGAATCCATTTCTCAGGTCGTACTGATGGAGCCGCCGCTTTCCCATCGGGAGGGGCCGATCTTCTTGAACATTCTTCGGTATACCGACCTTCCAGAAGCCGCGGCCTTGCTGGCCCCCAGGCGCCTGATCTTCTTTGGGAGGATTCCCGAAGCCTATCAGCCGACTCACTTGATTTACCGTCTCCTGGGCAAGCCTGCAAACATTTCGTTGACAATGAGTCTGAAGGCAGCCGTCGATCAGCGCACTGACCACAGCTTCAGTTCGGGATATTGAGAAAGACGAAAGGGGAAGATCAGGGACCAGAACAACCAATTAAAGTCGTTTGCCGCAGTGGTAGCAGAATTGGCTGACGGCGTCGACTTCGCTGCCACACGATCGGCAAGCCCGCACTTTCTGAATGGTGGGTTGCTTCTTCTTGTCTTTTCCCTGGTGGCGCTCGACAAAACTGACAAACTCCCTGGCTTGCACGTGGTTGGGGTTGACGCGGAGGATCTCGCGGACCGCGATCAACGCTTCTTCGCGTTTTCCTTCCTGATAGAAAGCAACAGCAGAGGTCATGAGGTCCTTCGCCTGAACCTCGAACTTCTTGATCCGCTGCAACTCCACCAGCCTCTTCGAAGTGTTCTCGACGAATGCCTGAATCTCTGGATTCTGGGGAAACAAATCTCGAATCTTCGCCAGATCGTGCGCGCACAGGTCGTACTCTTCCTGATACAGATATTTCTTGATCTGCGCAACGGCATTCGCCTGGATCTCCGAATTCTTAAGTTCCTCGGATCGTTGCTCAATTTTGCGCTCGACTTCCTTTTGATACTCCAGCGGACGAGGGGCCTTAATCTGATCGAAGATGCGAATATCTGGAGGCTGGATGCCGCGAGATGTTGGTGGAGCTGGCAGTGGAGGCGGCAGTGAAGGCGGTGCGACCGGAGAGCTGCTGAGGGGCTTTTTCACAGGCTCTTTCCTGGCCGTTGGAGGTTGAGGCAACAACGGCGGCGGCGGTGAACTCACTTCGGGCTTCTTGGGTGTCCCAATTGGGGCCGCAGGAAGCGTTGCCTGAGGAGGCTTGGCCGTTTGCCCTGCCCTTTCTGGTGGAGAACTCGAAACCGTGGGAGCCGGAACATTCTTCTGGGGTGTGGTGCCGGTTGGCACGGCGGGGGCGTGTGGCTCAACTTTGGGTGGTGGTGCAGCCTCCTTGACCTTTGCTTCGAAGAGATCGTCCAGGGACCCTGGAAGGAAGTCACGGTTAGCCTTCAGTACAGCTCGCTGATGCTGTTCGGACGGCAGTTTTGCTGGCTGCTGACGCGCGGGCTGTGACGGCTGCACACGAGACGGCGAACTGGGTGCGCTCCCCGCCGTCACTGGGTTCGTGGGTTCACTTGACGGCACTGAAGGCGGAGGCGTCAGAGCACCGGTCTTTGCTTGATGATCGCCCTTCCACTCTTCAAGCGTGGTGTCCTTGTTCTTCAGCAGGTCGACCAGCGCCGAAATCGTTCTTTCCCGCATCGAGTCCGGCGGCGCTGCTGCCGACTCAGGCAAGCTTCGACTGCGTCGAGGTGGCGGTTCGACAACGCTCGAATGCGGCTTGGCTAGCAAAGACTGTGCATCGGGCTCAACTCTTGAGGTCTCTATCGAAGGCTGTGAGTCCTGTATGCCAGGGGAGACGGAGGGCGCCGGTGAGGTGTTGCCGACGGCAGGGCCGCTCGAGGGTGCAGCAGGGGGTTGCGTCCCTGCAATTTTCTTATAGAGTTTTCGTTTCGAGAGCTTTATTGCTGAGAGATCGAGCAGCGCTTTGGCTTTGACATTCTGCGGGTCGGCAGCAAGCACTTCCTGAACCAGTTCAGCGCAGGACGTGTAATCATGAAGGCTGAAGAGGCGGCGTGCTTCGGACAGCTTTTTGTCGAGCGAAGCCACAAACTCGGCGCGGTGCAACGCCACCACGTTGCTGTCGGGTCTTCCGGCCTTATTCTGGGGGTCGCTGGGCATCTTCGGTTCTTACGGCTACATACAAGGCTGTTGCGTCGACTTTCCCAGGCCGTATCCTGGGAATCTGGGCTACCTTTACAGCGGTCACCTTATGACGCTGGCGCCATTGAATCAGGTCCCCAGGGCGCACCAGGCGGGAACTTTTGGCGGTTTCGCCGTTGACTGCAATGCCCCCATGGTCACAAACCTCTTGTGCCAGACTGCGCCGTGGGATAATTCGGGAAAACTTAAGAAACAGATCGAGTCGCATCGACGAAAGGTTGCGCGCTGCGTCGAATTGCGATTCAGAGGTGCCGCTCACTTCTTTTTTCCCTTCTTGTCCGGCTCGATCTGGGCCGCCTGCTTGGTCTCGCCCCCCAGGGCTGAAGCCACCGCACCGCTGTCCACATAGCCAGGTTTCACCTCAATGAAACTTTGCTTGCGCAATTTGACCAGGTACTCTGCAACCGCAGGTTGGGCCTTGGTGCCGAAAAGTTGGTCGCGGATGTCGTTCATGACGACCTCCATCTTCTGGATTCCCGCTTCGTGTTTTTCCTCGACCTTGATGATAACGAATCCAAACTTCGTCTTGATGATGTCACTCACTTGGCCGCGTCGCAGTTTGAACGCAGCGTCTTCGATCTCTTTCACCATCTGGCCGCGAGGGAAGAACCCCAAGTCACCGCCCTCTTTGGCTGTGCTGCCGTCCGAATTCTTGGTAGCGAGCTCGTCAAACTTTTCACCGCCTCGCGCTTTCTGCAAGATTTCCTGAGCTTTTTTTTCCAATGCCGGAATTTCAGATGGCTCTTTCTGCTCGGTGGAGATCAGAATCTCTCGAATTCGAACCTCCTCGGGACGGTCAAACTCCTGCTTGTGAGCTTCGTAATACTTGGAGATCTCTTCAGTGGAAATTTGAACTCGTGAGTAGACCTCCCGGCCAAGCAGTTGCTGCTTCAAGCTTTGATTCTTAATATTCTGTTTGAACTCAATAGGATCAATCCCCTGCTGGACCATCATTTTCTCCAGCGTTTCCATGTCCGCAATGTTTTGATCGCGGCGAATTCGATCCAGGTACTTGATGACTTCGGTATCGGCACTCAGGCTGAGATCGGCGGCCTTCTGCACCATCAATTGATCTTCGATCATCGTCTTCAGGAGACCCTGTTCCTGTTCCGCCACGACTTTCTCCAGCTCGGGTCCTTTCAAGTTCTTCTGCAACTCGCGGCGAACAAGGTCTCTGGTCTTTTCGTAGTCTGATTTTGTAATGATGTCATTATTGACGCGGACGATGATTTCTTCAAAAACCTGCTCGGCCCTTGGGGCAATACCCGGCAAAGAACTCAGCAGGCAAATAAGAACAGTTGACAGGACGTTCTGTTTCTTCATGACAGCACCCTGGTTTGCCCTCATCGGGGGCGAAATTCTTAATAAGTTTCGTCAAAACACGAGCAATCCATAAGTAGGGGAAAAGAATAGCCTAAAGCTGCGCAGATGTTAAGGCCGAAGTAGCGGCCAGATTTGGCTTTTCAAGCCGCGAACGGTCAGCAGCCCAGTTCCAAAAGCAGGGTGCGCAGAGAAGGGAAAATCTCGTTGGGCATAAATCCAACCGATTGAATCTTTAAGACGCCATTGGGCGAAAGAACAACCCCGGGACTTGCGGACACCAGTTCGACCAGTTTTTGGGGTTGAACCGGTGTCTTCTCGTGAAACTTGATGGCGATGCCGTCCCGTTCACGGTCGATCGACTTCACCAGGACCCGTTCTGCCAGCAGTCTGAGGCGCACATAGTCCATGAGGCTTTCCACTTCCGTTGGAAGGGTGCCGTAACGGTCCTCCAATTCACCGCGCAGATCCTCGATCTCTGAATCCAGTTTCAGCGAGGAAATGCGTTTGTAGGTGCTGAGTCGCTGGATCTCGTCGGGAATGTAGGCCTCCGGGATCTTGACGGTGACGCGAAGGTTAATCTGAGTTTGCACCTCCGGCAGCTCGGCACCGGACCTCATCTCTTCGATGGTACGCTCCAGCATCTGACAATAGAGGTCGAAACCGATGGCATCGATGTGGCCGTGCTGCTCGCCACCCAGGAGGTTTCCGGCGCCTCGCAATTCCAGATCCAGTGCAGCGATTTTGAAGCCGGATCCCAAGTCGCTGAATTCCTTAAGGGCCGCAAGGCGTTGTCTTGCGATCCCAGAGAGGGCCTTGTCTGGGGGCGTTAACAAGTAGGCATAGGCCAAGCGGTTAGACCGGCCAACGCGGCCGCGCAACTGATACAGTTGAGCGAGGCCAAAGCGGTCGGCCCTGTTGACGACAAGAGTATTTACCAAGGGGATGTCGAGGCCATTTTCTATAATTGTAGTAGATACTAAAACATCAGCTTCATGGCGGACAAACCTGAGCATCGTCGACTCGAGCTCTTTCTCTCCCATTTGGCCGTGTGCCACCAAAACGCGTGCCTTTGGGCAGATTCGTTGAATCATGGACGCTACGGAGTAGATGGATTCGACCCGGTTGTGCACGAAGTATATTTGACCTTCCCGAGCTAGCTCCTGCTCTATGGCACTTTGAATGACTGACTTGCTGAACCCTACTACAACAGTCTGGATGGCGAGTCGATCTCGCGGGGGTGTTTCAATCACAGACATGTCTCTGATTCCAATTAACGACATATGTAGTGTTCTCGGGATCGGAGTCGCCGTCATGGTCAAGGTATCCACGCGCTTCTTTAACTGCTTCAGGCGCTCTTTATGGACAACTCCAAACTGCTGTTCCTCGTCCACGATTAGCAAGCCCAAGTCGCGGAACTGAACATCCTTCGACAGAATTCGGTGCGTGCCGACCAGAATGTCGACCTTTCCGGCGCCCAGCCTTGCGGCGATCTCGGCCTGTTCCTTAGGGCTGCGAAATCGACTCAACATCTCCACTTGCATCGGAAATGCCGTGAAGCGCTGTTTCAGTCGCAGATAGTGCTGGTACACCAACACGGTAGTTGGCGCCAGGAGTGCGACCTGCTTGCCGTCGAAGGCCGCCTTGAAGGCAGCGCGCATCGCAACCTCGGTTTTTCCGAAACCAACATCCCCACACAGCAACCGATCCATAGGCTGCTCGGATTCCATGTCTCGATAGACATCTTGGATCGCTGTCAACTGGTCTGGCGTCTCGGCAAACTCGAACGCCTCTTCGAATTCCTCGTGCCAGTGGCCATGCGGTGAAAAAGCAAAGCCCGGGGAAATGCGTCGTTCTGCATAAAGCTTGAGCAGTTCCTCCGCCATGTCGCGCATGGACTTGCGAACTCTGGCCTTGGTTTTGATCCAAGTCGTCCCGCCCAACTTGTCCAATTGCGGCTTGGAACCGCCACCGCCGCTGCTATGCTTCTGAATCAGGTCCAGCCGCTCTAGAGGAACGTACAGCTTGGCATCCCCGTAGTAGTTCAGGATCATGAACTCGCGGGTGAGCCCCTCGGACGTCATCTGTCGCACTCCCAGAAACTGGCCGATTCCATGGTCGATGTGAACCACGTAGTCCCAGGGCTTGAGCTCGCGAAAATCCGAGATGAAAGAAGCGCTCTTTGCTTTCGACTTTGCGGGACGCGCCAGTAACTCGCTCTCATCAAAGAGATCATGGTCGCCAAACAGGAGCAGACTTCCAGCTTCCGCTTCGAACCCTTCGAGCAACTCTCCAACTACTATTGTAGGAATACGATGCTCAATCTGGCGCAGAAGAGTGGCCTCACGGGCCTCAGGCTTGAAGTCCGCCACGCACGCCGCATCATACTCCTTGAGGATGTCGTAGAGACGCTCTGCGCGTCCGAGGCTGGATTGCACAAAAATGACCCGGGACTGTCGTTGACTCAACTGAGCCAGGTCGCGAACTAATTCCTTCAGATTTCCGTGATACTTGCGGACCGGCCGGGTTTCGCACTCAATGTGAAACAGCCCCGGTCTAGAATCGGAACTGGTACTGGTCGTTGGATGCCGGTCGCCCACCGAGGGGGGCTGGTTTTCGAGGTCTTCAGCAGTGGGCTCGGGGCCAAGCTTCTGCGGAGCCAGAAAGCCAACTGACAAAGCTGACGCGCCCAACTGATCCATAAACAGAATCCTGCGATGACGCAAAGATGCTGCCAACTCGTCAGCGTTGACGAACAAGCTTGGCGGGGCAGACGCGGGAATCCCCATGAAGCGCTGCTGGCCAAAATCTCTTTCATTCTTCTCAGTCCACGATTCGAACCAGCGCTTCAGATCCTGAGGTTCGTCAAATGCCAGAAAAAACTCCGGAGCGAAATCGAGCAGAGTCTTTGACCAAGGGACCACTGAGGGCAGCAAATACTCACAGCCCGGAAATGCCTCTCCGTCTCGGGCACGGATACCCTGGCCTCCCAGAAATTCGCCATACTCCTCTGGAGGGAAGGTGCGTTCGGCAAACTCGCTCCACTGCTTGAGCTGTTCCGGTTCAGTTGGCCATTCGCGCATCGGTGGCAGGCTAAGCTTCTGCACCGGGCCGATGGATCGCTGCGACTTCACGGAGAATTCGCGCAGCGACTCAATCTCATCGCCAAAAAACTCGATGCGCAGCGGATTCTCAGAATTGGGCGGGAAAACATCCAAAATGCCGCCTCTCATTGAGAATGCCCCAACGCTTGACACCGGCTCTTGCCTGACGTAACCAGATCTCATCAGGAACTCTACGAGCTCCTCCGGCGGCAGTTCAGCGCCAACCGCGAGCTGAGGCACCTCTGCGCAAGCAGCCCAAGCATCAGCCATCCGGGTCAGCAAGGCAGCGGGCGGTATCAGCAAGATGTCCACGCTGTTTTGAAAGAGTTTCCAAAGTGTGACAGCCCGCTGCTCAAGCACTTCGGCGTGCGGCGAGAATCCACTATAGGGACCAGGTTCGAGACCTGGAAAGACGGCCACGAACTCATCGTCCCTGCCCGAAAGCATCCGATGAAAGAAGCTGGTGGCCTGTCGAAACTCGTCGAGACGGGGATTGTCCAGGCCCACGTACATGATAGGCTGGTTCAACAAGCGGTGCAGAATAGCAAGATAAGCAGCCTTCGCAGAAGGCGTCAGTCCTGTAAGAATGAAGTGCCGCTGGCCAAATTGAAGCTGCTGGGGAATCTGTCGCAACCGGGAATCTTCAAGCAGTTGCGCCAGGAGATGTTGGGTGAGCATTCTTCAGTTGGTAAGTGGGGTTCTGCCGCGATATCACAAGGCGGCTGCCCTCGCCCATGGGCGGTGCTGAGAAGATCAGGGTCTATACCGGCCGAGGATTCTTTCAATGATACCGGAAGTCGACTGTCCGTTTTCGTAAGGAAGAGACGTGACCGTTCCGCCGTTCGCCTCGACTTCCTCTCGACCAACAATTTCGCTGAGCCCCCAGTCACCACCTTTGACGAGGACGTGCGGCAGAAGCGCTTGAATGAGCGCTAAGGGCGTGGGTTCATCAAACACAGTCACGTAGCTGACGCTCTCGAGCCCCGACAGGAGCTGGCAGCGTTCGAGCTCCGTAAGAATAGGTCGCTGCGGTCCCTTTAGCTCCCGAACGGATCGATCGCTGTTCACTCCGACGACCAACATATCACCCAATCGCCGGGCTTCTTGCAGAAAGCGAATGTGCCCAGGATGCAGAATATCGAAGCACCCATTTGTAAAAACGATCTTTTGCCCGGCTTGCTTCAGTTCCAGGATCCTTTGGATCAAAGCGTCCCTTTCAAAGATCTTCTCCACGTTACCTCTTCAGCCACCGCTTGCGGACAGTGTCGGCGTCGCTTGTGCTACGCTTGGGCAGCGGAGCAAATTATATCATGCAGGTTCGAATCGCTCGTGCAGCGTAGCGCCGCAGACAGACTATTGTTTGACGACCTGGCCGACCGACGGGCCACAATCTGGATAAGGCACTACGGGACGGTCTATCCACGCCGAACTTCATGTCAAGAGCCAACCTCATTTTTCTGGCGGCCTGCGCAGCAGCCTGGATGCTTCTGCATCAGTGGATCTTCGCGGAGAATCAAGCCCTGGTATTCGAAGACCGTCCGCAATCGGGAGGCGCTGCGCTTCTTGAGATTCGTCCAGCGGGGCGAGCAGCCCAAACTTTGCCTCTCAAGATACTACTAATCCATGGGCTTTGCGCCAGCAAGTCCGTCATGAGGCAAATGGCTGCGGAAATCGCGCGATGGGGCAGCGCCTGCTATCTGATGGATCTTCCCGGGCACGGGGATTCAACCGAACATTTCAGTTTGCAAGTTTCTGAACGCGCCACTGGTCGGGCCGTGCAGACTTTCCTCTCTGAATCGAACACTTCTAATCCGCGGCCTCTTGTTGTTATCGGGCACTCTTTCGGAGCGCGGGCGGCCCTCAGCGCAGCGCAACGCGATCCACGTATTGCTGCGGTGGTCGCGCTATCACCAGCCGTGGAAGCTTTCTCGCCAAAAGCAAAGGTGCCACTGCTAGTAGTGACCGGAGAATTTGATTTTCCTTTCGTTCAACAGGGCGCTGCGTTTCTGTATGAGCAGGTCACCGGAGCTCGACTGCCCCGGCTGGACGACCCAGGGCAGTGGGAGAGCTTGACAAACTCCAGCCGGCTTGTCGTCCTGCCGTGGACCGATCATTCTCAAACCCTTTTCAAAGCCAGCTCCATGCAGGAGATCAAGCAGTGGCTTACGAGGATCAGCCCGGCAATCGCGGAAGCGACTTTCTCTCCCTGGGCGTTCTGGATGCGAACGCAACTTAGAGCGGTGTTCTGCATCCTCTCGCTTCTGATCTGGTTTCCCATGGTTGCATTGCTGGCTGACGTGATGTCGGGAGGAAGGAAGAAAGCAGGGGACTGCATCACGAGTGCTCTGGCCAGCCCATTCAGGCTGGTTTGGGTCTATGCCTTCGGGGCCTCATTAGCAAGCGTGGGTTTGCTCTGGATGAATCCGTGGGCACGTCTTGGGTTGATGGGAGGAGACTATCTTACTGCGCTACTCTGTATTACTGGAGTTTTGGGGCTTGCCGTACTCCGTCCCGAATGCAGAGTCCCTGCCAGCGCATGGCGAGCACTGGTGTGCAGTCTCTTGGCCTGGCTGATTCTCGTCTTGGTTTGCGCCCCATGGATCACCGCAGAGTTTGTTCATCTGGATCTGAATCTCACTCGGTTCAGACGTTTGCCTTTGATTTTTCTGAGTGTGCTGCCCTTTTTTTTTCTCGATGAACTGATTAGTCGCCGTGTGCTTCAAGGCCTCAGCAGGACACGACTTGTGATGCTTCATCTTGCAAGTCGGTTCATCCTTGCTATCACTCTCTTGTTGGGGTTTTTCGTTTTGAGGAATGGGCAGTTTTTGGTAGTTTTGATCCTCCCCGGTCTGCTTCTAACCAGTCTCCTTTGCTGGTGCCTGGCGGCTTGGATCCATCGAAAAACCGGCAGCGTCGCGGCGTCGGCGCTTTTCGGGGCGTTGTCAACGGGATGGTTCTTCAGTGTCTTCTTTGCGGAACTCTAGTTCATGAACATCGGTATCATTGGTGCCGGACCCGCAGGGTCTCTGTGTGCTTCGCGTTTGGCCCAAAATGGCAGCAGCGTGTTACTTTTCGACCCTCGGGGCGCCTGGGAAAAACCTTGTGGTGGGGGCATTACTGCGAAGGCATTCAGGAGATATCCCTTCCTAAACACTTGCGTAGATACTCACCGAACTATTGGTCGCCTGGCTGTGGTTTCACCCCGGGGCGCCCAGACGCAAGTCGTGCTGGAGGAACCGATTTGCATTTATTCCAGATCCGTTCTGAACCAGTTGCTGTTGGATCGTGCTATGGCTGACGGTGCTCGTTTCTTGCGGGAGCGTGTTCTCGACGTGCGCCAGCGGGCAACGCGTTGGGAGTTGCTGACCGACCGCGGCGTTCACGTTGTAGACTTCCTGGTGGGTGCTGACGGAGTCAACAGTTTGGTTCGAAAGAAACTGGGTGAGCGATTTGTTTCCGAAGATCTCATGATGACATTCGGCTATCGGATCCCAGCCAGGATTGATGAGGGCATCGTCATCAAGTTCTTTCCAAAATTTCGCGGCTACTATTGGGTGTTCCCACGGCCGAATCATGCTTCATTCGGCATTTGCGGACGCTTGAGCGAGCACAACACACAGGGTCTCAAGCAGCTTCTCCATGCCTTTCTCAAAGAGACGGGTCGGATCGTGGATGTAGCCGAGACGTCCTCATGGTCGGTCTATAGTGCCCTGATCCCCTCCCTCAGGCCGGAATCGCTCCAGCTCAACCGCATTTACGGCGATGGGTGGGCGCTCGTGGGTGATGCCGCAGGGTTTGCTGACCCGATCACTTGCGAGGGAATCTACTATGCGCTCCGCTCGGGTGATTTGCTGGCGGAAGCGCTGATGGGAGGACGGGCCGCGTCCTATCCGGACTGTTGTCGAACCGATTTCGCAGGGGATTTCATTCACGCCGCCGAACTCTTCGAGAAATTTTACGCAGGGGACTTCCTGGGTACCGACTTTATTACCCGCATGGTGCAAGCCTCCTCACGGAGTCGTGCATTGAGGTCGATCATGAACGCGTTCGTATCCGGCCGGCAGGACTACGGGTCTCTCCGTTCCACGCTGCTCCGGAAGAGCCCACAGATCGTACTGCAAGTTCTTGGGTCGCCGTTCCGGTCTGCAAACTGATTATGAGACGGAACGAATCAGCCTTCCCCGGGACGACCTTTGAGACCCAGCTGCCTCAGCACAACCTCTTCAAACAACCGTTCCGGCAGGAATCGCTTCATCATTAGGAAAAGCTTCGCGTGCAGAGGCGCGGCGTATCGGAAACGCGGTCTTTCGTCGGTCAGGGCGCGCAGGACGAGCCGTGCAATATCGTCCGGCTGCCCGGCGATTCGCCTAGCCTTCGTGCTCATTCCTGCAAAGCCTTGCAGATAGGGCCTATAGGGGCCAGCCTGCTCGATGACTGGCTGGGAAATCCTGCTCGCAACGTCAAGAAACTCGGTGAGGATGAATCCCGGCTGAACGAGTGACACCCGGATGCCAAACGGCAACATCTCGCCGCGCAACCCGTCGGTGACCGCTTCCAGTGCATGCTTGGTGGCGTCATAAACCGACGAGAACGGCCGGGCAATGCGCCCCGCGACGGACCCGACATTGACAATCCGTCCTTCCTGCTGTTCACGCATGATTGGAATCACAAGCTGAGTCAGAGCGACTAGAGAGAACAGATTCGTCTCAAAATTCTGCCGGATGTTCTCCACCGGGACCAGCTCGATAGGTCCACGCTGACCAAAGCCGGCGTTGTTGACAAGCCCATCAATGCGGCCGAAGGCCCGCATGGTTTCGACAACCAGACGATCCCGATCGTCCTTTGCTGTGATGTCGGCTGTCAGTGTTAGAACTCTCGAAGAGATCCCGTCTGGGTTCACCCTGCACGCCGCAGCATCCAACTCCCTTTTCAGCGACTCGAGCCGCTCGGTGCGGCGCGCCGTCACAACCACGCGGAATCCGTCTTGAAACAACTGGCGGGACACAGCCTCTCCAATGCCAGACGATGCGCCAGTAACGATAACCACGGGACTCTGTGAAGTCTTCATCAGATCCTCTTGTGACGATCCGGTTCACGCGGGCAGCTGTACTTCATAGGCGACGGGATTTTAGTGGCAGCACGCTCCCCCGAATGGCCGTAATAGGCGGTCCTACGAAGAGCGAAAGCGAACGGTGAACTTGTCTTGGCAGAAGTAGGTTCGGCTAGTGGGCGGTTGCTCCTTAGATCGCAAATTCCTTTGCGAGAAGGTAGCGCCCCCGCTTGAGTTCGTAACGTGCCCTTCCGAGATTGGCGTCGTTACGAAGGAGAGTAAACAAGAAGTATTCGGGAGTGATCATGCGAATGGCGATGATCCGCTTATCCGTCGAAACTACGAACTCCTCCAGAGAGCCGAGACCCGCATCCTGGGTCGTCGATGACAGAGTTCTCAAGCTGGAGGTGTACTCGGCCGCCAAAGACTCGATGTTGATGCTGGAGTCTGTAAGCCGTTTCTCGATCGAGATGCCATCCATTCCCATGACGGCAGCTCCCAGCGTCCCCTCTATTCTCTCAATGAGCCCGTCGAGATATTCTGAGAACATGAGATTGCATATTCCAAGCAAGGGCTTGAACACGGACACTGTGCTGTCGGATTCGAAGCGCCTTGCATCTAACAGGCAGGATCAAGCGCCGGCGAGATCCTTCATCGCAAACCGGTCTTCGGCGCAGCCCGTTACAGTACTAGAGAATCTTGGGCGAAAGGAAAAAGATGAGTTCTTGTGTTTGCTTGTTCACCGAGCGGTTCTTGAACAGGTTACCAATCAGCGGAATGCTGCCGAATCCGGGGACCTGCCGAACGTTCACTTGCTCGTTGTCAATCAAGACTCCGCCCACCACAACAGTGCCGCCGTTGTTGACCAGCACGGTCGTTTTGGTCTGCTGGGTGTTGACTGTGGGAACGCCCTGAACCTGGCGTGAGAAATCAGGTGTGGAATTCTCGACGTCCACTTTGAGGACGATAGTCCCTTCGTCCGTAATCTGCGGCGTCACCGTCAGCTTCAAAGAGAAATCGAAAAACTGTACCGATACGGTGTTGTTTATGGTTGTTTGAACAGGGATCTTGACGCCCTGTTGGACAAAACCTTCAATGTTGTCTTGCGTGATGATTTTCGGCTTGGAGATCAACTTCGCTGAACCGCGTCGTTCGGCGGCGGAGATGATTACATCCACTAGGAAATTGTTGGTGAAGCCACCGAAGAAAGACATTGCACTGGTGGCCGCGTTGGCACCCAGGTTCGAGATGAAGGGGAGAGAGCCGTCTGCGCCGCCCGACTGGCCCTGATCCATGGTTACGCTAGGTGGCGGAGTCCGGCTGAACGGGTTTCCAGGAACTGCGCCTGCCACTTTGTTTTGTGCATTGTTTCCATAAAGAGCGCCAATCTGCACACCGATGTCGCGCAAAAAGTCACGAGTCGCGGCAATGACACGGGCTTCGATCTCCACTTGCTTGATCTTCTTGTCGAGCTGCTTAATCAGGGCGTCAAGTGCTTCGAATTTGCCAGGAATGTCTGAAATAATCATCGAGTTAGTTCGCACGTCCACGATGATGTCGCCACGCGGGGACAGGACCTTCTTCAGCACCAGGCTCAAATCTGCCGCCTTGGCGTAGCTCAGAACACGGGTCTCCGTTTGGAGTTCAGCCGCTAGAACCCGCGCATCCGACAACCGCTTCCGCTGGGCTTCTTCGCCTTCCAGCGTTGTATTGCTGGCGACGCGCAGCACGTTGCCATCGAGCTGCTTTCCCAGGGAATTATTCTTCAAAACTACATCCAGGGCCTGATCCCAGGGAACGTCGTTGAGGAAGATCGTTAGAGATCCCTTGACATCTGGATCGAGCACGATATTGAGTCCGCTAATCTCGCCGATTAGCCGGAAGAAGTCCTTCAAATCTGCGTCCTTCAATTCCAACGAGATCAGCTCACCGCTATACTTCGGCGCCTGCGCGGCAGGCACGGCGGTAATCACCTGGCTCGCGGGCGACTGAACTGGCAAAGTCGCGGTCGGCACACTGGGTGCGGGCGGCGGAGCAAGAGAAACGGCTGCAGGTCTTACAGCGGCCGCAGCCTGAAGATTTTGAGGAGCAACTGCAGCCACCTGCAACGGTGCAGAAGGCTCAAGCCTTTTCACCTCTGCCGATTGGGTTAGTTTCGCAGGTGGTGCGGAAACTATGGGGGGCTTCTCCACAATTGGAGCCACGGTCTCCGCGACCTCTACAGGTGGTTCAGGAACCGCGAACAAGACCGGGGGAGGTGTCGTTTGGGCTATCTGAATTAGAGCTGGGCGGCGCACTGCCAGCTCAACTGGCGGCAGGGGCGCGATCCACTCAGGCAGAGAATTTCGAACCAGCCGCGTGTCTGCCTGCGCATCTTTAGGTTCGAGTCTGGCGGCAGTCGTGCTGCCTTCGGGCAAGGAGAAGCGCGGCGCAGCAACGGGCTGAGGCAGCGCCAGGTCGCCTAGCTCCGCCATCAGCAGCGAATCAGGCCGTTTTGTGTCTGAAAGGCTGGCCACAGCGATGGGCTGAGATGCTTCAGGAACCGAGATCGGCGCCGGTTGAAGGTTGTTGACCGGGTCAGAAGGAACCTGCGTCTTCACCGCTCTTGCAACTCCAGATGCCTTCTGGAGACGGATCAGCACACCGCCTTCTGCAGGTTGGATGGCATAAGTCGTCTTGCGTGAAAGATCGAAGACGCAGCGAACCAGTTTCCCTTGCTCGGTATCGCCATATCCGAACCGAATCTTGCGAATCAGATCCGAATCGATTTTCACAGCCTGCTTGGACACTTTGTAGACTGAACCGGTAACGTCAATAACTAGGCGATTTGGCGACTGTAACTCGAAATGCTTCACCGACACTTTGCTGGCAGTCGGGAGAAGCAGCTCAATCTGTTCGCTGTCTTCGTTCAATGCCAACTCACCTGGCAAAGCACCGTGGGACCTAGCAGCTGTCTCGGTGGATCGGCTGCCCACCGCTGGTGCCGGGTTGGTTTCGATTTCAGAAACAACGGGATTCAGAGCGCGAAATGTAAGGAATAGCTTGCTGCCTTCCGGCTTCAGCGCGTATTGGACGGCGCGTGCCAGATTGAACTCGACGCGCACCATGGGCCGTGGCCCGTCACCAATCTGCGAGACGCTAGCGAACTCGACTTGGTTCGTCTTGAGGTCCACGAAGTTCTTTTCCAAACTCGACTGCGCACCGGTAATGTCAAGGATGAATAGCCTTGGATTAGGGTAGTAGGAGGTGTAGTCAAAGGGTCGGCTGGCACGAACAGTGACGTTGGTTTGTTCGTTGCTACTGGTGAAGGAAAGGTCCTGCAGCAGGACCGGTCCGTCCGACGAACGGGGAGTTTGGGCCTCAACCATTGGGCTTGCGAATCCCCAACCTATAAGGGCCATCACCACGACCCTGCAAAAATATCTACTTCGCATCATTGCCTTCTCCTCGAGTCGGGTACAGCTTCTTGACCACTCTTTGGGACAGCTTTTTGCCTTGGCTATCAGTCAGTGTCTGGCTGAAGATGACGGCGTCGCTCTTGATTTCGATTACCTTCCCGTCGTACAGGTCATCGTTCTGCTGAAGAAAATAGGTCTTTCCACGATATCCGGTTGCCATCGCCATGTACTGATTCTTTGACTTGACGATACCCGCCAGATTGATCTCCGAGACTAGTTGGCCTTTCAAACCGGGCGGTCGTACCACAGGGGCGGTGGAGGCCTGAACGGTTGCGGAAACATCCAGACTACGAAATGGATCCCGGCGTCCCTTCGCTTCGTACTTGTAACTGGGAACCACGACGGCCTGACTTGTCGGAGTCGGTGTAGTGGGGGCAGTTTGAGCTGGCGCGGGGCCCTTCTCAGCCGGATTTGATTTCGTAGACTGTTGAGCGAGCGCACCCAAGCACCCGAGGCCAGTCAATAATAGATAGGTTGCAAGGACCGTCTGTTTCATTTCTTCTTGGCCGTTAGAGCCTTCTGGATTTCTGCGTTGTCCTTTTCTTCGTTGTACACGAAAGTTGTGGCCACGCAGGTCGTGGAGATGGTTTGCCCTGTTCTCCGACTCTCAACAATCTTGACGTCGGATACGTTTACAATTCGCGAGAACTTGCTGAGCTTGTCAAAAAAGGCTCCAAGAGCGTGGTACGAGCCGTCAACCTCTAAATTGATGGGCCACTCGGAAAAGAAATCCTTTTGGTTTACGGGCAATGGCTGAAACTTTCGAATCTGCAGGTTTGAAGCGACTGCACTCTCTTGCACCTGTCGCAATAGCTGATCGGTTTGCTTGGCTTCTGGAAGAATGATCTTCAAAGTGGAGAGCTTGTTCAGGAGCTGCTTGTTCTGTGTCAGGAATTCCTGGTGCTTTTGCTCAACCGCTTGACCGCGCTGGATCTCCACCTTTAGTCCGTCCAGTTGACTCTGCTTGACAGCAATCTGTTCGCTCAATCCGGAAACGAAAAAGTACCAACCGAGTCCTGCGATAATGACTCCAAAGACGGAGAAAATCCCCAGCTGTCCATACCAGGGGATGTTGTTCAGACTCTTCAAATTCAGATCAATGGCCATGAGGAAGGACCCTATTCGTTCTCAGGAAGCTGCGTCGCTTTGAGCGACGATGTTGCCTTCAAAAGTAATCGAGAACGAGTATTTGCTGTCCAGCTCTTGAAGGTTTACCAGGTTGACATTCTTGAAATTGCCTACTCGCGTCAGATTGGTAATGAGATCAGCGACTGCATCCGGCGAGCCCATAGCCGTTCCATTCATGGTGATGAGATTCCCCTTCTGAACCACATCCTTTAGCCAAACGCCCTCGGAGCGCTGGATGCAATCGCTAAGCAGATCGAGTACTTGCACAGGACCTGACTGGTTCTTCTTCAGCGATTCAATCACGTTGATGCGTGTTTCCAGTAGCTTGCGCCTTTTCTCAAAGACTTCGTTCTCCCTTAACATCCCTTCCTGCCGAACCTTCTCTTTTTTCGCCAGCATGATCTGCCGACTCAACTCTTCGTCCTGCTGCACCAGGATCCTCTGCCAGAAATAAATGATCCCAATCGACATCAGGACCACAGCAACCGCCATCACCGCCATCAGCGTTTGGTTCGAGGCGACCCCGACTTTCTTGATCTTGGCAGCCTTTAGTTTGGTTCTACCTAGGAGATTGATCTTGATCATCTAGTTGTCGAAACTCCTCAAGGCTAAACCCACAGCCACGGCCATACTGGGAGAAATGTCATCGAGATGCGCCAGATCGATACCTTTCGCCACAGCAATATTCTTGAAAGGATCCAGCATCTCAACCGGCAGGCCCAGCCGGCCCTGGAGCAAATCGAGAAATCCCTCAACTTTCGCGCATCCGCCGCAGACGTAAATGCGCTGGAGCTGCTCGCCAACAGTCGTTGCACGGAAAAAATCGAAAGTCTTCTGAATCTCCAGCATCAGGACTTCTGAAACTGATTGAATCAGTGATGCAACACTTTCGCTCTGCACACCCTCGATAGACTTCCCCTGCTTTACCTGCTCTGCCTCTTCAAAACTGAGATTCATATCCTTCTGCAGAGCATCGGTGAATTGATTGCCACCAACAGAAACGTCGCGAGTGAATAAGGGCATGCCACCTCGAGTTACCACGATATTCATGATGCTTGCCCCTATATTGAGCAAGGCAATCGTGGCATTCGGAGCCGGGTTGTAGTTGGTCTCGAAAGCATTTTGGATGGCGAAGGCGTCGATATCGACCACAACTGGTACTTTGCCGGCCTGGGTAATGACGTTAGTGTGGTTCAGAATCTTGTCCTTCTTCACGGCGACCAGCAAGACGTCGCTCGATGCTGCGGACTCGGTATTCAGCACCTGATAGTCGAGGTTCACATCAGAGATATCAAACGGGATATGTTGCTCTGCCTCCCACTGAATAGACTCTTCCAACTCATCTTCGCTCATTACTGGGAGGGGAATCTTCTTGACGATTACCGAGTGGCCAGAAACGGATGTGGCGACTGTTTTAGTCTTTATCCTTTGCCCGGTGAATACCTTTCCAATGGAGTCAGACACAGACAGCGCGTCCATGATGGCGCCATCCACAACAGTATCTGAAGCAAGTGGCTCCAGCCCGGCATGAATCAGCTCAAAACCCTTCTTGACACGGCGAAGTTCCACAGCCTTAACGGAACTCGACCCGATATCCAAACCCACGAGTGGCTTCTGCCTTGAGAATAATTGCACGGTTGGTGTCCCTTAACCTTAAATTCAACAATTCTCTATCGTGCTGGCAAGCGCCAAACTTTATCTTTTTTGGGCTGTGCCTTTTCGGCTCTTGAATTCCATCCATTCGTCCAATACCGTCTTCTTAAAGCGCCAGCGATTACCCAACTTGAAAGCAGGAATTCGCTCCATCGAGACGTACTTGTAAAGTGTGTCTGGTGAGATGCCAAGATACTGGGACGCTTCTCTAATGTTCATGACTTCTTTGTGTTGGGCCATTACTCCATCCCCAAACTTAGGTTGTGTCCCATTGATCGGCAAAGTTTTTCAGGACATTAGTACAGGGAATATGGCTTGTCAAGCCTGTTATTGCGAGTATTAACCTTGTTTCTTGGAAAACCTCACCTCCATTTTCGGACTGCGGAAGTCCGGAAGACACATCATGCTGGACTAGATAAGGAGTGGAGCTGCTACATATAGTGGTTCACCCAAGAGTGCTTGCAATCACGATTTGCCGCGGAGAAAATAATGACCAGTAACGTGCAGTTTTCGCTCTGGTGTGCCGCGATCATTCCGATTCCGAGGTATGAAGGATCTCGAACCGCCAATTGAGCGGGCGCAAAGCTAGCCCTTTCGGCTAGCACCGATGGCTTGTAGCAGATCTGATGAGTTGAAGGAATTGTCAGGCTTAGAGGAGCTGCCTTTTCAGGTTGACAAATGAGGTGCTTGGAAACGCTGGCTCTTTGGTTCTGGCTAGATCGGTTCTCCCAAGACCCTCTTCAGAATCGCTGCTAGTTTCTCTGCGGCCAAGCGGTTTCCTTCGAGATTCAAGTGAACCTTGTCCGTTGTGTGTGCTTCCGGATTGATCCAGCCAGTTGTGTCGATGTAGCCGATTTTGGAATCCTGCGCGTCGCGAACCACGCCTTCGATTACGGTGGAATGTGCGCCATTGAACGGGCGGAGACAGAGAATCTGCGCCAACGGGTAAGTCTTGCGGATAGTTTCCAGATAAGCTCGGTAGAGCGGTCCGAACACTTGGCTTGAAACCCGCTGTCCATCGTTGGTTCCCATGTTTATGACTACGGCATCGGGCTGACGGGATTTGTCGAGCGGTGCTCCGGAATAGACGAACGGGAAGCTGTGCAAGGCCGGCGGCACCCCGCCGTTGGCGTTAATGCTGAGGCCCAACCGGCCAAACCCAACGGTCCTCGGTTCGGCTCCGGCCAACAAGGCGCTCTGATAGGCCCAAGAACGGCGTCCGTCAGAGAATTGCGGCCATCCCTCACGGGTCCAGGTTTCTCGCCGCCCAGTGTTCAGAACGAGTACACCTTCCGTGATGCTGTCTCCTAAGAACTCGACCAGCTTTGCGGGGCGCTCGGGTGCCGAAAGTAAATGGGTGCCGGCATCAGGGGTTATACCGCGAAAAACTACTGAACCCACCAACGGTGAGTCCCAGCGGTTCTCCCATTCGCGAAACCCCTTCACCACCAAACGCACCACGTGGCTTCTGGCGGCCAGAGGCGCCGACGAGATACGGAGCTCCTCTGCGGGCCGGACCACCTTCCATTCGCCTTCGTCAACTTGCATCCATAGCGTGGGAAACTGATGCGAGTATTGAGTCGTTGTGAAATGCAACGTGATATGAGTCCCTTCAAATCGAGCGATGATCGTGCTGCCGGTGTTAACCGTAACTGCCCCGGTTGTGCCGGCGTTGCGCTGGTCCCAGCGGCCCCAATACTGCAAACGGGTGTCGTCTGCGCGAACGGCTGGTAAGGACTCATCAGTTGCGTCCAGAATCTGAGCGATGGGGACTTCCAACGCCTGGAGGATCGCGGCGGCAATCAGGAAGTTTCCTGCGGGCTTCATGTGCACGCCGTCCGAAGTTAGATGAAACTCCGGCGCGCCACCGATCTGTGTGCTGCGCAGGGCCAGGTTGAAAACCGCATTGAGATCAACGAAGTGAACACTCTCCCGTCGTGCGATCTCACGGATGGCTTGGCAATAGGCTTCCAGCTTGAGGTTCTCCGGTCCCCGCAAGCTCTCGTGAATGATCGTTGGAGTCAGCAAGTAAATTGCTGCGGATGTGCTGGTCTTGAGTTGCTGCACGATCTGCGTCATCAGCCGAGTATAGATTTCGAGATCAACCCCGCTGGGCGGGTTATAGAAGCCGTGCCAAACGTCGTTCACCCCGCAAGACACCGTTACGATGGTGGGCTTTTTGTCGATGACGTCCTTCTGCAAGCGAGCCGCCATGTCAGGTGCTTTGTGACCGCCGATCCCGGCGTTCACGATCTCAATTCCCAAATTGGGGTAGAAACGCGCAACCACCTTCTGCATCAGGGCCTGATAACCACCGGCCTGAGTAATGCTGTCTCCGAGCGTCACAATACGGTCGCCCGCTTTGAGTCGTGGGGCAGCCGTGGCATAAGACGCACCCAAGAGGGCTAGCAACAATGCAGTCGTGATCTTCTTCATTGTTTGAACCTCTGAAACTGCTGTCTGGAAAGTCGGGCACAGACTAGCCAAAGGCATTCATGAATACAAGCGAAGAGGGGTGAGATATCGGCCAATCGTGGCGAGCGAATTGACCCTTGCAGAGTCGGGCAAAGTGCCATTGCATCCTCTTGTTGAACATGGCTTGACCGAGCCCCCGTATTGCAAATCTATGTTACTGTCTCTGGCATGACGCACACTGACCTGCTTCGAAGCCTTTCTCCAGGTTCCCGCGTTCTGTTTATTCGTCTTCGTTCTCTAGGAGACACCGTCCTGTCCACTCCTCTGTATAAGGCGCTGAAGGCCTGGCGGCCCGATTTGAGAATCGCAGTTCTTGTCGAGTCCCCTAATGGTGAAGTGCTCAAACGCAATCCGGATATTGATCAAGTACTCACGATTCCCGAGGTCCAGAATTTCTTCAGTTCACTTGTTTCACGAGCGGCTGCCCTACGCGAAATCCGAGCGTCACGATTTGCCTGCTGTATCAATTTGCATGGCGGCTCTACCAGCGCCTGGTTGGCTCTGCTCAGCGGCAGTATTCACCGCGTAGGATTGAAGGGCTTTCGCAATGCCTTTGCTTACACACATGCTCTGGATGTACCCACCAGAAAAGCCGACGGCACAAAGTGGCATACCGTGGAGTATCAGATGGAGTGGCTTCGCCAGTTAGGGCTGCCTGACGGCGTGATTCCTCCTTTGCGCGTTATTCCCCCTCCCGAGCTTGAGGTGCCGGTTCGGAGGTACTTAGAGGGGCTTGGCGTTAAACCAGATTCTCGCTACGCAGTGATCCATCCTACTTCCAAGTTTTTCACCAAGGAATGGACACCCGATGGATTTGCAGAAATTGCTGACTATCTCGTGAGGAAGCATGGGCTCCAGGTGCTCCTTTCCGGAGGGTCGGGTGAAGAGTCCAAGTTGAAGAGTGTCGCACAACGTTGCCAGGAGAATGTTGTGGTTTGCGCTGGCGTATCGGTTGGAGAGCTACTTTGGGTGCTTCGGGGGGCGAACCTATTTGTCGGCAACGACAGCGGGCCGACCCATCTGGCCGCCGCGCTTGGCATTCCAGCCGTAGTCTTGTTTGGATCGTCTGATGCGGAGGTTTGGTATCCATGGAGGGCGCCATTTCAGCGAGTGCAAAATGCCTTCGACTGCAATCCATGCCCAGGTTATCGCTGCCTTGTTTACAACGAGCCGAAATGCATCCTCAGCATTACGACGGCCCAGGTAAAGGTGTCTGTAGATGCTGCACTGCGCGCTGCCACGTCGCAACGAAGCGCTGAAATTGACAAAAGTGCCACTCCCAAGTAGTTTTTCCAGGCCCTTGAGCATTCTAGTTGCTCGAGAAAGGACTCCCTATGATTTCGCAGATTAAGGACTTTGAGATTCTCTGGATGCAAGAGTTCGACAAGACGCAGAAGGTCTTCAAACACATCCCTGATAGGGCGCTCGGCCAAGCCGTCGACAGCGCAGGACGAAACTTGGGGCGGTTGGCTTGGCATATTACGATCACGATTCCGGAGATGATGGGCCAGACAGGTCTAAAGGTCGCAGGACCGCACCATGAGCAACCGGTCCCGCAAAGCATGAGTGAGATTCGCCGTGCCTATGAGCAAGCGGCGCTTTCCGTGCTCGAAGCAGTGAAATCGCAATGGACCGATGCCACGTTGGAAGCAAGTGACGCCATGTATGGCCAGATGTGGAAGCGTGGATACACCCTGACGGCATTGATCTTTCACCAGATTCACCATCGTGGCCAGATGACTGTCCTGATGCGCCAGGCTGGGCTGCCCGTTCCCGGGCTTTACGGTCCCGCACGAGAGGAGTGGGCCCAGTGGGGTATGCCCGTGCCGGCTGTTTGACCGTCGCCAACTTGATCCGTTCCGCGGTTAGTTGTAACTGATTCGGAGGCGACGATTGTCGCTATGCTGAGCACTGGGAGAAAGAACATGGGGATTGCCGGCAACCTCGCGACTATGAGCGTTGTGGATCTTCTGCAGTTCCTCGAGACGGGGCAGAAGTCGGGTGTTCTGCGTGTGAGTCGCGAGAGCATCACGAAGGAAATTTTTCTCGAGAAGGGCTTCATCATTGGCTCGACCTCGACCGATCCCAAGGAATACTTTGGCCAGTTCTTGTTGCACTACGGCAAGATCGACGAGCCGCAACTTCGATTGGCACTGGAGAGTCAGCGTCAACAGCGTCAAGTGCCCCTCGGCAAAATCTTCCTTTCGATGGGTGTCTTCAACGAAACCGAGATGATGGAGTTGTTGCGTCTGCGGGCGCTTGAGATCATGTACGAACTGTTCTTGTGGGAACAGGCTGATTTCCAGTTCGAAGACCAGGCGCTACCCCCCGACAATCTCATCCGCATTGAGATCAAGCCGACCAATGTGATCATGGAGGGAATCTACCGGACCGACGAATGGCGGCGGTATGCAGAGGTCCTGCCCTCAGACCGCGTGGTTTTGGAACTCGTTCCTGGTCGGAGTCCGGCCGGGGTCAAAGAGGGAAGCGATATTCCCAGAATTCTCTGGTTCGTGAAGAAGCGAATGACCGTGGGTGAGATCTGCTACAACATGCATGCCTCACCCTTTCACGTCTACTCCCGGTTGTACCAACTCGTGGCGGACCGTGTGGTCCAGGTTAGCGGCGAGCAACCGCAATCGGCGCTGGTGGCCCCTGCTGCAGCAGGACCCGAAGCGAGTGAAGGAAAGCTGCAACAAGTCAAGGATCGGCTTGCAAGCGGGTCCCTCCTCGAAGCGCTAACTCTCCTCCAGGATTTGTTGGAAGCCCAACCTGGAAACTCGGAAGCTTCGGCCCTGCTCGCCGCGACTGAGCCCCATTTTGTCGAACAAACTTACCGGGAGACGCTGACTCCGCAGACCATTCCCAAGTTGCAGGCTTCGTTGGAGATAGTAATGACGATGGGGCTCGGGCCGAAGGAGGGGTTTATTCTGTCCCGAATCAACGGAAGCTGGGATGTGCGCTCGATTCTGTCCGTTTGTCCCTTTCGCGAGGCCGAGAGCCTGCTGATTTTGCGAAAGCTGCTTGACGCGAAATTGATCGGGCTCTAGCTACGCCTCCAGGACGACCTGAGCCACCGCGTATAGGTCGGTGTGAGAGAGACTGAGCCAGAAATGCCGGGCACTCATTCGAAGCGCAATCTCCAAGGCCCTTCCGCTCAGAATGAGAATCGGCTTTCCGCTCATTTCATTTTTGACCTCTGCATCGTGCCAGCCAACCCCGTCGCGCCAGCCCGTCCCGATGGCTTTGAACGCGGCCTCCTTGGCGGCGAATCGCACCGCGTAGTGTTGATACCGGCTAGCGCGCTCTTCACAATACGCAACTTCGCCTTCCGTGAACGCGCGATTGCGCAAGCGTTCCCCCCGGCGCACCATGGCGAGGCGGAGTTTTTCAATCTCCACGATATCGGTTCCGATTCCGACGATCATTGGCTGTTCTCCTGAAATGAGCGCTCCATTCCGCATTTCGAGCAATGGAATTTTCTTATACCACCATCGACTTTCAGCCTACAAGTGGTTGCGGCACGGATTCAGCCTGCGGAAGAATCAGGATGGAGTGGAGGCGAGCTACAGCTTGAACGAATTCCAACCCCGCGAGACTGTTCTGGAGAATCGGCAACGCATGGTGCGCAGCGTCGCCGGGCGTGAGTTGCCTTTGGCGATTCTGCGACAGGTCCATTCCGACCGAGTTTTCATAGCCTCGCGAGCCGGGTTGTCCGATCCACCGCAAGGCGACGGCTGGGTGACTGGCGAACCGGAGCTACTCGTCGCGATTCAGACGGCTGACTGTCTGCCGATCCTGCTCGTCGATCCTGAACGGCGGATCATCGCGGCTGTCCACGCAGGGTGGCGTGGCACGCTTCAAAGGATTGCTGCCAAGGCGATTAGTCTGATGCATGCAGACTTCGGGTCTCATCCAGGCAACTGTGTGGCTGTCGTTGGGCCGGCGATCAGGCGATGCTGCTATGAAGTTGGAGAAGAGGTCTTTGAGGCCTTCACAAAAGAGCTTGAAGGTTCAGCGAGTTTCTTTTTCAAACCGCCAAGCGGCAAGGCGACTCGAGCCAATTCCCAATGCCTCGACCTGGTCGTGGCCTGCCGCAGCCAGCTCTTGGATGTCGGGTTGGCTGCGGAGAAGATTCTCACTGATGGGCCCTGCACGGCTTGCGAGAAGGAGCGTTTCTTCTCGCATCGTGCTGATGTGCTTCGAGGCGGGAGAATGATGTCCGTGATTGGAGTTGTGACTTCGGCGAGCCAGAATCAACTCCTACCTGAGGGTGATGGCCAGCAATCCACCTTGGGGCACAGCGTCGCTAATTTCGGCTCGGTTTGATAGGCGAGTCGTCCGGAGGGCCACAGGTCGTAGCCGAAAGTCAAACGTTTCGATTTGATATTCGCCTTGTTCCAGTCCGTTCAATACTATTTGGACTTGGTCGGACGTGGTGCAGTTGGCAATGAATAACTGTCTCACGGTTTCGCGCACCTGCACATTGGCCGTTCTTCCTGACCGCAAATACACAAACGCCTCGTCAACTGATTCTATCTTCTGATCGGGCTCCACAAAATCGCCGATCGGTTCGAAGATTCCCCGCGTCAAGCCGACTTGATGCGCATGGTAAAACCCCAGCCAAGCCTTGGTGATTTCCGCGTGCGTTGTCGGACCGTCCAGCAGGTTTGCGCCGATGGCCGGGACCCCGCTGAAGACGGTGGTGGCGACATATCGAGCCACAGTCATTTCGTCGGCCTCGACGGGCCAATACATCTCGTCAGTACCCATGACAACGCCCTCGCTGAAGGGACGCATCATCAGACTGCAAAGCCGCATTGCGTCGAAATCCCGCGGGAAATCGATGCTCTGCCACAGATTTGCAAACCGCTTGTTATTCAAATTAGCGCTGGGATAACGCATTTCAACCGTGGCGCTGCTGTTCTGTTCCAGAACGGCTTCCTTGATGGCTGCCTGAGATTGATGGAATCCAGCTGCGAACGAGGTTGTGTGATCGTGTTCAGCGTCGCAGAGAAACGGCACGGTTTCCTGGAAGTCTAGCCAATAGCCGTCGGGCTGATAGTCAGTGCCGACGCGGCGAAATAACGACATCAAATATTCAGGTGTTGCAGGCGTCCGTGGGCAAAGATTCACGTTCTCGGCAAACTGCTCGTCCATTTCCATGGTTGCCGGGAAGCTTTCGTCTCCGCCGTGGTACCAACCCTGTAGCTTGTTCAAGATGACGTGTGCGTCCTTTGTTTCGCCATAAAAGGTACTTTCACGGCCGAGGGCATACGGTGCAAGCCATAAGATGACGTTCATACCCAAGTTCTGGCGCGCCGAGCGAAGGAATTCCGTAAACCCGGAGAGCTTGCCCTCGGGCGGGTAATAGTTACCCAGACTGCCCTCCAGCCAGCGGGACAGTTCTCCAGGATTGGACTCCCAACCTGAGTCGAAGAGATAAGACTGAAACCCCAACTCCTTGGCTTGGACGAGGGTCTTCCAATATAAGTCCAAATCCGTGTTGTCACCGGCCCAATACCAAGCATCGTAAAGAGGATAGTAACAGGCAGCCGAAACAGGGAACGGTCTATACCTCTGCGATTGATCCACTCTCTGAGCGTAGCTCGTCGCTGCGGAGAACCAGTCGGCGGGAGCCGTTTCGGTATAAAGCGTGTCACTGAAGGCCTTGAGCTGTAGAGGCGTGCGCGTGTCCAAGTGAAGCTGGTATTCCCCGTCCGTCAATGGCCAGCCTCGCACATTGACGACACGACTCTGGCTCAGGAGGCCCGCAGCTATAAGATTTGTACCGTCACGTGTGACCGCCATTGCGAATGGGATGCCTGAATTGGGCCCGGTCAGATCCCCGAAAGACTCACTGGCCAAAGCGCGATAGTTCTTGTGCTTGGCCGGATCCTGCCCGTAGGTCCAGATCGCATACAGACGCGAATCCTTGAGGCGGCAGTTCCAAAGAATGTCCTGAAGTGTAAAGCTTTCCTGGTCTTCGCGAGTCAGCCTCACTCTGAGTTCACTGCGCGTCCCTTGCATCGATTGTTCGAACATCAGAGAATAGCCATTCCCTGAATACGCATTGTCACCAACGCTCTCCCAGGATTCCACTGCTGGTGAAAGCTCCAGATAGACCTCGACAGTGGTTCCACCTTTCAACTGAAACGAGAACTCGGAAGCGTACAAGGTTCCACCCAACAGGGAGACCCCTGACACCACGCACGCAATAAGTTTCGTTAGAGAAAACGGGGGAATCACTCGATCAACCTCAGAATTTGAAACTGCGAATCGCCAGAACTGCGGAACCACGAGGGGCCTTCTGGAGGCAGAATCGGGGTAGATGACTTCTTACTCCGGCTGCCTGAAATCTCGCAGCCTCGGTTGCTAGAAAGTTATCGGTCTCCTGTTCTCATAATTTAGGAATTTCAACGGCAAAAACTGCCTATCAAGAGTGATCCGAGCAACCCTGGTAGTTGGCTGAGAACAAGTCGTCGATGAAATGGTTGCTTCCGAGCTGCCCTTTTCTGCCAGGAGTAAAGCGTCCTTTTGGATGGGAAGATGCTTAGGATGGGTGTGATAGATGGACCAACGAGGTTGGCTGGCACAGAAGACAGTGATGCAGGGGCGCTATGGGAGGAGGCCTTCTAGGTCTGGAAGGGAACGGTCGAGACCGATGCCTCAGATTTCGCGAACTCAGACCCACGGGACAGAGCTGGTCGTGCCGCGCTGCTGCGAGCACGCTTCGAAAGGACTTCAAGCCAAGACGGCGCCTTGACTTCAGACGTTCATGTGCTAGTATTTGGCGGGTTTTTCGTCGATTTGCTTCTTGCCTGCACTCCAATCCAGATGCCCATTCGCGAAAAAGCTCAAATCATGACTGCCACCGAGATGGAACGGGCTCTGAACCGGCTGGCACATGAGATTGTCGAACGTAATCGCGGAACCAAGAACCTAGCCCTCATAGGCATTCGTCGGCGTGGCGTTCCACTGGCCGACCGGCTCGCGAACGCGATCCTCGAATTTGAAAAAGCTCAGGTACCGGTTGGATATCTGGATATCAATCTCTACCGCGACGATCTCTCAACGGTTTCGACCCAACCCGTGATTCAAAGCACGGAAATTCACTTTCCGATAGTGGATCTTTCGGTTGTGCTCGTCGACGACGTGCTGTACACAGGACGCACGGTTCGCGCGGCCATCGATGCCCTACTGGACTATGGACGACCCAAATTTATTCAGCTCTGCGTCCTGATTGACCGGGGCCACCGGGAGCTTCCGATCGAAGCCAACTATGTTGGAAAATCTGTACAGACAACGGACAATGAGATCATTGAAGTGAAGCTCACCGAAGTCGATCAAAAAGAATGCGTCCTGCTCGTCGAGAAGGTCTAGCTTTCCTGGACTCACCCTGGTTTAGCCACCACTTCATTGTTTTCCCTCCCAAGGAGGCGTCGTGCCTCTGAAGGTCAAGCACCTGCTCGGTATCCAGGAACTCTCGGTCGAACAGATCCAACTGATTTTGGAAACCGCCGAATCGTTTCGAGAGATCTCCACGCGCCCCATCAAGAAAGTTCCGACCCTGCGCGGCAAGACGGTCATCAACCTGTTTTTTGAAGCGTCGACCCGAACCCGCACCTCGTTCGAGATTGCCGCCAAGCGGCTCAGTGCTGACGCCATCAACATTTCGGCGTCAACGAGCAGCGTCGTCAAGGGTGAGACACTCGTCGATACTGCGCAGAACCTGCAGGCTATGGCTCCTGATGTCATCGTTATCCGGCATTCCTCTTCGGGTGCGCCCCACCAGTTGGCCCGAATCTGCGATGCGGCGATTGTTAATGCTGGAGACGGAGCCCACGAACATCCAACGCAGGCGCTGTTGGACGCGTTTACAATCATGGATCGCAAGAAACGTCTGGCAGGTTTGAAGGTCGCGATCATTGGCGATATTGCTCATAGCCGAGTCGCACGCTCAAATTGTCTCCTGCTGGGCAAAATGGGTGTGCATGTCACTGTCTGCGCACCGCCTACGCTTCTGCCCTACGCTTTTGAAAAAACCCTCAACCTTTTGCAGCCTGACCATGCTTCCGGCACTCTGCGCGTAACACACAACATGGGTGAGGCTCTCGAAGGTGCTGACGTTGTGATGATGTTGCGAATCCAGCTGGAACGCCAGCAGGAAGCCTTCTTCCCGTCGGTGCGTGAATATTTTCGATTCTTTGGATTGAGCGCGGAACGGATGCAGGCGGCCAAGCCGGATGCCATCATCATGCATCCTGGACCGATTAATCGCGGCGTCGAGATTGCCTCAGACGTTGCTGACGGACCTTATTCCGTGATTCTGGACCAAGTGACCAGCGGCGTTGCGGTGCGGATGGCAGTGCTGTTTCTCTTGGCCGGTGGCAGCAAGGAAGAAACGACAGGATGAAGAGAAAAGCAGACAGGATTGACAAGATGAACAAGACTCGGGTGTCGAGTTGTGGATTCCCAGAGATCTTGACGCTTGCGAGATGGTTTTGCACTCAAGTCGATTTGGTTAACGAACTCCTTGGCGAAGAAGTTTGATTCTTGAAACTCCTCGCCGTAGAGATCCGGACTCTGGTCATGTCAATCTTGTAAATCCTGTCTGAAGAGAATGGTGTAGGAGAGTCCATTGAGTTCACTGCTAATCAAAAATGGCCGCGTTATTGACCCATCGTCGAGTGTGGATCAAGTTTCCGATCTGCTCATCGAGAATGGCAAGGTCAGTCGAGTTGGCCGGGGCATTCAGGTGCCGGGAATACCGACTCTTGATGCCAGTGGCCTGATTGTTGCTCCCGGCTTCATTGACATTCATGTTCACCTGCGCGAACCCGGACGAGAGGATGAGGAAACCATCGAGAGCGGATCGCAGGCGGCTGCCGCTGGTGGGTTCACCTCCATCTGCTGCATGCCGAACACCGACCCCATCAACGACAGTCCCACCGTCACCCATTACATCGTCAAAGAAGCTGAGCGTCGCGCAGTGACACGTGTGTTTCCGATCGGTGCGATTTCCCTTGGAAGCGCTGGCGAGAAGCTGGCGGAGATCGGTGAGATGGTCACGGCCGGTGCTGTTGGCATCAGCGATGACGGAAAGCCGGTCATGAACGGCCAACTGATGCGACGGGCGATGGAATATTCGCTGCCCTTTAAGGTCCCAGTCATCGAGCACTGCGAAGACTTGCATCTCTCCGCGCACGGGTCGATGAACGAGGGCTATCAATCCACGGTTTTGGGCTTAAAAGGAATGAGCCGTACGGCCGAAGACACGATGGCAGCTCGAGACATCATCCTCGCCGAGCTAACGGGCGCGCACATTCACATCGCCCATCTCTCGACTCGCGGCACGCTGAACCTGGTACGCGACGCCAAGCGGAAGGGAATTCACGCCACCTGCGAAGTCACGCCGCATCATTTCACTCTCACCGACGCTGCGTGTTGCGGCTATGACACCAATACCAAGATGAGTCCTCCCCTGCGAACGGATGATGATGTCGAAGCTTTGATCGAAGGGCTTGTGGACGGGACAATTGACTGTATCGCGACCGATCACGCCCCACACAACCCGAACGAGAAAATGCTCGAGTTTGACCGGGCGCCCTTTGGCATCATAGGTCTCGAGACAGCCCTCGGCCTCTCGCTGACACGGTTGTTCCACACTGGCAAGATCGACTTGAAGCGGCTGATCGAGCTCTTGACCATCAATCCAGCGCGGATTATTAACAAGCCACTGGGCACTTTGGGCATCGGCGCCGATGGCGACGTGACGCTCTTTAGCACCGAAGCAGAATGGGTGTACGACGTTAACCAAACCAAATCGAAAAGCCGAAACTGCCCGTTCCATGGGATGAAGCTGAAAGGCCAGGTAGCGGGAACGGTGGTGGCAGGGAAGGCGGTTTACCGGAATGAGCGCTTACTGCAGAAGTAGGCACGCTGTTCTTGAAGAGCACAGGGCCGCGTGGGCAAGCCAGGAGATGATTCGGTGATCAGCCCCTTTCAAGCTTTTGTATGAAATTCAGTGAATTGATTCGTTTGCTGGAGCAAAATGGATCCGACTTGTGAAGGAAAAAGGCTCAATCCGGTACTACCACAAGGAAGGCCATGACAGATGATCCGTGCGGATTATCATGGGTCTAAGGAAATTCCCACTGGCACTTGTCATGCTTTTCCTAAAGGCGGTCAAGATCACATCAAGAGGTTGAGAGCACATGATCGATCTGAAATTTTCACTAGTCATTGAGGCGACGTCAGACCCAAATTTTTTTGGCTTCTATTCTCCCGAGTTGGACGGATTCACGGGGATCGGTCATTCCATAGAGAATTGTCTATACAAAGCCAGGTGGAGGATGGAAGAGCATATTAGGCGCTTAGGGGCAACACTTGGAAAAATTGTTTTTCATGTTCATGCCGCGATCCCGAGTTCGTGGAACAGGCCCCGCATGCCGACACGCAGAGCTTCATAGTGGTGGTCCAGGCGTGTT
>Ga0187893_10002244_pt1 | contig 43081 bp, 35 predicted proteins | sample MA1701074metaG_FD_139574 | JGI IMG/M metagenome (GOLD analysis project Ga0187893, IMG submission 139574) | White microbial mat communities from a basaltic lava cave in the Kipuka Kanohina Cave System on the Island of Hawaii, USA - MA170107-4 metaG ... | reverse complement strand
GCTGACGAAAACTCTGTAACTTGGTAATATGCTCTTGGGTTGATTGTTTGTTCACATCATACAGTTAAACCCAAGAGCGGCTGACTTAAAACCTCAGCCGCGTTTTTTGTCTAAAGTCGAGTATCATCTACGCCGAGCCGCTCGTCGGGCTGTTCACAACCGATCCTGAGGTCGTCCCCTATGGAGTCGACTGCCTGCGATGGATAAGCTACGGGTATATTTTTTATGCTTATGGGATGGTGATGGTGCAGGCGTTCAACGGCGCGGGCGACACTTTCACGCCCACGGTGATCAATTTGTTTTGTTACTGGCTGTTTCAGATTCCGCTCGCTTACTGGCTTGCGATGAAGACGAGTTTCGAGGCGCGAGGAGTGTTTATTGCAATCACCATTGCCGAATCACTGCTCGCGGTCGTCAGCATCCTCGTCTTTCGTCGCGGGCGATGGAAAACGAGACAGATTTGATAAGGCAAAAGCGGGAAGGAGGATTTGGCCTTCTGAAATCGCCGGACAAGGGAGAAACTAACGGCTATGCCGTCGCGCTTTAGCTCACTGCTCAGGGCAGGGAATCGCAAAACGGAAACAATCGATTCGTCCTCTTGGAGACTCGCTTTCGGGCGCGTCGCTGAAATCGATGGCCGATTCTCTGTGCGCGATGAGCTAATCGTCTTCGAATCGATTAAGCCCAATGCGAGTCCTCGCGGTCGATATCTGGTCGCCGGTGAAATACACCTGACCAATCGAACGGCGTTGATGGAAGAATGTCGGGCGGACGAAAAAAATGATTCGCTCACCTGTGCTGAAATAGTCGCTCGATTATGGGAACTATTCGGAGACTCGACCGCCGCACTGCTTGAAGGCATGTTCGCTTTCGCAGTGTGGGATCGAGAGAGAGAAACTCTGACGCTTGCCCGCGACCCGGTCGGCGCGCGCACGATCTATTACACGACGACCGGCCCTGTCGGCTGGGCATCGCCTCATCTCGGCGCGCTCGAATCCCTCGTCTCGAAAGATATCGACGCGACTGCGTTGAGAGATTATCTCTGCTGCGCTTTCGTTCCGGGCGCGCGGACTATGTGGAGACATATCCGCGAAGTTCGCCCTGGCACGCTCGTCCGCCTGCCCGACGAAAATATTCACTCGTACTGGCAGGTCGGAGAAAAAATCGAAGGCGAGGGCCAGCCTATCGAATGGCACGCGGAAAGATTGCGCTCGTTGCTTGAACGAGTCCTGATAGATTGCCTCCCTGCGAATGATCCGGTCGGAGCATATCTTTCGGGCGGACTGGATTCGAGCGCGGTCGTAGCTCTCGCCGCCGCGCTTCATTCGAAGCCTGTGCATACATTTTCGATTCACTTCGGAAGCGAATGCCCGAATGAACTGGACTGGTCGAGCCTAGTCGCCAGCCATTCGCGCACACGTCACAACATCATCGAGATCACACCGCGCGATATGTGGGAACTGCTTCCCGAAACGATGGCTCACCTCGACGATCCCATAGGCGACCCGCTCACTATTCCGAACCTGTTGCTCGGAAGAAAGGCGCGAGAATCAGTCAGCGTGATTCTCAACGGCGAGGGGGGCGATCCGTGCTTCGGCGGCCCCAAGAATCAGCCCATGCTGTTGAGCGATCTCTACACCACGGCGACGGATTCCGTAGCCGTGGATCAGGCGTCAGCTTATCTTGCTTCGTTTCAAAAGTGCTGGCCTGACCTTGCGCGACTGCTGAGGCCTGATGTTTTCAAAGAAGCGATGGCCGCGCCTTTTTTTTTCGAAGAAGAGATGGCGGCGGAAACGGAGTTTCTCAATCGCCTGATGTTCATCAACATCAAGTACAAAGGCGCGGATCACATTCTTACAAAGGTCAACAATCTGACGCGCGCCGCGGGACTCATAGCCCACTCGCCGCTTTTCGATCAGCGCATAGTCGAGATGAGTCTGAAGATACCGCCTCGATATAAACTTTTCGGCGCGCAGGAAAAAGCCGTCCTGAAGAAAGCCGTCGCGGATTTGCTGCCCGAATCGATTCTGCTCAGGCCGAAGAGCGGAATGATGGTGCCTGTTCAATTGTGGTTCAAAAAGCGATGGCATCGCAAGGCTCGCGCATTGCTGCTCAGTCGACGCGCGAGGGTGAGAGATTTTCTCGATCAGGAATTGATTCGCGACTGGCTCGATTATCGCGGCGATGTGTGGTCGCGTTATGGCGTGAAGCTATGGCTACTCGTGAGCCTCGAAATCTGGCTGCGTGATAGATGTTAGATGTTAGAGCCGCGCATTGCTTTTCGCAGGCCAGAACTGGCTGCCACAGCCTCTTTCGTGGTTCTACGAGCAAAGTTATTTCTGCAATGAGCGGGTAACTACTAACGTCTAACATCTGACATCTAACATCTATTCAGCCGAAGCTATCGGATATGAAAATGAAAGTCCCGCCGTCATAATCCGTTGCGGTCGGGTCTGCGAGCGCGTCCTGAGCGCGAGGGTCGCGGCTGAGAGCGATACCCTGAGTCACCATTCGAAGCAAGGCCTGAGGAGCGAGCGATTCGACATCGACGTAATTGCCCTCTTCGAGCCATCTCAGTTCATCAGCCCTGAGCCGAAGTCGAACACCCGGCGCGAGATTCTGCTTTGCAAACTGTCCTGATCCTGCCGACTGCTCGACGAACATGCGTTTGCCCATGACCTGACGGGGCAACAGCCCTATGTCGAAGACTTCGACTCCCGGCCAGTCTTTGAACCACGCCGGATCGTTCATCAGGTGAAAGGAGAGTTGCACTCCAGCCGCGCTTGCGTTGTGAAGCGCATAGACTTTCAACGCGGGGTTTCGACGGAGCATTTCCATCACAGTGTCGAAAATATTTTGCGGATAATGATCGCCAGCAAGCACGGCGCAGTTATGCTCGAAGTGAAAATTATTGGCGATGAGGAACTGAGCCGTCGTCGCGCGCTCGCACACCACAACGCGGTCGAAGCTGTAAGCCTTGATGTCGTCGCTTATTTTTGCCTTCTCATTTTTGGCCTGCGGCAGCGGAAGCAGCTTCTCGATAGGCCCGTTATAATGTACCCACGCCTCGACCCAGCCTTTGAACTCATCGACAGAGGTTTTCGCTTCCTTTGGCCTGCTTCTGAGCAGCCTCTTTGCGACCTTCTCTCTCAGAAGCGCGATGCCTGCCGTGAGCAAAACGATGAACGCGATGAAAGAGATGAAAGACCCCGAAGTGAAAAGCGCGATGAGGCTGAAGATTGAAAGCACGATGAGAATGCATCCGCATCCCTGAACTTTTTTTGTCGCCGTGAGCCTGCGGCTTTCGAGCATGTAGTACAACTGGCGCGGTGTGAAAAAAAGAGTGTTGTTGACAGAAGTTTTCGCTATTACGTTTGCGAAAAACGTATCGGTGAACTTAGCGCTGGTCGCTCTCTGAGCTATTACGGTCGCGTGATGGCTGCCGCTTGCGCCTTTGGGATCGAAGGTAAAAGGGTGATGGCACGATACACATCGCCCGCGGTTCGCCGTGCGCTCCTTTAGCTTATTGTCTGTCTGGCATTTTATGCATTTCACTTTTTCGTCCTCACCCTTAGGTTTGACCTTCTATCAACGCTTCATGATTTTCACGCCGTCGAATCAATCGATGACCGCACGCATCGATTAGAACTTCAGCGGGCCGTGGGCGATGAAGAAAATGAGACGACATCGCATAGCCGTAAGCTCCCACGTCATGAATGGCAATCACGTCACCCTCCGCGAGCGCAGGAAGGCGCGCGCCGCGGCTCAGATAGTCGCGCGAAAAGGTCGTGTTGCCGCACACGTCGGTCGTGAAAACCGCTTCCGAAGCCTCTTTCAGGGCTGTGACCTCGCGATGCCCGCCATGCACGCTGAGGACGGCTATGTTCGCGACTGAAGTATCTACGCCTGCGATTTGTTTATCGTCCTGCCATTTGACCGAGACGACGCGGGCAAGCAGAGTCCCGCAAGGGGCGACTACTGCGCGCCCCGGCTCGATGATCAAATCCGTCGGGCGATCAAGGGCGGAAAGCTGATGGGTCAACTCCTGGCCGAACGATTCCCACTCGAACCTCTCGCGGTCGCGGCGGTACGGATAGCCGAAGCCTCCGCCGAAGTCGAGATACTGCCAGTCGGGAAGATTGCGAGCGCAGCGCAAAACTTCGGCAATCGAATCGGTAAAAGCCGCGGTCGAATTGGTTCCTGTTCCGCGATAGAAATGAATGCCCGTGACTTTCAATCCCCGGCCCGCGGCGATGCGGGCAGCTTCTTTGAAGTCATCCGCTCTCACTCCGGTTCGACTCTCTCCGGTCACTGCGGGAAGGTTGAGCCTGAGTCCCAATCGAGGCGCGGACGCAGGATCGCCTGAATAAACTTCGCAGAACAAAGCGAGTTGACTCAGGCTGTCGAGATTGAAAGCGCCGACCCGCCACTCGATCATCTGTTTCAACTCAACGCGGTTGAGATTGCTGCCCGTGTAGACTATGCGCGCAGGATCGAAACCGGCTCTGAGTCCGAGGAACGAATCCCCCGGCGTGTTTGCGTGAAGTCCCCATCCGCGCTCCTGAAAAATTCTGAGCAGCGTGAGATTGCCGTTAGTGACGCACGCGAAATGAAAACTGGTTCCGGGGTAGGGAACTGAATCGGATATGCGTGCAATCGTCGCGCGCAGCGTGTCAGCATCATATACATAAAGCGGCGAGCCATAGCAGGCGAGAAGTTCATCGATCAGTGGTCGGTGGTCGGCGGTCAGTAGGCAGTGGTCGGTGGTCGGTGGTCGGTGGTCAGTATATCGATCACCGCTGCGCCTCATCATCTCATCACCTCTGCACCTCTTCATCTCTTCCCGATCTCCTATCCCCCATCAGCCAACTCCTGCCAAAGTTGCCACATCACGAGGAGCCACAACGTTTCGCCTATGCGACGGCCCTGAATGTGACCGCTCAGGTCTCCTCGCTCGATGCGACGGGCGAGGTCAGGCGCGAGGAAGCCATCTGCTTTGAACGCGCGGCTGCTGAGATGTTTTTTCAAAAGGCTGCCGAGCGGGCCGAGGCACCAGGGGGTGAGCGGCACGCCCATGCCCCGCTTTTCGCGCCAGACAATTTCGGCAGGCAGCCACTCTTCGACGGCGCGTTTGAGCAGATATTTCTCGCAAGGCCCACGCAGAAACAGATCACCTGCGACTTCGAAGGTAAACGAGGCGAGCGGTTTATAACAGAACGGTGTCCTGACCTTCAACCCGTGCGCGAAAGCCAGACTCGTCGCGCGAGGTTGAATGTTCTGCGCGCCCTTGAGCATAAGATTCGCCCTTCGCAATCGATGAAGAAGCGAGACGGTCGATTTTGCGTCGAGCGCGTCTTCTATCCACACGAGAGGATCGAGGGTTATGATTTTTTTCAGGGCTTCGGGGGCGAACACGGATTCTTCATAACCGTGAAGGCGATGAAAAGTGCGAAGGTAGTGATGCCTGAAATCAGATTCGCTGTTTGCGCCATAGACGCCCGAAGCGATCAGAGGTTTGTTAGTCCAACCGGCGAAGAGTTGATCGCCGCCTTCGCCGTTGAAGACTATAGAACAATCACGGCTTGCGGTCTCATTGAGCAGATAGAGAGGGACAGTTACGCCATCGCCGTAGGGCAGATCGAGCGCGCGAACAGTAGAGCGCAAAGCGCGTTTGATTTTCCTCGGACTCGCCTCGACTCGCGTGAGCGGGATACGGAGAGCTTTCGCCAGGGTTTCGGCGAAGGGCAATTCCGCGAGACCGTGCTTTCCGAAATCGAGAGTGTAGGCGCGGACTCGCGCGCCTGCGCGGACGAGCAGCGCGGCGGCGATGGAAGAATCAAGCCCGCCTGAAAGAAATACTCCGACAGGCTCATCACTGATGTCTGAGAGTTGATCGCGTATGGATTCTTCGAGAAGTATTTTCAATCTGTCTACGGCTTCTTCTTCCGTATCGATGAGCGAATCGGATTCACTCCATTCGTTAACGCGCGATTGAACTGGAATGAAAGAGTCGACTGCGCTCCAGGTCAGCGCGCTGCCCGCAGGTATCGAATGAATATCGGCAATAGCTGTTTCAGGCGCAGGGACATAGGAAAAGCACAGGTAGCCGTAAAGCCCTGCGAGAGAAATTTCTTTGCGCGCGACTGAAAGGAGCAGATCGAGCCTTGAAGCGAACCAAAGGGTATTGTCTGTTTGAGTCCAGAACATCGGCGCGCGCCCGAACTCATCGCGTGAGAGAGTGAGCGCGTAAGAATCGATCTTCGCCTCGATATCGATTGAATGAGCGAGACCAGAAGCCGAGAGAGTCGCCGTCAAAGAGTTTTCATCTTGTCGGGTGAGATGACAGTGAACGCCCCAGCAGGCTATCTCAGCGCGCGAAGCGAAATCGAATCGTTGCGCTGTGGTGATTGAATTTATCGAAAGAATGCGAGTGAGGGTCGCGCCCGAACTATCGCGCCCTACTTTGGTGTAATAGCCGACGAGTCCGCTCATCATCGAGCTTGACTCTAATGAAGCGCGGAGCGGGAGGCAAGAAGCAGCGGGGATTGACCAGGTCGGCTCTCAACTCGTGTTATTGCTCAACCGGGTCGCCTGCTGGCGGGTGGCGGTTTACCTTTACATCCTCAAAGCGTATCAGCCGGATTCTCTCGCGATTGAGTTCGAGCAGGGTGATGGTGGCGCGTCCAAATCTCTGTTCGAGGAATTATGAGAAGGCCATCGGATGACCAGATGAAATGCTCTGCCCAAACGTGCATCCGCGGGTTGAACAAAGGAACGGCTTGACCTGTCTCAGGATCGAGCGCAGTCTGCCGGTCGGATTTGCGACGATTGCAGTGAAAACAGGCCAGAGCCAGATTCTCAAGGATATTCTCGCCGCTTGGCAGTACGTGATCCATGGTAAATGGATCATATTGCCATCGCTCGTTTGTATGGCAGTACTCGCACAGATAGTCGGCGCGCTGTCGAACTTGATTCTGAAGAGCAGCAGGAATCTTTCGAGGCACTGATTATTCCTCTACTTGAATGAGCAGCAAACTTTGAAGTCTTTTTTATTTCTCAGGAGCCGCCTGAATAATGTTACGGCTCAGACGATTCAGGAAGCTCAGGTAATCATCCACTTCTTCGTAGCGGTCCAATTCCTGCTCTTCATCCTCCGAGAGTTTCGACTCGCGCTGTTTGTCTAAGAGTTCTTCAATCCGCTGGCGGACAGCGATGGAGGCTCTCAGGACTGGGACGCCTTCTTCGATCTCGATTTCAACAGCGCCCTCGCGCGGAAAGCTGTCCGGCAAGGCCCGCAGCACGGGAGCGGATTCAATCGGAGTTGTTGACATAGAAGCCTCCTGTAGTGGCTGCCCTGATGATACTACAGGCACACGATGGCTGAAAGCTCGCTGCAATTTCGACAGCAAGGAAATTCAACAGGCGGCCGTTCGAATGATTTATCAAAGGCTTGTTTCGATCATTGAGGCTTAGGCGCATAGTAGCCCTGACGCGAGCGCACGCGAAGGTCAGTCCTCTTCGACGCGCGAACCGTGATTCGACGAAATCCGCCATCAACGCGCTCGTCCGCCGAATAGTATCCCAGCAGGTATTGCGCCTGAAGTTCGTCGGCGATCTGGCGGAATACGGCTCCGAGGTCTTCGATTTTTTCCGGGAGGAATGCCTTTCCGCCTGTCTGCAATGAGAGCGATTCCATAAACCCCTGCCCCTTGAGGCTGACTCTGTTGAGTTTTATAGCCGACCCGCTCGGATTGATCGAGTAGAAGAGGCAGTCGTTTTTCTGCAACTCCTGAAGCGCAGCCTTCAGCGTGTGACACTGGCTATAATTTTCTTCGCCGTCGGAGATGACGACAAGCACGCGGCGGCTTCCTGCATCAGCCGTCCTGCCGAGATAAGTCGCAGCCTCGACTACTGCATCGAAGAAAGCGGTCGGCTCCTTCAAAGGCGCAATCGACATGAGTCCCGTGATGGCGTCTTCACCGCTCGTCGTGCGCGCTCGGATCAATTTAGGCGTAAGTCCGATTGAAAACACCGACACGGCATCTGCGGGTCCCAGCACCTCTCTGACGAATCGCACGGCTGCCTGTTGTTCGAAAGCGAATTGCGCGTGAATGCTGACCGAGATATCGAATATGAGGGCGATCTCGACCGGCGTCTTTCCCGGCTCGCCCAACGTGGCGATCTGCTGAGGCTGTCCCTCTTCTTCGATTATGAAATCATCGGCCTTCAGATCGCGCACAGGTTTACCCTGTGCGTCAGACGCCGAGACAGGCACAAGCACGAGCCGGGAACTGAGACGGATCACCTCGTCTTGTTTTTGCGGCTCAGTCTTCTGAGGTGACTGACCAGTATCCACGAAGGACACGAAAGGCGAAGGATAAATCCACGAAGAGAGGGCTAAGGACAAAAGACAAAAAGCTAAAAATATAACTGATCGAAAAGAACGCATAGTGGTTCCTCCTTTCATCGGGAACCGTTTTCTTATTCTGTTTCATTCAATCGGGGGGCCGGACGCGCGGCAAAATCTGAGGCGCGAACACGGAATCGAGGGGTCTGCCCAGCCATCCGATGAATCCGGTTGCGGATAACTGTCTTCGTTTGAGTCCGTGATCGCGCCTCGAATCGACGGGGGCTTACTGACGATTGCTGCTTACAGGGCGATTCACGTTGACGGGCGATGTAAGGCCGCGGCTGACGAGAATCTTCACCTCCACGCGACGATTCTGCTGACGCCCCTCGCGAGTGGCGTTGTCAGCGACAGGAATAGCTTCGCCATAGCCGAACGGAAGAATGATCCGCCGCAGTGGGATATCATGACGCTCGGCCAGATAGCGGACGACCGATTCGGCGCGGCGCTGGCTCAACTGTCGGTTCATGTTTTCAGACCCGTCGGATGAAGCGAATCCGCGCACTTCAATCACGAACCCGCGCTCGCCTCTGGCCTGCGTTGCGATGTCGTCGAGCATGGCTTTGGCGTCCGCCGAAAGCAGTGCGCTGCCGACGCGGAAGTTTATCGTCGAGCTTTTTCGCACGTCGTAATCATCGAGCGTCGAGATACGTTCATTGGTTTTGTTGACGCCATCGATGGCTATATCGGCTGATTCCTGCGCCGCCGCTGCGCCGCCGCGCGCGAGGTTGGCGACCTGACTCAACTCCTCGACCTGACCCGACAGCCGCTGGGCGTTTTGTTCAGTTCGTTCGAGGCGCGTCTCGGTCTCGCCGATGCGATTTTCAATCGGCACCACCTGCGAATCTACCGTGACGGCGACTCTCAGATCATCGTCCGCGAATTTGATCTTGTCGGCTACAAGCGCGCCCGATCCGTCCCCCCGACCTTCGACTTCAGCGAAGAGTCCGCGCACCAACTGGGCTGAAGAATATTTCTTCGAGCTTCGGAAAGGATTGCTCTTCTTCTCTTCTATCTTCGTATTGCCCGCGACTCTCACCACCCACTCTGCTCCCGACACATCGCGCAGCAGGATGTCGCCGTTATCGCGTTTGAGGATCACTCCCGTCACTTTCGTCTTCACGCCTGACGCGGCCTGCACGCGGCGCGGGGACTGATCCTGCGCGAAGGTCAAAACAGGACTCAGGGCGAGTCCGAGCAACACCACGAGGGCTTTCATGTTCGACAGTTTTTTCATAACGTCCTCCGTACAGCCTGAAAAGAGAGGCTGAGATTTGGTTCGTGCAGATTGAAGGCCGTCGGTATCCATTTCGTGAAATGGATGCCCGGCTCATAACGAATCGCATCATTCGGCTCAGGATTTACCACGAGGGCGGGGAGTGAGAACAGGTTTCGATAGCTCGTCTTCTCCCTGCAGCGGATGGAGAAAACATTCAAGTAAAAATTTTCAACATCAAAATGGCTCATCCACCCGTGATGGCTGGCAATCGCCGTGCAACTCGCGCAAAACCGCGGCGACGGGCGTGAAAAGAGATTTGTTTCAATGATTTAACTCCGATTCTGAGGCTTGGAGGGATGTAAATGCCGATTTTATCGGTAAGCTCTCTGTTTTCAGCGGTTTCAAAGACGAGCCGTGAAATGAGGCGCGTCGATGGCAGGTAATTTTTTCCTTAGCGGCGTAGGGCGACAATGCATAATTTTCATATCTTCAACAATTCGCGACAAACAGCTTTCAGTCACGGTTGAGGCTCATTCGACCTCGAAAGAGGTGGCGCTCAAGAGGCGGTCGCCGACGAGCAATTCGACTTTCCACGTTCCTTTCAAAGCCGCCTGTCCTAGCTGAAGTCTGGCGAAAGTGGGCCATGCGGATTTATCAATCGTCTTCGTCTCGAAGCGATTCTGACGAAACAGATTTCCATTCGGGTCGATCCAGTTGGCGGTAAGCGTAAGGCTTTCCCCCACGGGCGCATCTCGTATGATGACTCGATAGAAAACTTCCTGCCCGTCGCGCGTGACTGTTTGAAGAGAGCCGCCGTCATCCGTCGCGCGCGTGATGCGCGCCTGCCCTGCGGTGATGCGGCTCATCGCTGCCGAATGCCGCCACATCGAAATCGACACCAGGAGTATGACAGCCATAACAGCCGTGATGATAGCCGTGATGATGCGCCGCTTTTTTTTCCGCGCCTTTCTTTCGGCTATCTCCATTGCCTCGCGCCGACGTAGCTGTTCCATCGCGTCGTCGAGAAGCTCTACGGGGAGGTTCAACTCTTTGAGTACTTCGGCCACCTGCTCGCGGTCGAGTCTTTCGCGCTCGCGGTCTTCGCGCTCCTGATCGAGACGAGTGAGTTCAGCGACGACCTTGCCGATCTGATCCTGTGTCATCTGTTCGCCCATACAGGGAACAGGTTACAGGTGACAGGGAACAGAGGGCAACTGATCCTGTTCCCTGTCACCTGTAACCTCGGTGATGCTAAGATGTCGAGGCATTTTGAAACTTCGTTCAATCCGGGATTTCACTTGAGTCAGCCCGAATTCATAATCTTTGGCGCAACACACATAGGCATCAAGCTCGCTCGACTGCTCGTGGCGAAAGCCGCGCGGGTCACCGTCATCGACCGGCACGCCATACCGCTAGACCCGGCGGAAGGGTGGAAGTATATCTCGAACGATTTTACCGTGCCTGAATATGTGAAAGACGCCAGCGCCGTTTACGTCGTCACGGAGCAGGAAAGTCTCAACATCAGAATCGCGCTCGCCGTGCGCAGCGTCAGCGCCGAGGTTCCCATCATCATCACGCTTGAGCAGAGCCGCCTCGGACGAAAGCTTGCGCGGCATCTTGATCGGTTTTCATTCATCAGTCCGTCGGAGCTTGCCGCAAAGCAATTCGTCGATTGCATCAATGTTCCATCACCCGACCCGACACGGGTTGCGACGCCATCGAGCGCGAGCGATACGGACGAGTCGGTTCCTCGCAAAATCGATCCGCTCGTCGCCTACGCCATAGGCGCGGCTGTAGTGATGGTTTGCCTCGCGACGATTTATTTTCATTATGCCGAGCGACTGTCGTGGATAGATTCGCTTTATTTCGTCGTGACGCTGATGGCGACGGTCGGCTTCGGCGATATAAGCCTCAGAGAGTCGAGCGATCTGTCGAAGCTGATCGGAGTCCTTCTGATGGCGGCAAGCGTGACGAATACGGCCATACTGTTTGCGCTCGTCACAGACTCGCTGCTTCGCCATCGACTGGCGCTTGCCTTCGGTCGCAGGAGGATCAAAGACCGAGATCATATTGTCGTCGTAGGCATCGGCGCGGTTGGTTTTCATCTGGTTGAAGAACTGATAAGGCGCGATGAGAAAGTAGTGATCGTCGACAACAATCCGAACGGCAGGTTTATGCCTGCTATCTACGCTCAGGGAGTGCGCAGCGTGATGGGCGACGCGAGGGTAGAGCGCACATTGAGGGACGCGGGACTGACAGAGGCGAAAGCGTTGATGAGCGTGACGAGCGACGATCTGACAAATCTGGAAATCGCGCTCAACGCCCGTTCGCTTGCCCCACGCTTGAGAGTGATACTCAGAATCTATGACACTGCGCTGGCCGGATCGCTTCGCGAACGATTGGACATTCACTTCGCACTGAGCATGTCGACTATCGCGGCTGAGGCACTGGCCCGAATGGTTGATCGAAAGTAGAGGAGTCTTTGATGTAGCGCAATCTGACAAATTGCGCACTCCCCGAAATCATGAAAATCGGGAGCCACGCAAGCTGACAGCTTGCGCCACTTTTTCGGAGGAGAAAAAAACGTGAGAGAGAGGAGAAATATGTTCTGGATAGTGTTCGCTCTTGGAGCCGCCCTTTCGTGGGGCTTGTATGGCCCGACCCTTCACAAAGGGCAGGTGCAGCTTGGCAATCCGATGCGCGCGCTGCTATGCGTCGGGGCGGCATATTTTCTTATCGGCGTTCTGGTGCCTGTTATAAGTTTGGGATCGCAGGGCGAATTGAAGGGATTCACATCCGGCGGGACGATGTGGGCGACCATAGGCGGCGTACTCGGAGCGATTGGCGCGATCTGCATCATCCTCGCCTTCAAGACGGGCGGAACTCCGGCCTTTGTGATGCCGCTCGTTTTCGGCGGCGCGCCTCTGGTCAATGTCATCTTTTCGATGATCCTGCACCCGCCCGAAAAAGCGCCCAACCCGCTGCTATATGTCGGGTATGTGATGGTGGCCGCCGGCGCGGGACTCGTCTTGTACTACAAGCCGCAGTCGTGACGGGGGGCGGCCTGTCGCTCATTCGAATTGCGATTTGAACTGAAGGAACTGCTCGCGGAGTTGATCGAGTTCCGCGCGAAGCGTCTGCACTTCGTTTTCGAGTGAGGCGACTTTCTCGCCTAAAGCGGCAGAAGATGATTCCCTGTGATCGGCTCTGATGGCCGTTTCCAGGCTTTCCACATCGACGGGTCCCGAGAGCAGATGCGTGTAGCGATGCTCTTTTGTGCCTGCGACGAGTGGCAGGCGAAAGGCGAGCGGCTGCGTGTCGTTGTGGATGAGTTGATCGAGAGCGGCCTCGACCTCTTCGACCCCTTCGAAGTTGAAGAGTTGTCGGCTTCTGGCTTTGATCTCGCCGGGAGTCTGCGGCCCTCTGAGCATAAGCACCGACATCACGGCAAGCCCACTGTTCTCCAGGTCGTAAGGCTTTTCGAAAGTGTGGCCGTATTTGATCACGCGGCTGTCCGCGCCCTTGAATGACCAGACGAGATGTTTTTCTCTGAGCGTGTCCAAAGCTTTCATCACCGTCTGCTCGTCGTAAGAGACTACGGGGTCGCGGCTCGATTTCTGATTGCAGGCGTTGGTGAGCGCGTTGAGCGACATAGGATAATAATCAGGCGTAGCCAGTTGTTTTTCGATGAGCGCGCCGAGTACGCGGACTTCGACTTCATTGAGCCTCAATTCCATTTCTATCCCTCCGAACGGTTTTTGAGTATAGCCCCGGAATCAGCTTTTCGGTAAGCCGCTAAGAGTCTTGAGAGTCTTGAGAGTCTTGGGAGTCTTGGGAGTCGCGAGAGTCGGGAGAGTCTTGAGAGCGTGAACTCCTCGACTCACAAGACCTACAAGACTCTCTGGACTCAATAGACTTTCAATTGCCTTTGATTTTTTTCAGCACCCAGTGGTTTTCGTCGACGGCGACTCTGACGGGCTGCTTGTCGAGGGTGAAGGAGAATTTCTGCTTGCGCGCATTATTCATCACGACGCGCGTCTCGCTCGATCCGTCGGCGTAATGAATCGTCACGTCGAGCGGCATGATGTAAACGCGAGAGGTCGATGAATCGCGACCGGGTATGGTATGCGATTGTTTCTGCTTGATGGTGAGCCTCGCGGTGAACTGATTTCCTGAAGGAGTGATGCTCGAAGAGAATTTATAGATGGGCCGTGCGGGGGCGTAAATCCACTGGCTGAAAAACCATTCGAGCGAGCCGTTGTAAAATTCTTCGCACACGCTTTGAAAATCTCCGGTCGAAGCATTCGAGAAGGCGAACCGCCGCGCGTACTCTCTGAGGGAAGGGAAGAATTTATCGTCGCCCAAAACGTGGCGGAGCATATGAAGCACCCACGCGCCTTTCGTATAAATCGCGCCGCGGTCATCGAATGGATTATCGAGATTTTCTGCATGAACAGTTCCGCCGAGTGCGCCCGCGGACTGTCCATCATCGTAGCTCTGACTCATCACATCGCCGGGCGCAAGACCTAATGCGCGTTCATAGAAGAGGACTTCCGAAAATGTGGCGAAACCTTCGTTGAGCCAGATGTCGTGCCACTCGGTCATCGTCACAAGATCGCCCCACCACTGATGGCCAAGCTCGTGAACTATGACCCCGCGACCGGTATTGGTCGGGCTGCCGATGATGTTCGATCCCAAGCTTGTCATCGTCTGATGCTCCATCCCGCCGCCCCAGGGAAATTCGGCCATGCCATATTTTTCATTGATGAAAGGATACTCGCCGAACAACGGCGCGAGAGTTTGCAGTGCGGTTCGAGTGACGGCGAATTTCTGACGGGCAAGCTGCTCATGTTCCGGGTAGACCATAAAGACGAGCGGCATGACAGTCGCCCCGTCCATAGAGGTGTATTCGTCCGTGAAGCGGACGAAGTTTGTCGCGGCGACCGAGATGAGATAAGTCGAGAGAGGATAATCCTCGCGCCAGAAAAAAGTCTCGGTCGAATCCGGGTTGACTTCCGATTTTTGCAGGACTCCGTTCGAGGCCGCTGACATGCCGGAAGGGACGGTGATTTCGGTTTCAGCCGTGGCTTTGTCCGTGGGGTCATCGATGCAGGGCCACCAGGAGGGCGCGGCGTAAGGCTCGCTGAGGCTTGCCATAACAGGGACGCCGTTGTGAGTGGTGTTGAGCATCCCGCCTCCGAGAAGCGATACGGTCGTGGGCGGCCCGTGGTAATCGATGGTGATAGAGTGATCCGAGGACGGCGCGAGCGGCTCGTTGAAGTTCAGCGTGATTTGAGAATTCGAACGCTGAAACTCTTTGTTCGATTGATCGAAGCGAACGGCATCGATTTTGAGGTTGCTCTCGGCATCGATATTTATGCTGTTTGTTGGCTCCAGGGTAGAAAAGTTGATCGTCACCGATCCGCGAATCATCGCGGGGTTGAATTCGAGTCGGATTTGCAGACGGTAGTGACGGACATCGACTGAACTCGCGGCGGCTTGAAGTCGGAGCAGGGAATCGTGAGACGAGGGCGCGTGATATTTTTCAATCTCTTCATGCTCGCGGCGAATCTGCTCGAATATGTCTTGGCTCTCGGCTTCCGTCGGCCACAGCGGAAGAAGGAGAAGGAGAGCGGATGTTATCGAAAGAAGTTTTACTGCTTTCATTTTAAGTTCCTCGCTACGGGGCGGACGATTTGAGCACGGTCAGTTTTACGTGAGAGGGAAGCCTTGCAGAGTGAAAGAGCCTCTGGGTAGCTTTCTGGAAGTCGGTTTCCTTTGCGTTATAGATGTCGCAGAATTTCTGCGGATTGCGATCCACGAGCGGGAACCAACTGCTTTGCACTTGAACCATGATGCGATGGCCCTTGCGGAAGGTGTGATTGGCATCGGGCATGTAGAATTCTATCTTCGTCGGTTTGTTGGGCGTCATCGGCTCGGGCCGAGAGAAGCTGTTTCTGAACTTCGCGCGGAAAGGCTCGCCTCTGACCATCATCTGATAACCACCCATCCTGATGCCTGCCGGATTGGGATTGTTGTCGGGCGTGAGGTCGGGAAAGACATCGATGAGTTTGACGATGAAATCCGAATCAGTTCCCGAAGTTGAGACGAACAGACTCGGTGTGACAGGTCCGGCGATGGTCACGTCCTGAGTCAGGACATCGGTTTGATAGACCAAAACATCAGGGCGCGTGGCGGCGAATCGCTGATCATCGACCATGTATTCGCGCGTCATTCCGATGGCGATCTGATTTATGAATGGCACAGGCTTTTTCGGATCGCTCGTATACTCATCGAACGAAGAGGCGGATGAAGGCGGATCGAAAGAGAGTTTACCGTCGCGGTGGAAGTAGAGATTTTCGACCTTCGTATTTTGCGGAGGCCAGGTATCGTAAGTCCTCCACTGGTTCGAGCCGGTTTCGAAGACGTAAGCTTCGGGGAGTTTCAAATCGCCTTTGTCCTTGAGGAAGTAGAGGAAGAAGGGAAACTCTATATTCTCGCGATAGAATGGGCCTGTTTTAGAATCGAATCTGACATTGCCGAGCGCATCGCCGTCTGTTCGCGCCCAGCAGCCGTGGCACCATGGCCCCATGACGAGAGTGTTGTAAGTCTTGGGATTATTTTTTTCGATAGCTTCATAGACCTTGAGCGGCCCGTAGAGGTCTTCTGCATCGAACCATCCGCCTACGGTCATGACAGCCGGAGAGACGCGCGTTAAGTGTTGAGGCACGTTTTGCGCCTGCCAGTACTCGTCATAGTTGCCGTGCTTCATCCACTGATTCCAGATGGCGATTTCGTTCTTGAGGTATTTCCGATTAGCGTTGGAGAGCGGCCCCATATCAAGAAAGAACTTATAGCCGTCTTGCATTTTATGATCGAAGCGGGGCGAGCCGACGGTGGTGGGTTTAGGTCGAGGTCGCCCGAAGTTTGCTATGAAGTTGAAGGCGTGAGGGAGGAAGAAGGCTCCGTTGTGGTGCATATCATCGCCGAGGAAATTATCAGCCATAGGAGCCTGAGGCGAAGCGGCTCGAAGCGCCGGGTGAGCGGCGATTATACCGGCTGCGGTATAGAAGCCGGGAAATGAAATGCCCCACATTCCTACGCGGCCATTATTATTTGGCACGTTTTTGATCAGCCATTCGATAGTGTCATAAGTATCGGTGCTTTCATCGACATCCGAAGGTAAAGATTTTTTCGGTTTATGAGGAGTCATCCATTTGAAATCGCCTTCCGACATCCAGCGCCCGCGCACGTCCTGATAGACGAAGATGAAGCCTTCTTTCATGAACAGGTCAGACGGGCCGAGAGATGGTTTGAACTCGGCTGCACTATAGGGAGCTACGCTGTAGGGCGTGCGATTGAGCAGGATCGGGTATCGCTGTGAAGTATCCTTCGGCATATAAATCGAGGTGAAGAGCTTGGCTCCATCGCGCATCTGAATCTGCGCTTCGAGCTTTGTGTAATGCTCTCTAACCTCATAGACGTTCTGAGCGCGTGAGAGATGGAATGAGCCTCGTTCGATGAGAAGAAGAGCGAGCGCAAGAGTGATGGCGAAAAACCGCCTGGATGGTTTCATCAAAGAGACCTCCTTTTATGTAGCCGGATGAGGCTGTTATACGGCAACGGTTGCATCGAAGTCAAAGCGGAGCGGAGGTAGCTCCTTCACTTCTCTATTCTCGGTTTCATCGGGAGACCGACACGAGTCTGATAACCCCGGTGATTTATAAATGCATTTCCTCCTTCTGAGAGAGAGAATGAGTGCTTCTGATTCTACCAACTCTGAACCTGATGAATAGGTTTCTGTTGATGCATCGATCCTTGTACTGTTGCTTTTCGGAGGAGCGCACATTCGATATACTGGCACGGCTTTCCAAGTTTGTGGTTTGCGCAATTCAAACATGCATGACAAACAAGACAGGGGTGAAGACGCCGAGCAATTAAGTCGAATGGGTTATGCTCAGGAGCTTTTCCGCGCCATGGGAGGCTTCTCGAATTTCGCGCTCTCATTTTCCATAATCTCGATACTGACGGGAGCCGTCACGCTCTACGATCACGGACTGACGATGGGCGGCCCGGCGGAGATGGCTTTCGGCTGGCCGCTCGTTACTCTCTTCACTCTAACTGTGGCTATGAGCATGGCCGAACTTGCCTCAGCCCTCCCGACATCGGGCGCGATGTATCACTGGTCTTCTATGCTGGGAGGGAAGGCTTGGGGGTGGTTCACAGCGTGGTTCAACATCGTCGGCAATGTCACGCTGCTGGCCGCCGTCGATTATGGGTGCGCTAAATTTCTCGCGCCTCTGCTCGGCATTGATGCGACGGGCAGAAACCTGCTGATCGTATACGCGGCCATACTGATCTCTCACGCTCTTATAAATCATTTCGGCATTCGCCTCGTCGCCTGGCTCAACGATTTCAGCGTCACTGTTCACATCCTCGGAGTGATAGTGATATGCGGCGCGCTGATTTTCTTTGCGCCGAAACAACCCGTCAGCTTTTTCTTTGCGCGCGTAACGAGCAACTCCGAAGGCTGGCCCTACTGGTGGGCATTCATCGTCGGCCTGTTGCAGGCGCAGTGGACATTCACAGGCTATGACGCCTCGGCCAGCGTATCGGAAGAAACCCACGATCCGCAAAGGCGTGCGCCGTGGGGGATGGTGATGGCGGTCGTGGTTTCAAGCATCGTTGGATATTCGCTTCTCATCGCATTGACTCTTGCGATCAAAGATATCCCATCTGTACTCACCGCAAAGGACGCAAGCGGCAACCCTGTTCCGGCTGTTTTTGTGATTTTGCAAACCGCTCTGGGAGACAGGGCAGGGACGGCCTTTTCCGCGCTCGTTGCAATGGCGATGTGGTTCTGCGGGCTGTCAGCGGTGACTTGGTGTTCGCGTGTGATTTATGCCTTCTCGCGCGATGAAGGGATGCCTGCTTCCAATCTGTGGAAGCGGGTAAGCAAAAAGCATCTCACTCCTGCGCCAGCAATCTGGTTGTGTGTCGTCGTGGCGTTCGTGGCCGCCATCTACAGCGGAGCCTACAGCACAGTCATTTCGATCAGTGTGATCGGCCTTTACTTTTCTTATGTGATTCCTGTCTATCTGTCTTGGCGCGAGCGGAAAAAAGAACGGCTCCGCGGCCCCTGGCATCTCGGCAGGTACAGCGCGACAATAAACCTCATAGCGATTGTGTGGGTGGCATTTATAAGCGTCATCCTCAGCCTGCCTGATGATATAAGAGCAGGAAAAACTGTGTTTGCTTTCACTCTCCTGCTCGTTTTGTGGTACATGGCACGTGAGCGGCGGCGATTCGTCGGCCCTGCGTGGATGGCTGATAAATCAGGAGGAAAAGACAGGCAGGATTAACAGCATGAACAGGATCGACAGGATTGTTCAAATGGAAATCCTGTCAATCCTCTCCAAAATCTCTTTGGATCGATATGAACAACGGGGAACTGGCGCAAATACTTGCGCGAGCCAATGAGTTCAAGGAAGGCGACCTTACAATCGGCGGCACGCGCGATGAACGGGAGAGAAAAGAAGCGCGAGAGCATCTCTCCGCGCTGCGACTCGAAGAGATAACCCCCATAGTGTTAATCGAAGACGGCATCAGCGAGGCTCTCGCACGCTCACTATCACCGCGACTTGCTTCGGAAATCTCCCGCTTGACGGTGGGTGATTTGAAGCGCAAGCTGCTCGGCCCTGACGCAGTTGCGTGGACAAATCACTACGGCGACGGACTTCGAAGCGAAGCGATAGCAGCGGTCGTCAAGGTGATGACCGCTGAGGAACTATCTCGCGTGGCCCGCTCGCTTTTCAATCCATTGCCGGGGTCACACCCTGCAATCGGCTCCCGGAGCCACTTTGGAAGCCGCATACAACCGAACAGCGCGGGCGATGATGAAGAAGAAATCCTCTTTTCCATTCTTGAAGGCCTCTCTTATGGTTGCGGCGATGTGATACTGGGCATCAATCCAGCGAGCGATGACACGGATGCGATAATCCGACTCGAAGAGCTTTTACGGCAAGTGACGGAGCGGCTCGCGCTACCCACTCGCTACTCGGTGCTTTCAGATATAGTCAAACAGGCCACTGCGCGGGAGCGCGTGAAAGTTGATGTTGGCTTTCAAAGTCTGGCAGGGACATCTATGGCGCTTGCGGGGATGGTTGGAATGGATGTTGACGGACTGCTCGATCTTACGCGCGGGTTTGACGGTCTTTACTTCGAAACAGGCCAGGGATCAGCCGTAACGAATGGCACGGCTGAGGGGGTGGATATGGTCACGCTCGAAGCGCGCGCTTATGGGGTGGCTCGATACATCCGCCAGCAGACGGACACTTGGATGATCGTCAATGACGTTGCAGGATTCATAGGGCCGGAAGTTTTTCGCTCGCCGGATCAGTTGTTTCGAGCATGTCTTGAAGACAGTGTGATGGCCAAACTTCACGGGATCGCGATGGGACTTGATGTATGTTCGACTTTTCACATGGGGATCGATCCGACGACGCTCCAACGGATTACTACGCAGGTCGTTGAACACGCGGCTCCGGCTTATCTGATGTCCGTCGCTGGCAATGCCGATCCGATGCTCGGCTACCTCACGACATCTTTTCGAGATCATCCGCGATTGCGGCTTCGCACAGAGAATCGAGTTTCTGCGCCGATGCAGAAAAGATTCGAGGAACTCGGCGTGATGAATCGCGCGGGTCTTCTTGCTCCTGATCGTCCAGCCGCAGAGTCACTCTACGCGATCTATATGAAAGCCGGAGGCGAGACTCGTTCACTGAGTACACTGATTGAAGAAGGCCGTAAAAAGATGAACGGGCTTCGCGAGCGCGGCTTCGATCTTGGCTACGGAAGCGAAGAAGATTTTGCGGCCCCGCCTGAAGCCGAGGCACGGCTGGAAATTATTTATAAGCACGCGCGGCGCGCTCTCTATTCGGAGATCGATGGCGCGGTAGTTGGCGATGCTACGCCGCGTTGCCTGCAAGCTCAGACTGTCGCTTCAAATCGGGAAGATTACCTGTCACATCCGCCGTCAGGCGAGATAATTCGACCGAAGGACGCAGCCCGCATCGAGAGGCTTTATCCGTCTCGGCGACCGCGCATACAGATAGTGATATCGGATGGGCTGAATGCTGACGCGATAAACGAGAATCTGCGCGATGTGTTGCTGCCGCTCAAAGGTTTGCTCAATCAGGCCGGTCATCACATTGGCGAGGTTGATATCATTATCAAAAATGGTCGCGTGCGAGCAGGCTATCACGCAGGCCAGTTGCTTGGAGTTGACGCGATCATTCACCTGATCGGAGAGCGACCAGGCACAGGATGGAACACTCTTTCAGCTTATATGACTTATGGAAGAGATAGCGCTGGTCAGTTGCGCTGGAGCGTGTCGATGGATCACGCAAACACGACAGCGGTTTGCGGCATACATCGTTATGGCAAGCCCCCTGTAGTGGCCGCAGAAGAAATCGCGCAATGTGCGAATCGGATGCTTGAAGAGAAACGATCAGGAATTGGGCGGTGATGTAGTGCTCGAAGAGGTCGGTCGCGTGCTTTGGGTTATTACGAGACTCGCTTGCTTGAATTCTTAAACTCATAAGCTGGGTTATCAGATGCAGTGTGTGGTAATTACAGCGGGACATTCAATGACAGCGCGGGACGCTTGCGCGGCTCCTTCCCTTGAACCGATAAGAATCGCTGTGATACCATCCCGCACCGCTTGAGGAATCTCATTCTCAGTCTCGCATCAGGATATTAAGCCGCTCTGATATGGAGGCATGATTTGAGCAGACAAAAAATCTATGACGCGATAATAATCGGTTCGGGCGCGTCGGGCGGGATGGCCGCAAAAGAATTGACCGAACGTGGAATGCAGGTACTCGTACTCGAAGCAGGCCCGCCCGTCAATCCTGAACGCGACCTCGGACATCATCGATGGGCTTACCAATCGATGTATAGAGGTTCTGGCCCGCCCGGATGGAAAGCCAGCGAGCAGTGGATGCAGGATACGGCAGGCGAATTCAGTCGCCACTTCTATGTCAAAGACTCAGAACATCCTTATACCACCGATCCCGGTAAACCTTTTATGTGGGTGCGCGCCCGTATAGTCGGCGGCAAAACGCTTCACTGGGGTCGTTTCTCATGGCGACTCTCCGATCTCGATTTCAAAGCGGCTTCGCACGATGGCTACGGCGATGACTGGCCCATCTCTTACAATGATCTTGCGCCTTACTACGACCGCGTTGAAGAGTTCATTGGGGTGAGCGGCAATAACGACGGTCTGTCTTATCTGCCCGACGGGAAATTCCTCCCGCCGATGAAGCTCAACTGCGGAGAACACCTTCTCAAAAAAGGCGCGGAAAAAACCGGACGAGTGGGCATCGCTTCGAGAGTCGCGATGCTCACCTCTCCGCCAAAACCGCATATGAAAGGCCGTTATAAATGTCACTACTGTGGCAACTGCGGCGACGGTTGCGATGTTGGCGCGATGTTCAGTTCCATATCTTCGACTCTTCCCATCGCTCAGGCCACCGGACGCATGACCCTGCGTCCGAACTCCGTAGTCCGACATATAATCACTGACACCCGCACCGGCAAGGCGAAAGGCGTTGCAGTCGTCGACCGCGTCACTCATCAGGAATTCGAAGTCTTTGGTCGGGTCGTCGTACTCGCAGCATCCACGCTTGAAAGCACACGCATACTTTTCAATTCGCGTTCGCGCCAGCACCCCGCAGGGCTTGGCAACTCATCAGGCGTGATGGGCCATTACCTCATGGATCATTTCGGCGGTCTCGGCGCAAGCGGTTACTTTCATATACTCGCAAACCGCGATCCCGTAAACGAAGACGGAAAAGCCTCAGGGCTGTTTATACCTCGCTTTCGCAATCTCAATAAAGAGACGCGCCAGCAAAGATTCCTGCGTGGCTACGGATTCGAATGCGGATCGGGCGCGAGAGTTTTTCCGGGCGCGGCCAGAAACCCCGCGCTATGCCCCGGCTTCGGTTCCGAGTTCAAGAAAAAAGTTCGCTACTACTACACCGCTCCCGTCGGTATGACCGTCCGCGCAGAAATGCTCGCGCGTTTTGAAAATCGCACTGAGATAGACCCTGACGGCGTAGTCGATGCCTGGGGCATTCCCGTTCTCAGGATGCACGTCGAGCATTCCGACAATGAGCGCGAGATGGCGCGCGACGCTGCCGAGACGAGCGAAGAGATTCTTCGCGCAGCCGGCGCTGAAGTCATTTCGACAGGCGGAAGATTGACCGTGCCGGGTCGCATCATCCACGAACTCGGCACTGCTCGCATGGGTGATGATCCGAAAAAATCAGTCCTCAATAAATTCAACCAGTGCTGGGATGTTAAAAATCTCTTCGTCACCGACGGCGCGGCTTTCGTCTCTTCGGGCAATCAGAACCCGACGCTGACCATACTCGCATTCACTGTCCGCGCCTGCGATTACATCCTCGATGAGATGAAGCGAGGCAATATTTAGCGAATGCGGAATACGGAGTCGTTCAATTCCGCATTCCGCATTCGACAGACTCTTAACGGAGAAGATTGAAATGTTTTTGAGTCAGGCGAGAAAAAGTTTGCGGCTCGCGAAGCTGCACTCCATAACCGGTGTTTCGAGAGAGCGACAGTTTGTCGGACGGTTCGATATCGGCAGATCGGGTTACGATTTCACTTATTCTCCGACAAAAGCCGAAGCCACAGGCGGCAAGCTTCATCTTTATGGTCGCCTCACCGTCACAGCTTCGAAAGGAAGGCCGATGAGTCGCGAGGTGAAGGCCACTCTCGCAGCCATCCAAAGCGGCATAGGCGGCCCGCCCCCACGTCCCAATCAGGGTGAAACCATCGCCGCTTTCGAGAAGCGACGCGCCCAACCCGCTCAACAACCCGCTGACTCGAAGCCCCTGCCTGTGATCGAAAGCACCGGCGCGCTTTCTTTCACCGGCGTGATGTATTTTCACCTCGAACCGATTTCGGGCCGCGCTCTCGGAGTCGCCGCCGATATGAGCCGTGTTCAGTTCAACGCCCGATTGATGACCATCGATGACACGGCGCGCGCGCTTCACGGAATTTATTGCTCGCTCGTAGACGCGGTTATCGGCGAAAGGCCGGATGCGGAAGCCGCCACCGCGCTCGCCGAAGAACTCAATAAGAAGCTGCGCGCATCCTGACGATCAACGCACACCCAGCAGAATATCGATAGTCAATTGATCAAGCCTTTCATATTGAAGCCGCTTCCCTGCAAGCTGGGCGCGATCAAAATCGCAATCAAGCAGAAAGTGTGCGCGCCCATTCGAATACGATCCAATCTCATAACCATCCGCGTTCGCTTCCATCATCTCAGCAAGCAACGATTTTATCTCCGCGTCGGCATTCCATCGCGCGGCCTTCTCTTTGAGGATGAGGTACGTCCGCATGCACCCGTGAGCGAAATCCTTCACGCCTTCGTGATCTTCGGTTCTGTATGCGTGAGCGTCGAAGTGTCTGGCTCCGTTGTATCCAACGTCCTCTAAGAATTTCACGAGCCAGAATGCAGCTTTCGGATTGGCCGACCCGAATCGCAAATCCTGATCGTAACGGCCCGGTATCTGATCGTTGAGATCGATGTGAAAGAGCTTCCCTGCTTCCCACGCCTGCGCAACCGCATGAGTCATATTCAATCCCGCCATGTGTTCGTGCGCAACTTCAGGGTTCACGCCGACAATCTCCGCGTGATCGAGCGTTTCGATGAAAGCCAGGTAAGCGCCGGTCGTCGGCAGGTAAATGTCGGCCCTCGGTTCATTCGGTTTAGCCTCAAGCGCGAATCTGTAACCGTAGCCCCGGTCGAGGGAATAGGCGCATAGAAAATTTATCGCCTCTCTCAATCGCTTGATCGCTTCATCCGGTCTGCGGCAGGCGTCGGTTTCCGTCCCTTCCCTTCCGCCCCAGAGGACGAAAATCTCTGCGCCGAGTTCGGCCCCGATATCGATAGCCCGCATGGTTTTTTGCACAGCATAAGCCCGCACCTGCGGATCGTTCGCAGTGAAAGCCCCATCGCGAAAAACCGGATCGTAAAAAAGATTGACAGTCGCCATCGGCACTTTTATTCCGTTTGATTCGCAAGCCAGACGAAACTCTCTGACTAGCTGATCGCGCTCCGCTGCCGAGGCATCAATCGGCACGAGATCGTTGTCATGAAAATTCACGCCGTATGCTCCGACTTCAGCCAGCATCCGCACGGCATCGCGAGGGGCGAGAGGCTCACGCACCGCATCGCCGAACGGATCGCGCCCGCGATTGCCAACAGTCCATAATCCAAAAGTGAACTTATGCTCCGGTCGCGGAGTGAATTTATCTTCGCTCATAACGATTGCTCCAAAAGAAATCTACCGCAGAGTGCGCGGAGTCGAGTGTGGGGCGCGATGCGTAAACTAAAACTTCGCATTCCGATCACGATCTGTACGCTTCCCTTCCCTTTCCCTGCACGGGTATGCCTTGAGAGGGCAAAACTTCCGACTGCAATGCAAACATGCACGCCGCTGCTTCGTCTATCTTTCGTGTGAACGCAATCGAGCCTTTCAATACGGGCTTGAGTTTTTCTTTGTCCTGCCCTCGCGCGGGCGGGTATTCATGCTCGACCACAAGATGAGTGTTCGATACATCGAGATTCAATAACTCGCGCGCTGCAAGCTGATGATCGAGCCAGTCGACCGTCCGATTCTGCAAATAGGCGAGAGGGTCATGACGCGCGGTTCCCGGCAATTCATGTTCGGCCAGAACAGTCTGCTTGAGCCAGGCTTTCGCCTGATCAGCCGGATCATCCGAAGGATTGCCCTCCGTCCAGTCGCCGCGCTCCATAGTCTGCCCGCCATATCCCCAGGCCGACACTCCGCGCGAATCTATGACCTGCCCCTTTACATGAAATCCGCCGATCAGAAAGTTATAGCCTTCGTCTTTGAGGTATTGAAAAATGCTGCGCGTGTCCTGACCCATCAAAATCGCGTGCGAAGGATCGTAATGAATTCTGAATTGATCCGCGACGCCTGCCCGCTCGCAGATGCGATGAAGAGCGATCCACGACGCGGGTGTGTAGGCAATGTTGTTGTGAAAATTATCGCCTGTAGTCCATCCCGGCATCGGGCACTGCTCGATGCGATAAACCAGACCTCGCGCTTTCGCTTCTTTCAACAACGGAATGAAATGCTCCGCGAAATCCAAAAGGTTTTGATCCATGCTCAACATTTGATTTCTTCCCACAAACCCGCACACTGCATCGACGCCGAGCAGCACAGCCGCGTCGAACACCCTCAATATGAAATCATGCTTTTTCTTTCTTACGCCTGAGTCGTGATGAAGCATATTGTCGAAGTATGCGAGGTCTGAGATTCCGATCCTTGATCGACTGAGCGCCTTCGTCACGCGCTCTGCTCTTTGCTTGTTGAAAGGCTGGCGCAGATCGAGCGTGTTGGCCACAGGGTCGAGCATCGCTTCAGCCGGGATGTCGGACTCCGAGGGGTGCAGCGCCGCCGAAAGCTGAAGGTTGTCGACTCCAATTTCTGAAGCGAATTCGATCCATTCTTCAATCGCAAGGTCAGGGTCGGCATCTCTCCTCTCGCGCGGCGTGAGTTCCTGAAGCGCCGCCGTCAGCACGCTGATCTGCATGAATTTCGGTTCGAATTGTTTGATTGCCATAATCGCTTTCCTGAATTGGGAGATCGCTCGAAGAATCGGCGCTAAGTTATCGCTTATCGATCAACGAGTCAAGGCGCGCAGCTTCTCAGCATTGACATCATCCGCCGCCACGTAGCATCATCTCTGCCCGACAAGCGAAGGAGGCATAATGATCAGAATTCAATTTCCAAATCGATTCGATTCAAGCGCCCCATCTCCCATCAAAATAACTCGTCGCAACTGGATTGCGCAGATGGGAGCCGCAGCCGCTTCGACTGCTCTTCTGCCTCTCGGCAAACTCGCGGCGCAGTCAGGTCGAGTGGTGAAAAACGGACGGCTCAAACAATCGGTCTCACGCTGGTGCTATGGCCGCATTCCGCTTGCGGATTTTTGTCGCGCTGTGGCCGAGATGGGTTTGACTGCTATCGACCTGCTCGAAGAAAAAGACTGGCCAACGGTGCGCGAGTTCGGCCTCGTCTGCTCGATGGGCTACGGCGGCGGCGGCTCCATTCCAAACGCACTCAACGTCAAAGCCAATCACGATCAGATAGCGAAGAACTTCGAGCAAAGCATCCCTCGCGCCGCAAAGATGAATGTTCCGAATGTGATAACCTTCTTCGGCAATCGTCGCGGAATGGCGGACACGGAAGCTCTTGAAAACTGCGTCGCGGGTCTTAATCGAGTCAAAAAAATCGCTGAAGACAACGGCGTGACCGTCTGCGTCGAATTGCTAAACAGCAAGGTCGATCATAAGGATTACCACGGCGATCATACTCCATTCGGCGTCGAGGTAATGAAAGCCGTCGCCTCACCGCGCGTCAAGCTTCTCTACGACATTTATCACATGCAGATCATGGAAGGCGATGTGATAAGAACGATCCGGCAGAATCACCAATACATCGGCCACTATCACACGGGGGGAGTGCCGGGAAGAAACGAAATCGATAGCTCGCAGGAGTTATATTATCCGGCAGTCTGTCGCGCCATCGTCGAGACGGGATTTACAGGCTATCTCGCTCACGAATTCGTGCCTAAGAAAGACCCGATCACATCACTTAGAGAAGCCGTAGCTTTATGCGATGTGTAGCGCGCGAAGGGCGGGGTAGATCGCTCGGTATTTTTCGTATTGTCGATTCATCAAAGCAGCGTTTTTCTGATCAGGCTCGATTCTTTCAGCCCTTCGCACGACCTCATCCGACGCCGCTTCGACCGAAGACCAACGAAGGCAGCCTACGCCCGCAAGCAATGCTGCCCCGAATGCCGCGCCTTCTTCCGCCTCGATAGTCTCAACCTCTCGCCCGTAAACATCGGCCTGAATCTGTCGCCACAAAAGCGAGCGCGCCCCGCCGCCGCCGAGTCTCACCGCCGCGACAGGCACTCCCATTTCGCGGAATATCTCGAATGTATCGCGCAGGCTGAAAGCGACTCCTTCGAGTACGGCTCGAATAACGTGGCCGCGCGTGTGAATGGCTGCAAGACCGACGAGGGCCGCCCTCGCGTGAGGGTCGAGATGGGGCGTGCGTTCGCCCATCAGATAAGGCGTCCACAAAACCCCGTCCGCGCCCGCAGGAATTTTTTCAGCTTCTTCGCAAAGTCGCTCATAGGGGTCGCGCCCGTCTTCAAGTCCTGCGCCGAATCGATCACGAAACCATCGGAGCGAGAGTCCAGCCGCCTGCGTCACTCCCATCACATGCCAGCCGTCAGGCACAGCATGGCAGAAAGTATGCACGCGCCCCGCGGGGCCGAGCGCAGGATGATCAGTCGCCGCAAACACGACGCCTGATGTTCCTATAGTCGCGCTGACCGTTCCCGCTCGCACCACTCCCATCCCGACTGCGCCCGCAGCCTGATCGCCTGCACCGGCGACGACCGGCGTGCCTTCCCTGAGCCCCGTCTCGCGTGCGCCTGCTTTCGACACGCGTCCGCTCACTTCTGCCGATTCGAAGACCGCCGGGAGCATCCGATCATCGATTTCCATTTCCGCCATCATTTCAACTGACCATCGCCTTCGGCGAACATCGAAGAGCAGCGTGCCTGATGCGTCGGCAACGTCGGTCGATTTCTCTCCCGTCAGCCGCAGGCGGACGAAATCTTTCGGCAATAAAACTGAGCGCGTCTTCAGCCAAACTTCAGGCTCGTTTTTTCTCACCCATAGAATCTTCGGCAGAGTGAAGCATGTCAGCGCGGGATTGCACGTCAACTCGATCAATCTTCGCGCGCCGACACGCTCAGTTATCTCGCGGCACTCGTCGCTCGTTCTTTGATCGCACCAGATGATAGAAGGGCGCAAAGGTTCATCGCGATCATCAATCAACACCGCGCCGTGCATCTGACCCGTCAGGCCGACGCACTTTATTTCATCGCCGCGCGCATCGGCTCTCTTCAAGGCAAGTCGGATCGCCTCCCGCGCAGCCCTCCACCAGTCGTTCGCCTCCTGCTCGGCCCAGCCCTTTTGAGGCGAGGCGAAGGCCGTGTGTTCGGCGGTGGCAGAAGAAATCACGCTTCCCTTTTCATCAAGGATGACCGCCCGCGTGCCGCCCGTCCCGACATCTATTCCCATCAGTTTCATAACCGCTCAATGGAATCTGAAAGAAAGGCTGTTGTCAACTTTTCACCTGTGATTGACACTGCTCCGGCTGCATGCTAAAAGCTCGTTGAATCCAATAATAAAAGAGAGGTCGCTTGCGAAAGGTAAGAGCAGGTCTGATCGGAGCCGGATTTGTCGGGCCGCTTCACGTCGAAGCCGTCCGCAGGCTGGGCTATGTCGATGTGACAGCCATCGCGACGTCCTCTCTCGAAACGGCGCGAAAGAAAGCCGACGCGCTTTCGATTGATCGCGCCTGCGCGGATTATCACGAACTACTCGACGACGATTCGATCGAAGTCGTTCACGTCTGCACGCCGAACTATCTTCACTACATGGTCGTGATGGAAGCTCTCGAACGCGGCAAGCACGTCATCTGCGATAAGCCGCTCGCTATCGACTCTCCTGATGCGCGAGAGATGCGCGACCGCGCCCGCTCGCGGAGACGAGTCAATGCCGTGGCGTTTAATTATCGCTTCAATCCTTTAGTTCAGCAGGCGCGAACGATGATCGCGCGAGGTGATATAGGCAGTCCGCGATTCGTGCATGGCTTTTATCTTCAGGACTGGCTGCTGAAAGAGACAGATTTTTCATGGCGACTCGACCCCGAACAGGCGGGCGCATCGAGCGCAGCGGGCGACATAGGCTCACACTGGATCGATACGGCTCAGTTCATCACAGGATTGAAAATCTCTCGCGTGCTGGCGAGCCTGCATACGAGCGTGCCGATTCGCAAAAAACCCGCCGCTTCGCGCGAGGCGTTTCAATCCGTTTCGGGCGACGAGCAGATGGAAGAATTCCTCGTCACGTCGGATGATCTCGGCTCGGTACTGGTCGAATTCGAAAGCGGCGCGCACGGGGTATTCGCCGTAGGTCAGGTCTGCCCCGGTCACAAGAACGATCTTCAGATAGAAATAAACGGCGCAAGCGGCTCCATAAAATGGATTCAGGAACGGCCCGACGAGTTGTGGATCGGCTCACGCGACCGCGCGAACGCTGATCTCGTCCGCGAACCTTCTCTGCTTGATGAGTCGGTCAGAAAGTATGCGAACCTTCCCGGCGGGCATAACGAAGGATGGGCCGATGCGTTCAAGAATCTGATGTCGAACATCTACCGATTCATCGCCGAAGGCCGCGACCCGGTAGCCGATGCAGACAGGATAGACTTTCCGACTTTCGAAGACGGATACCGGGCCTGCTCGATCATTGACGCAATCATACGATCCAATCAGGATCGCTCGATCTGGACAAAGGTTGAATACGAAGGGAAAAATCATGTCAGACAATAAAATTACTCGAAGAGAAGCCATCAAGGATATAAGCGTCGGCGTCGGCGTCATTGCCACGCTTCCGGTGCTCGGCGGCACGGGATGGGGCCGCGCGCTCGATCAGGATCACGCCGCGCACCTCGCGCAAAGAGCCGCTCGGACGAAGACTTACGCGCTCAGGTTTTTTACGGCGGAAGAAAATCGCTCGCTCATAGAAATGTGCGAGCAGATCATCCCGGCTGACGATCACTCGCCCGGAGCGCGCGCCGCCCGCGTCAACGAGTATATCGACACCATCGTCAACGTCTCGCCCGATCAGACGAAAGAGGCTTGGAGAGCCGGTCTCAAGGCGATTCACAAAAAGAGTCAGGATATGTTCGGCAAGCCGTTCGCCGATGCGACCTCGGAGCAGCAGGTTCAACTGCTCAAGGAAATCAGCCGCAACGAGCGGAACCCGCAGACGGAAGAAGAACAGTTCTTCCGCCGAATCAAGAATGCCACAATCGATGGCTATTACACTTCCGAGATAGGCATTCATCAGGAACTCAAATACAAGGGCAATTCGTTTCTGAAGGAATTCCCCGGATGCACGCACCCGGAGCATCAATGATAAAGTCTTTTCGTCATCGTCCGGCTTCGTTATCGCGCATTATCATGATTGCGGCGATAGCCTTCGCGCTGCTCGCGCCGCTATCGACAGCCGGGACTGCGGCGAAGAGAAAAATCCTCTACGTCACTCACTCAGCCGGATTCAAACACGCGGTGCTGCCGCTCTCGCACGATGTACTAAAAGAAATCGGCGAACGGTCGGGCCTCTTCGAAGTCACTGCGACCGATGACCTCACTAGCATCACAATCGAAGGTCTCAAGCCATACGGCGCGATTGTCTTTTACACGACGGGCGAATTGCCAATCACGGATGAACAGAAAGCCGCGCTTCTCAATTTCATCAAATCGGGCAAAGCATTCGTCGGCATTCACAGCGCGACCGATACCTTTTACAAATGGGCCGAGTACGGCGAGATGATCGGCGGCTACTTCGATCAGCATCCGTGGCATCAGGAAGTCTCGGTCAAAGTCGAAGATCAGAAACATCCAGCAACTCGTCACCTCGGACAGTCTTTCAAAATAACGGATGAGATTTATCAGTTCAAAAACTGGGATCGCGCAAAGGTTCATGTTTTATTGAGCCTCGACCCAGGCTCAGTCGATCTGACGAAGCCTGCGGTTCACAGGACAGACAAAGATTTCGCGCTCGCCTGGTGCCGCGAGTATGGCCGGGGCCGCGTCTTTTACATCGCGCTCGGCCATCGCGCAGAAGTCTGGAAGGACGAACGCTTTCAGCAATTGCTCATAGGCGCGCTGCGCTGGGCGACTCGTTCGTGAGGGGAATGAAATGGCAAGACAAGCAGTCTATGACGCGATAGTCGTTGGCTCAGGCGCGACCGGCGGATGGGCCGCCAAAGAACTGACCGAAAAAGGTATGCGCGTGATCGTACTCGAAGCCGGTCGCAAGGTCGACCCGGAAAAAGAATTCACCGAACACAAATGGCCCTACGAAGTCGAGTACCGCGACACCATCTCGAATCGCTCGATGTACGGCAAACGCCAGTCGGTTCAGGCTCACTGCTATGCCTGCGATGAGTTCAGCCATCAGTTCTTCGTCGATGATATCGATAACCCTTACACGACGCCTGACGGAAAACCTTTCCTATGGATTCGCGGGCGACAGGTCGGCGGAAGGACGCTGATGTGGGGCCGCCAGTCTTATCGCTTGAGCGACTACGAACTGAAGGCCGCTTCGCGCGACGGATTCGGCGATGACTGGCCCATCTCTTACAATGATCTTGCGCCTTACTATGATCGCGTCGAAGCATTCGTCGGCATAAGCGGCTCGATGGAAAATATTCCCAATCTGCCGGATGGTAAATTTCTTCCGCCCATGAAGATGACCTGCGGCGAGAGGCTTTTGAAAAAAGCGGTCGAAAGCAAATGGAAAGATCGAAGAGTCACCATCGGGCGCGCTGCTATTCTCACCGAGAATCACAACGGACGCGCGAAGTGTCATTACTGCGGACACTGCGAGCGCGGCTGCACCACCGCGTCTTATTTCTCAAGCCCCGGCTCGACCCTTCCGGCAGCCGCCCGAACAGGACGATTCACGCTCAGGCCAAACGCCGTAGCAAGTCACATCATCATTGATACGAACACAGGCAAAGCGAAGGGAGTCGCTTTCATAGACAGGCTGACGAAGAAAGCGCACGAAGTTTTCGGGCGCGTGATAGTCCTTTGCGCATCGAGCATCGAATCGACGCGCCTGCTACTCAACAGCGCGACAAGGCAGCACCCGGCGGGGCTTGGAAATTCATCCTCCGCGCTCGGTCATTATTTGATGGATCACACTTATTCGATAAGCGTCGGCGGGCTTGTCCCTGCTGTCGAAAAGTATCCCTACAACTACGACGACGGACGGGCCAACGGCATCTACATCCCGAAATTCCGAAACATCAATGAACGTCATCCAGATTTTCTGCGGGGCTATGGCATCCAGGGCGGTGTGCAACGCGGAATGCTCCCGCCTATAGTCAAATCGATTCCCGGCTTCGGCGCGGATTTGAAAAGGATGATTCGGGAAACTAACGGCCCTGCTCCATTCTGGATGGCGGCCTTCGGCGAGATGCTCCCGCGAAAAGAAAATCGAGTCACTATCGACAAAGAGACAAAAGACGCATGGGGAATACCCGTCGCGCGCATCGAATGCACGCATTCGGATAATGAACGGGCGATGGCGCGAGATCAGCTTGAGACTCTCAAGGAGATGGCTCACGAAGCGGGTTTCGAAATCACAAACTCGAACGGATTTCTCGCTCCTCCGGGCCTTTGCATTCACGAAGTAGGCTCGGCGCGGATGGGAAATGATGCGAAGACTTCCGTGCTGAACAGATTCAATCAAAGCTGGGATGTTAAAAATGTGTTCGTCACCGACGGCGCGTGCTTCACGTCGAGCGGATGTCAGAATCCGACGCTGACGATGATGGCTCTGACGGCTCGCGCCTGCGATTACATCATTGATGAACGCAAGAGAGGTAATCTTTAGGAAGATGCTAGATGTTAGAGGCTAGATGTCAGTAACCAGACCCTGCTAACATCTAACATCTAACATCTAGCATCTGTCTTTCAAAGAATGAGGAGAAATCATGAGCAAGACAACGCGACGCGATTTTCTGAAGACCGCTTCTGCATCCGCCATGATTGCGGGCGCGGCGAGCGATGCTCTTTCACGCGAACACGAGCCTCAACAAACCATATCGCCAAATGATCGAATTCAAATCGCGCTCATAGGCGCGGGCGGTCAGGGCAGTTCCGATACCAACGTGGCTCTGCGCGTAGGCGGGGCCGAGGTCGTAGCCGTCGCCGATATTTATGACGGACGACTGGCGCGAGCCAAAGAGGTATGGGGCGATAAAATTTTCACCACTCGCGATTATCGCGAAGTGCTTGCGCGAACGGATGTCGATGCCGTGATCATCGCAACGCCCGATCACTGGCACGCGCAGATCGCCGTCGACGCGATGAACGCGGGCAAAGACGTTTACTGCGAGAAGCCCATCGTGCAACTAATCGAAGAAGGCCATCGCGTTATAGAGACCGAACAGAAGACGAAACGCATTCTTCAGGTCGGCAGCCAGCGCGTCAGTTCCATGATTTATCACAAGGCGAAAGAGCTTCTCGCCTCAGGGATCATCGGCGAGTTGAATCTCGTCGAAGCGTGGATCAATCGCCGCTCGCCGATCTCCGCGTGGCAATACACGCTTCCGACCGACGCCTCGCCGCAGACGATAGATTGGGATCGCTTCCTCGGTCGCGCGCCGAAAGTGCCTTTCGAGCCTGTGAGATTATTCCGCTGGCGCAACTATCGCGATTATGGCACAGGAATTGGCGGCGATCTTTTCGTGCATCTGTTTTCAGGTCTGCACGTAATAGTCGGAGCCAACGGCCCGTCGAGAGTCCTTGCGACAGGCGGACTTCGTTACTGGAAAGACGGGCGCGATGTGCCTGACGTGCTGCTCGGCATCATGGATTACAAGGGTGTGAGCGGTCACGCCGGATTCAACGTCGCTTTGAGAGTGAACTTCGCCGATGGCAGCGTGCCGCCGAATCAGTTCGAGGAATCAGGCTTCAGATTCGTAGGCGATGAAGGCGTGATGACGATAGGCAACGGCGTGAGAGTATCGAAGATGACGCGGCCAAAGGGACATGGCCTTTCCATAGACACTTACCCGAAAGCGATGCAGGACTCGATAGTGAAAGAGTACCGTGAGAAATTCGCCTCGGATCGCCGTCAGATTCAGGAGGTGAAGGAAGAGACGTGGCTTCCGCCTTCGGGCTATTCGGATTCGTTCGATCACTTCACGAACTTCTTCGAATCCATCCGCACGCGCAAGCCGAGCATTGAAGACGCTACATTCGGATTTAGAGCGGCAGGCCCAGCCTTGCTTGTCAATGTGAGCTACTTCGAGGGCCGTGCAGTAAACTGGGACCCGGAGCGTATGAAATTTGTTAAGTCGAATTCGTAACAGGCGGAAAGAAGTGCGGGAGTATGGGAGTGATGAGGTTTCTTCTCCCACACTCCTTTCAAGCCACCGCCCATATATTCCGATAGCGAACGAGATTGTCGTGATCCTGAAGAAGCAGCGGGCCGGGTTTCGTCACGTCTTCATCCAAGCCGCCGGGAGTCGCCCGCGGCAGTTCCAGGTTGTTGTGAATCATCACGCCGTTGTGAAAGACCGTCACGCGAGCGTTTTCCGTCACCTTGTTCGCTGAATCCACTCTCGCCGCGCGAAAGGCGAAGTCATAGCTCTGCCATCGCTCAGGCTTTTTGCAGGCATTGCGAAGCGGCACGGCTATTTTATAAAACGCGCCGCAGTCATCGTCCTGCGACTGCAATCCGTAGGAGTCCAGCACCTGCGCTTCGTAGCGGCCCTGAAGATATACGCCGCTGTTTGCGCGCGACTGCCCGCGACTTTTCTCCATCAGAGGCAGCCAGAATTCCAGATGAAGCTGAAAATCGCCGAAGACCTCTTTCGTGTAGATGTTGCCGCTTCCGGGCGCGACTTCCATATACGAAGAAGCGACTTTCCACCCCGCAGGCCCGCCTTTAGTCGACATCCAGTTTGACAGACTCTTTCCGTCGAAAAGAATCGTCGCATATTTTGGAGGCGGCACGCTTGTCGCGTCCTCGTCATCCTGAAGAGGAGAGAGAGCGAACATGCCGAGGCCCGCGCCTGTCGCGGCCATAAATGATCGTCGAGAGGTTTTACTCGTCATTCGATTTTCTCCATCGGAAATCGCGTGAACCTTACGCAAGGCTGTCTCACGAGTCAAGAGCGATTCCATCGCCTCCATCGCTTTGATTCGTACCATTCGATTCCCTTCTCCGACCGTCGAAGTATCAAACAGGCCGCGCCTTTTTTATCGATCACGCTCAACGCGCGCTCAGGCTCAAGCACGCACGCGGCAGTCGCCAGCGCATCCGAAATCGTCGCGTTCCCAGCTATGACCGTCGCGCTCATACGCCCCGTGACTCCGACTCCCGTTTTCGGATCGACTATGTGCGAATAACGCACGCCGCCAATTTCAACCCACTGCTCAAGGTCGCCCGAAGTCGAGACGCCGCAATTGCTCAACAAATGAACTTCGATTTCCTTCGTGTCCTTCGTGGGTTCAATCGATAAAACTGTAATCGTCCATCCTCGCTCATCAGGCGGCGGGTCGGACAGAGCTATATCGCCGCCCAGAACGACCATCGCGCTTCGAATGCCTTCTCGTCTTATCACCTTCAACGCTTCATCCGCTGCGTAGCCTTTCGCTATGCCGCCGAGATCGAGAAGCATCCCCTCGCACAGAAGTTTCACTGAGCGCGTGCGGGAATCGAGTCGCACTTTCTTATGCCCTGTCACACTGCGCGCTTCTTCAATCGCTTCGCGCGACGGCATCTCGCCCGTTCGCCTCGCTCTTCGCCACAGCCTCACCATCCGACCTGCGGTTATATCGAAAGCTCCGTTTGTATGTCGCGCTATCGAACTCGATATGACAAGCACGCGAAAGAGGTCTTCGCTCACCCTGACCCATCGGCCTGACACTTGAGAGAGCCTATTCAACTCGCTGGTTTCGGCATAGTCGCTCATGATAGCATCGAGCCGCGTTACCCGATCAAAAGCCGCGCGGGCAGCGCGCTCTGCCTGCTCCCGGCTCGAAGCATAGAGGACGATTCGAGCAAGCGTCCCCATGTGCGCCTGCTCGAATTCGTATCGCGCGAGGTCGCTCGTCTTCGCGTGCGCGCAGACGACGAGCAAACAGGCGATCAGGTTTCGACTCGTTGAAAACATTTTCAGCAGACTATCGCAATTGGTTTGAAAATGCACAGGGCGTTGATGACTATCTCGTCGCTTCTCTTCTTCGCTTCTCTGTCGGCTGGCTCGGCGCAGCAGCAGGCGGAAGAGTTGCAGCCTTACTTTGAGACGATACCCGGCACGAATATAAAAATCGAAATGGTTCCTGTTGCTGCCGGGACTTTCGTGATGGGAAGCCCTGCGAGCGAAGCGGGACGCGCTGAAGATGAAGGCCCGCAGCACGAGGTACGGATTCGCGCATTCTGGATGTCGAAGACTGAAATCAATTGGGATCAATACGATGTGTTCGCCTTCAGTATGGATTTGAAAAAAGATCGCCCGCAGGCGACGCCATCGACTCCCGTGGGAGTCGATGCGGTGACGAGACCCACGCCGCCTTATGCTGATGAATCGTTCGGCTATGGCAAAGGCGATCAGCCTGTGATAAGCGTGACTCATCACGCGGCGATGGAGTTTTGCCGGTGGCTATCGGCGAGGACGGGAAAAACTTATCGCCTGCCGACGGAAGCCGAATGGGAATATGCGTGTCGCGCCGGTGCGAAGTCGGCTTATTCATTTGGCGATGACGCGAAAAATCTGAGCGAATACGGATGGCATCTGGCGAATTCGCGAGAAGGGCCGCACCCGGTCGGAAAGAAAAAGCCGAATGCGTGGGGGCTGTTCGATATGCACGGCAACGTGGCCGAGTGGTGTCTGGATCATTACGACAAAAATTTTTACTCTCAGTTCAAAACTCTCTCTCTCTCTCCCGTCCTTCTGCCGACTGAGAAAAGATATGCGCACGTAGCGCGGGGCGGCTCGTGGGATGATGCGTCAGCGAAGTTGAGATGCGCGGCGCGGCGCGGGTCTACCCCCGCGTGGAGCAGGCGCGATCCGCAAAGCCCGCAGAGCATCTGGTGGCACACGGACGCAACAGAAGTGGGCTTTCGCATAGTCCGACCAGTGGAAGAGCAGGAAAATCTGAAAGGGCTTCGCTCGAAGGTGACGAAGCAGAGTCCATGAAAAGGAATGCGGAATTGCGAGTGCGGAGTGCGGAATAAGGAAATCCTTCTTTATTCCGCACTCCACATTCCGCACTCCGCTTTTAGGAGGTTGTTATGGCAGATGAAAAAGAGATTCGCAAATTATCGCGGCGCGATTTCGTCAGGACGAGCGGCGTCGCCGTAGGGACCACGCTTGCCGCCAATCTCGTCGCGGGCGCGTATGCGGCAGGTAATGACATGATAAGGATCGGCCTGATCGGGTGCGGAGATCGCGGCACGGGCGCGGTCATCAATGCCATCTCTGCCGCGCCGGGAGTCAAACTCGTGGCGATGGGAGATGTCTTCAAAGATCGCCTCGACGCGAGCAGAAAAATTCTCAATGAAAGACATCCCGGCGAGATGGAGATAACCGGCGAGCGTTGCTTCACGGGGTTCGACGCCTTCGAGAAAGTTCTCGCCTCCGACGCCAATTACATCATACTCGCCACGCCGCCAGCCTTTCGCCCGCAACATATCAAAGCTGCCGTCGCTGCGGGAAAGCACATCTTCACAGAAAAACCCGTCGCCGTAGATGCCGCAGGCATAAGAACAGTTCTTGCCGCGTATGAAGAATCGAAAATGAAATCGCTCGCCATCGCCGCAGGCACACAGCGCCGACATCAGAAAGGATATCTGGAAACGATGCGCCGCATTCACGCGGGCAGCATCGGCGAGATAGTCGCGGCGCGGTGTTACTGGAATCAGGGAGGGCTGTGGAAGAAAGACCGGCAAAAGCAGTGGACAGACCTCGAATGGCAGATGCGCAACTGGCTCTACTTCACGTGGCTGAGCGGCGATCATATCGTAGAGCAGCACGTCCATAACATCGATGTCATCAACTGGGCTATGAACGCGCACCCCGCGAGAGCGGTCGGAATGGGAGGACGGCAATCGCGCACTGACCCGGCCTATGGTCACATCTACGATCACTTCTCAATCGATTATGAATATGAAAACGGCGTCCACCTGATGAGCATGTGCCGTCAGGTTCCGGGTACAGTGGGGAATGTCTCTGAAACTCTTGTCGGAACTAAGGGTAACTCGCAGGTGAATCGTTATTCGATCACCGGCGCGAATGCGTGGCGGATGGCGGATGATGAGCGAAAGACGGAGCGCAATCCTTACGAACAGGAACACGCAGACCTGATCGCAAGCATTCGCGCTGCAAAGCCTATCAATGAACTGAGGAACGTAGCTGAAAGCACGCTCACGGCCATCATGGGCCGGATGTCGGCTTACACGGGCAAAGCGGTGACGTGGGAGCAGGCATTGAATTCGAAGGAAGACCTCGTGCCTGCGAGCTTCGCTTTCGGGCCTATCAAAGTGCCGCCAGTTGCGGTGCCGGGTGTGACGGAATTGATTTGATCTCTGTTGATTTGAGATTTGAGATTTGAGATAGCGGCTCAAATCGTCAACGCCTGCGCCATCCTTATCCCTGCCGTTGATTTGAGATTTGAGATTTGAGATAGTCGAAAACCGGCGATTCATAATCTCGAATCTCGAATCTCGAATCTCGAATCTCGAATCTCGAATCTCGAATCTCGAATGGCGATTCATAATCTCGAATCTCGAATGGCGATTCATAATCTCAAATCTCGAATGGCGATTCATAATCTCAAATTTCAAATCTCAAATCTCAAATCTCAAACGTCTGTGGAGAATCGCGGATGACTGCGAAGCGAAGACTCGGAGTAGGCTTTATAGGCAGCGGGTTCATAACCCGCTTTCACATTCAATCGTGGGTCGGCGTGCGTGATGCCGACGTGAGGGGTGTTTGGAGTCCCAACCGCGAGCGCGCCGAAGAAGCGGCTTTGCTTGCTCGCTCGCTCCGGGTCGGCGAGGCTCGGGCTTTCGATTCGATTTCTGAAATGATAGCTTCTCCCGAAATCGATTGCCTGTGGCTGTGCGGGCCGAATCACACGCGACTCGAAAACATGGAAGAGATCGCTCACGCCATCAAATCCGGCAAAGGCGAGTTGCGCGCTGTTGCCTGCGAAAAGCCGCTTGCGCGTAATGTCCGTGAAGCCCGCGAGATGGTTCGGTACGCGGAAGAACTCGGCCTGCTTCACGGCTATCTCGAAGATCAGTTGTTTTCGCCCTCTGTCGCTCGCGGAAGAGAAATCATATGGACGCGGGCGGCTGCCATCACCGGCAGGCCATATCTGGCTCGCGCGGCAGAAGAGCATAGCGGCCCGCACAAGGCATGGTTCTGGCAGGGGGAACTTCAGGGCGGCGGGGTTCTCAACGACATGATGTGCCACAGCGTCGAGGTCGCTCGCTATATGCTCACGCGCCCCGGCTCACCGCGCGCAAGCATTCGCCCTGTGAAAGTGTCTGCGCAGATTGCTTCACTCAAGTGGAGCCGCCCCGAATACGCAGCATTGCTCAAAGAGATGATGGGCCGGGAGGTGGATTATTCTCTCCGTCCGGCTGAAGATTTCGCTCGCGCGCTCGTCAACTATCTCGATGAAGAAGGCAATCCATTGGTCGCCGAAGTGACTACATCGTGGAGCTACGTCGGGCCGGGTTTGCGATTGAGCGTCGAATTGCTTGGGCCTGAGTATTCGCTTTCGATGACCTCGCTCGACAGCGGATTGAAAATTTTTCTGAGCCGTCGCGTCAGCGGCGAAGCGGGCGAAGACCTCGTGGAAAAGCAAAACGCCGAGCAGGGATTGATGCCCGTCGTCGGAAATGAAGCGGCGGAATACGGATACGAAAACGAAAACCGATATTTCGTCGAATGCTTTCTGGATGACCGTCAGCCCGAAGAAAATTTTCACGACGGGCTTGAAGTGACCAAGCTTTTGATGACGGCTTATATGAGCGCGGAGCAGGAGCGCGTGATCGACTTCGAGCCGCCTGATTTGGATTCATTCGTCCCGCGAGTGGCGCGCGGCGCGTGGAATCCGCGCGGGGCGTGACCGGCGCGATTTGCTGCTTTTACCGACAATTGCTTTCTCTGAAGAAGTTGACTTCTCCGGTCGCAAGGTCGTGCAGACCTCCGATCAGTTTGAATTTTCCGCTTGTGAGTTTGTTCTTCAAGTCCTGGCTCTTAGTGCAAATCTCTCTCATCACAAGCTCGACATTCGCTTTTGACACTGCCGTGACATAAACGGGGTTTTTGGAATCTCTGGGCGTGATTCTCGGATCGACCATATCGAGAGCGGGCCTGATCCTTCGCAGCAGGTCAATGAGGTTCCCCCGATCACCTCGGTCAATGGCGGCTTTGTTGTCGATGGTTCCCTTGATTGCGCCGCAATCCGTATGGCCGACTACAGCGATCAGCTTCGCATAATGCGGCCCGGTTCCGAATTCCAGTCCGCCGAGCATATCCGGGTTGGCGATATTGCCCGCCACCTTGAGGGTGAAAGCGTCGCCGTTGTTGAGATCGAAGAGCAATTCCGATGATGTGCGCGAATCCTGACAACTCAGAATATCGACAAACGGGAATTGCCCTTTCGCGGTTTCTCTGACCTGCTGGCGAATTGGTCGGCTGATGGGCGTGCCGGCGATGAATCGCTTATTGCCTTCTTCGAGCAGACGGCGGGCTTCCGCCGGAGTCATCCTTTCCTGGGATTCACTGGTTTGCGTGCGCGGCTCCGGATATTGCTGCTGAGATAACGCGGTCGCCGTGAGCAGAATTGAAACCATAGAGACGGTCAGTAGAATTTTAAGTTTGCTCATAGTCATTTTCTTTTCCTTTTCCTGGTGATGGTGAGGCCGCGGGGATTATACATTACGATGAGTTTTACGCAAACAGGCGCGGCAAAAGATTTTCTGCTACGTTGGGGCCAATCAATTTCCGGAAATAGAACGCGGATCAAACGGATTTGGCGGATCACGACGGATCAGATCAGCCTCGATCCGCGTCCGATGCGGCCTATTCTGGTCAGGCAGTGAAAACTAAATGGCCCTGCTGTCTCGTTGATTCCATTCAGGCCTTCGCCGCCGTCCATTCTTTCAATCGGTCGAGGCTTTCGTTGAAAGGCTTGAGTCCGTACCACAACAGGATTGCCGAAACTATGTGTGCGATGGTGCCGACGATGAGCAGCGAGTATCTGACCATCAGCGGGTCTTTCTCGAATACATAATCCGTAGTCATAGCGACCGCTGTCGGGCCGAGACCAAGCCCTATGAGATTTACCACGAACAGATAAACTGCCGATGCCTGACCCCGCATCTCATTGGGCATGATCTGCTGAATGGCCGCAGGCGCGACTCCGAACGGCGCGCTTGCCAGAAACGCCGAAGGCACCAATAGCACAGTTGTCCACGAAGCGTCCGACATGATTGGATATAGCATACCGAACGGAAACCACGCGACAGCGACGATGAACCCGACATACATCGTCGAATCGCGCCGCCCTCGCTGGGCCAGATAGTCAGCAACCCGCCCGCCCGCGACCACTCCGAGCGTGGAGGCGATCCCAACTATCAGGCCATAAACTATTCCCGCTCTCGCCGCGCTCCATCCGTGAACGCGCTGATAGAATGCCGGTATCCACGCCGACGCGCCGTAGGATGAAAATGAGAGAAGCGCAAAACCTACAGTATGACAAATGAAAGTCGTGCGGTTTTTAAGCATGTAGGCATAAGCTTCGCGCATCGAGACGTGCATCTTCCTCATCGATCCGTCTGCCATTCGGATCATTCGAAGACCGCGACGGGCAGGTTCGCGCACGGTGTACATCAACAGCGCGAGCAGCACGCCGGGAAGCCCCACGATGAAAAAAATCACCTGCCACGAGCGAGTCTCTCCGACAAGAGGAAGGTCGAAATTTTCTCTGGTTCCCACCAAACTGATGACCCAGCCGCCCAGCACGAGCGCCAGACCCGATCCGATGTATATGCCCATCGAATAAACGCTGATGGCCGTAGCCCGCCGCTCTTTCGGGAAATAATCGGTGATGAGCGAATAGGCCGCAGGCGAAAGCGACGCCTCGCCTACGCCTACGCCCATGCGAAAAAGGAGCATCTGAAAAAAATTCTTCGCCACTCCGCATCCGGCTGTCATCACGCTCCAGAAAACGAATCCCGCAGCGATCAATCCCCGGCGGCTGCGTGTGTCGGCGAGTTTGCCCAGCAGTATTCCAAAGAAGGTATAGAAGACCGCGAAGCTGAAGCCCTGAAGCAGGCTCATCTCGGTGTCCGAAATTCCGAGGTCGCGCCTGATCGGGCCTACGAGAAGATTTAGAATCTGCCGGTCGATGAATGAAAAGACATAGACGAGAGTCAACACGCCGACGACATACCACGCATAGCCTGTCTTCGGGTAAGGCTCTTCATCGATTGAGGGAGCGGGTTTGATCGCGGGTTCGGTTTCTGCTGCCACCTGGTTTTCTCCTACATACAACACATTTGTGGCGGATGGTGTCAACTACCGCTCGCTAAAGCAAGCGGCTTGTCCCTGTACTTCCGAAGGCTCAGATGAGTCTTCAGGTTCCGAGACATTAAGCTGGTTGACAGCAGCTTTCCGAGAAATGTTTTTAGCAGCGTTTACATCTGC
>Ga0187893_10002243_pt1 | contig 43094 bp, 54 predicted proteins | sample MA1701074metaG_FD_139574 | JGI IMG/M metagenome (GOLD analysis project Ga0187893, IMG submission 139574) | White microbial mat communities from a basaltic lava cave in the Kipuka Kanohina Cave System on the Island of Hawaii, USA - MA170107-4 metaG ... | reverse complement strand
GAGAAACAAACACGGCCGGAAGAATTGGTAGCAGCTGGCAGTCCCGGTGGTTTTCGGATAGAGACGTTTGGTTACGACCTCTTCGTTTTCATCTCCGATAGTCATCACCGCTTTCTTATGTTCAAGTTCTTTGTCTCTTTGTTCCATCTCGTCGATGGTTTCGTAAAGGCCGAGTTCAGTGTCGTAAAGTTGTTCCGCTGAGCGTACGATAGCTTCTCGGATGATCTCTGGGATGGTTGTTTTGCGTACAATCTCTAAGATGAAACCGGTGATTGGCAAGCCGGTTTTCTTCCTCAACCCGATAATGTACGCGGTCGGTTGCTCATCGATCGCGAAACTCTCGATGATCGTGTTAACGCTGATGCTTTTGCTCAGTGTTTTTCTCTCAAGCAACCACAACGCTCCACCAACGCTTATCACTGCATCTGTGCGGAAAGCCAGCTCGTGCTTCCCGTCTAACAGAGGCGCTTTGCTCTGGTATTCCGGGAAGATCAACGTGAAATCTTCCTTCCAGGTCTCACAGTAGCTTTGAATAGACAAATGACCTAGTCTCTGCATAGCGAGACCTTCATCTTGTTGCTCGGGAAGCAGGTATGGGTTTTCGAGGTATTTGTTGAACGACTCGTCGAAAGCCGCGCAGGCTTTGTCAACGCTCTTTGTCTGAAACCAGGTTGGAATGGCGGTGTGGATTGCCGTACCGTAGTCGAGCTCGAGCCTTGGGGTTGAACTCGTCCATCGTTTCACGCGGGAGAAGTAGTCTTTGCGTTTGCAGAGCCGGAATTCCTTTATCCGACTATAGTTGCTGATCATTCGCCCTCCTTGAATTGCTGATCATTCGCCCTCCTTGCTCGGAATTGCTTGATTCGTCTGTCTAGGATCCCTGCATACCGACGCATCGTGGTGGCTTGCGCTACTAGGAGGGCTTTCTCTTTTGTTGGTAGCTTGGTAAACACCTCATCACCGAGGAACACTAGCAGTTTCGTCAAACGTTCTTGCAACTCCTTCAGTTCGTCTATCATTCGTTGCTGATATGGTTGGATCATAGGTACCTACCTCACGAATAGGAATTTTATCGCGATTTCCAAACAGTTGATTGTGACAACCGCGATAGCGATGCTGAGGATCGTGTAGAAGATGTTTTTCACCCTACCTCCTTTTTGGGAGCGTTGCCGCTTCTATCAACGCTCCCCAAACGTTTCACTCAAACCTCAAACTCCGTTCAAGTATCTCCCTGACAGCGGTTACATCAGCCGCGACTTTCTTGAGGAGGTCAAAAACTCCTTCAGGAGCTTGCTCACCCCAAGTGCCTCCGTAGACCTCATCGCCGTCTTCGTCGTATGCGGCCAAACCTGCTTTGTTCGTTTTGGTTTTGACTGTGATGTGTCCTACCGCATCCTCTCCATCTTTACGTTTCTTCCACCCCGTTTGAGCCAATTCCAATCACCTCCTTTCAAACGGAAGGGTTGCTACTGCCTCTACGCGGCGTCTTCGTCCGCCGTTTCCTCCGCCAGCTTCTCCTCCGCGGCCTCGTTCGCCTTGCGATCGATCTCGTCAAAGATCCCAAGTTCCTTCGCGCGAGCGATGAGCAACGACCGCTTCTCACGTTGTTTCAACTGGTATTCTTTCTGCTTGTCCGAACCGTAGTTGCGCTTCTGCTGGATTTTCTGTCTCGTGCGCAGTTTCAACACCTGCTCTTCCAACTGCTCCTTGCTCAGCGCACTTACCTCGCTTTTGATCGCGTCGACATCGATTTCGATATTCGCCATGTTGGCTCTCCTTTGTTGTTTGGTGGGGTTACCACCTTCTGTCTCTGTTGCTTGTTTCAAGCCTACCCGTATTATATAACACTCTAAAGTGAATGTCAACGAGTATTTTCAATGACCGACTGAAAGGGTCTTTGAATTTCAATGAACATCTAGTCCCTCACCTCGCGCACATTCTCGGGTCAGCATCGACTCGTGCGCGGGGATATGGTAAACCTCCCCCGCTCAAGTTTGCTCATGTTACTCGTCCTCCTTGATGGTGATGAAGTCCTCGCCAGTGCTCGACAACATCGTCCAAATCGACGGCTTCCCAGTCCTTCATCACGCGGAAGAAGCCGCCTTTAACTTCAGCAACGACCCACGGGTTTCGACCTCGTTGAGCGGCCATCCCATTCTAAGCGGTTACGATCTCGAGTCGCTAGCTTCCTCACGACAGCTTCTAACTTGTCGAGTTTGTCTTTGAACTCTTCACTGTCCATGCTAGTCTCCTTTTACCATCTCGGCTTTCTCGTGTAAACTCTCCCAACTAACTCCGATAGCGCGTAGTCTCTCTTTCAACTCTCGGACGGAGACCTTCTTGTCCGAGCTCGAGCTCACTCGACCGAATGTTTCCACTCTCACGTTGTGAGTTAGACAACAATCACACCATGTTTGGTTGTTGTCGTATCGTCGGAGGACAGTGTTGTTCCCCGAACAGTTCGAACACCTCCCAACCAATCGCTTTCCGAACAAATCCCAGGAGTGTTTCTCTCTCCAGGCAGTTGACTTGTTCATTGCTAAACGTTTGTTCATAACCTGTCTCCCTCCCTGTATTGATTGTTGGATATATTATAACACACTCCACTGAACAAATCAACGAAAAAATTTGTATCGTAACGATACAAGAAATTTATCTTGTCTGGTCGTTCAAGACCTGGACCGTGAATATAGCGTATCGCCTGGTGAGGTCAACCAAACTTTTTGCTATCTCCTGTCCGCTCAATGGTCTTTTTTCAATGACCCGTTCTTTGATCATACACTGTCGGTTCGTTGTGTAACTCGTTGATTCTAAACGAGTTAGCATCAATGAACGACCTTTTTCGCTTTTTCAGGCTCTCATCGCGGGAGAGTGTTTATACATGTATACGGTTGTATGTGTATGTGTATGTGTATAGTAGAGAGAGAGAGAGAGAGAGAGAGAGAGAGTATATATATATATATATATATACAAACATATACAAACATATACAAACATATACAAACAAACTTTTATACCTCTACACACACAAACATTCTATTTTTGTCGATTTTTTCAAAAAGGTCGTTCATTGATGCTAACTCCTTTGTTTTCAACGAGATAATCAAAGAACGGACAGTTAACGATCAATGACCGGGTCATTGAAAATAGTTCGTTGAGCGGCCATCCCATTCTAACCTCTCTCTTGAGAGGTGAACGAACACAATCTTCGTTCACCTCCCGATCAGGGGTTAGTTCTTCCCTTCCCGTTCCTCCAACATCTGTAGGGCCAGCTTGATCTTGGCATTGCGGTCCTTCTGGTAAGCCTTTCTCTTCTCGATCACAACCGGATCCTGGTTCCTGACCTCGTTGTACTCCTTTCTCTTCATCTCTCTCTCGAAGTGTAGGTTGACAATCCCCATCACCTTCCTCTCACCGAGAGCTTTCACCATCTGTTCAAAACTATTGTATTGAGTTGCCATAGTTATACCCTCCTGTAGGTATAGGTTAAAGTGTGATCCAAATGATCATGTAATCATTATCACACAGAAAAAATCTTTAGTCACGAGATTTTTTCGGATAAATTTTACTATATCTTACGATTCTATAAACCCCCGCGCCCCTAAAAATGCCTTATCGCCTCAACCGCGTAAACACTCAATACAAAGTTGGTACCGGTTTGCGTTTAGGGTCATTGAAAAGGCAATGGAAGCAAAAACGTTCGTTGACATAAACAATCAAAACATGTTATAATAAGGGCGAAAGTGAAAAGGGTGGGTAGTGAGCAACGGGGGAGAGGTAGCCTATGTCGGTTCATGAAATCGTACAAGAGGCACGGGATGAAGAGCTGTTGCGCCGCATGGTGAGTGGTCAATCGCTCAGCGAGGCCGCGAGTGACATGGGGTGGAATATCAACGCGTTGAGGCGAGCGGCAGCGAAGCCGAGTTTTAGAGCTAAAGCTCGGGAAACTGTACGTCAGGTCTGTCTTGACTGGGATTTGGAGTTTGAAGAGCGTGGGAGTGATCTGCAAAAACTGATAAACGACAGTGCAGCAAGCGCGGTGAATGAAATCGCGAGGATTATGATGCACGGTAGTAACGATCGAGTTCGGCTGACAGCTTCCGCAGAGATCCTTGACCGCTCAACTCTCGGTTTGGAGAGCAAAAAGAACACCGTTCCAGCGGTACATTTCCACATCACAGCCGAGCAAGCTGCGTTGGCTTTACAAACCGCTCAACAAGTCGCTGTGACGCAAATCGTCGCTGGTGGAGAGCTTTCAGAGAGAGATTAGCTAACGTGCAAACCAACACACTTGAACGAGCGATAACCTCGACAAACGAGGTTGATTTGATGCGAGAGATACGCGTCCGCTCCTTACTCAGCTTGTTTTATTTCAGCAAGGTCGTTCTTGGTTTTCGACTGATCACCCCAAGTCTTCACCTCCTGCTCTGTCTATCTCTCCAGCGCTTGCGTACCAAACAAGTTTGGGAACTCCCTCGCGGTCATTTCAAAACAACCGTTGCGTCGAAGAGCTACCCTGTCTGGTTGGCTTTGCCAATGACCGACAGCGATGTCGACTACGCCATTCGAACCAACCTCGCAAGCGAAACCGAAGCACTACGTTTTCAATCTCTCCACGATCCAAACCTTCGCATCCTACTTGTCTCCGGTGTCGATGAGAACGCGAAAAAGATCCTGCGTAGTACCCGCTATCAATTCGAACAGAATCAGATCCTCCGCGGTGTTTGGCCAGAGGTCCTACCGGAGTCTAACGCCAAATGGAACGACTCCGAGCTTTGTTTAAAACGTTCGTTAAACTTCTCCGAGAGCACGTTCGAAGCTATCGGGGTAGGTAACGCTCTGCAATCTCGGCATTACGACCTCATCATCGAGGACGATCTCGTTGGCAAGGAAGCCGCCGACAGCGAGACTGTAATGAAACGGGTGATCGAATACCACGTTCTTCTCGAAGGCGCTTACGACCGTCCCGAAACTGCTAGCAGTCTTGTTATCGGTAACCGTTGGTCGTTTAGCGATTTGAATAGTTGGATTCGAGAGAACGAACCGGAATACGAATTCCACACGCGAAGTGCAATCGAAGACGGTCAGTCGATCTTCCCCGAGCGGTTCAGCGTTCCTGACCTCCGTCGAATCGAACGGAAGCAAGGTAGTTATGTCTACAGCTGTCAGTATCTCAACAATCCAATCGCCCCAGGTGCACATGACTTCGAACCTGAATGGTTGAAGCGTTTCAAACTTATCGAAGAACTCGATGCTAACGGGCGGAAGACCAAACGTCTCGTTGCCGAAGACAACAAGTCTGTCTTTTTCGATCAACTCAACCGTTTCATTCTCATCGACCCGGCGCGGGAAGGTAAGTCGAGCAAAGCCCGCAACGCCGTGCTTGTCGTTGGAGTCGACAAAGACGACAACCACTGGATCATCCGAACCTGGGCAGAGAAGACCTCCACGGACCGTATGATGCAACGCGGGTTTGAGTTTTACGAAACCTATCGAGCGCAGAAATGCGGGATTGAAGGCTACGGAGGCGATGCCCACCTCAAAAACTACATGGCGTATAAAGCTCGCACCGAGCATAAACGTATGAACTTGATCGTGTTTAACAAAAGCACGACCAAGAGTAAGGAAGAGCGCATTCGTGCCTGCCAGCCACGTTTCGAAACCGGTAAAGTCTATCTCATCGACACCGATACGGAGTTTTTCAACGAATACATCTCCTTTCCAAGCGGAGTAACAGTCGATTTGCTCGATGCCTACTCCCATAGCGATGAGATCTGTCGCCGCCCGGTGAGTGAGCAAGAAACCGAACACTATCGATCAGTCATCCGGAAGTTGGAGAGCAACGTCAACGAAAGGACAGGTTACTAACATGCCTAACCGAGCAAAACGTTTCGCATTCTCCCTCTTACTGCTTTTCCTATCTCCTCTCCCGTTGCTTCGCGCTCAGATCAGTCCGCCAACGATGACAGTGAAGAAGGTCACGGGTGACGTTGCTACGTTTACGTGGGATTACAATCCCGTAGACGAGGCACAGATCACTCACTTCTCTCTTAAATGGGTCGATGACCTGACCAAAACCTTTATCGAGTTAAAAACAGTCCCCAAAACCTCTCGGACAACAACGATCAACGCTAGCTTCACCCCCGGGTTCAAATTCACCTACTACGCGGTGACAGCTGTAGACGCTCGGATAACTACCGCTGTTCTTGAAAGTGCTCCGAGCAATACCGTGGCTACCGAACGTATCGGTAAACCACCTACAAACAATCGTATACAATAGGAGGTAAAATGCTACCTGCATCACTAACCTTTCCGGACCTCGTCCCGAACGCCTTCACCGGTGTTCTGGAGGCTAGAAGCACTCCTGTACAATGGGGCTTTCCCAACGCGAAGAACGTCTGGTACGTTGGTGAAGGCCAGGCAGTCCAAACGCTCACAGAACTGTTCACGTTGATGCAACCGGGTGACGTTGCCTTCCTCGCTCCCGGAGCATATGTCGAGGGCAATCTCGTCATTCCGGCAACTCTCACCGGTATCACTCTTATCGGTGTAGCCGACAGCCTTGCCTCGCGCGGTGCTGCGTTTATCGAACCAGCAACCGTCGGACACGCCGGTTTGCAAGTCCTGGCAAACGACGTTACGTTGATCAACATCGGCGTTGCTAGCGAAGCAACTGGTGCTCACAGCCTCAAAATCGGAAGTAACTCTGTCAATGTCGCTCGTTTCCGAGCCTACCGTTGCAAACTCGAAGGTAACGAAGCAGCCAACCCAGCCGGCCAGGTCGTTTTGCAAGGCTGCGGAGACATCATCTTCGAAGACTGCGAGATCGCTTGGGGAGTCAACGGTATTATCGGTGGCGCCAATCTCAACGGTTTCCCGACTCAAATCCTCTTCCGGAATTGCTGGTTCCATGACCTGACCACCGTTCACGTCGGAATTGCCGCTGCCGATCATTTCATCGAACTCTGGCTACGTGATTGCATCTTCGATCGTAACGAAGCCGGTGTAGCACCAACCGACTTCATCCTGTTGAGTGATAACGCCAACATCGGAAGTATCACCGGTTGCCGCTTCGCTAACGCAACCAACCAAGCAGCGGTTATCACGATCGGCACAGGTATTCTCTATATGGCCAACGCAACAGAAGCTGGTTGGTCAACTGCCCGTCCGGTGTAAGGAGCATTATGAAGCATGCCTGTACGACGTTACCACCCCTGCTTGAGCTGACCACCGCCGCTGATTGGGCGGTGGTCCAAGATTCTGAGGCATTCTATGCCAGCTGCAATGCCACAAAGATTACCTTTACCAGAACGTCTGGGGCAGGGGGTAATCCCCAAGGTGTTTGAGTATAAGATAACTGTCGCGGCTGTCTGAGTTCTCGATGCAGCGGGCCTTAAGGGATCTCTTGGTGGCACTTGTTGGGGCGTATCCTGAACTTGAGAAGCTCACCTACGACTTTACTTAGAAGTTAACATGCTGGAATTCATTGGAAGTTTGCTCCTGACACCTGGGGTTCCGATCCGATTGATCACCGCCTTCCCATCGATGGCCTCACCGCGTCGTTGGGATACCATCATCATCTCGCAAAGGCGCGTGAACGTTGGCTTTATCTTCATTGGTGGTAAGGGGATGACTGGCGAGGCGCAGATGATGATCGCGGTCCCACCGGCGAGCGCCACATCGTGCCCGTTTGCAAACATCAGCATCTCATCCACCACGCTTCGGTCTAACCCGATCATTCCAGAGACCATCACGGTTGATGGTTCTGCAGTAGAGACCATTCAGATCTCAGGCATTCTTGGATAGGGGCAATCATGGGCATTCAGATACAGGGGCAACAAACGGGTGGGGCCTCACAGGCGCAGGTTGATGCCATTGCTGCTGAACTTGACCTGGTTGAGGTGGCCGTGCTTGCCCTTGAGGCGGAGGTGGCGGCGCTATCAGGGGCCACTCTACCACTTGGCTATATTGACGGCCTGACAATCTCGAACAACGTTGCAGATGCCACGAATGATATTGATGTCGCGGTTGGGGTCGCACGTTCTGGCGCAGATACATTTGACTTAGAGCTGGCCGCCTCGATCACGAAACGTCTTGATGCAAACTTTGTGGCAGGAACCGGTCAGGGAGGCCTTGACACCGGCAATAAGGCCAACTCAACCTGGTATCATGTCTGGTTGATCAGGACGGATGCTGACGGCGTCTGCGACATCCTGCTCTCAACGAGCGTCTCGGCACCCACCATGCCGGCAGGTTACACCGCAAAGCGACGAATTGGCGCGGTTTTGACTGACGGCACTGGCATCATTCGACCATTTGTGCAGACCGGAGACTACTTTAGGTGGAAGACCACGCAATCGTCAACGGGCGCACTCGGCGGGACAATCACCACCTCACGACAATTGATCGTGGTAGCCACCCCGTTAGGTGTTAAGTGCAAGGCCAGGCTCGCGATTGATGCGATCACCGCGGGCACTGAGTCCATCCTTATGACCGTGACTGACCCAGACGTTGCGAATGTCGCGCCAAGCAATGTCAACTTTAATGCACTGGCGAGCGACGGTTCAGGGTTCCGTGGTGGTTCTGAGGTAACCTGCTTCACCAACACATCAAGTCAGGTAGCGGTAAGATCTGTTATCAACATGCGTACGTATGACCTGCATTGTCACGGTTATGATGATCTGAGGGGCAAGCTATAGCGCGAGCGCGAGTTGAAGCACTACGTGCGCACGAACCTTGAACTTGCGAACGCAAATACCGGTGGAGCGACGGCAGATATCTCAACTTTCGGTTAGACGCACTATAATGGATGCTTACCAACTCGAAACCTCAACCGACCGGTATTTGTTGCTCGGGAGTGTTGTTGCTTGAACAGCAACCAAGCGAGATCATCACAGTAACCGGTACGACTTCAATGAACCTTACAGGAGCGGGGAATTAATGGCTTCCGGAGCGCTTTTGAACCAAGCTTGGCGATTATGGTGGTTCCCACCTATCGTAGTTAGTTTGGTGAATCAGATAATTCGTATACCGCGTACGCTTGGCGGAATCAGACTGTGGAGTAGATAACGTTCATATGCTGAAAGCAATCCCGATTAGGCTGACTACAGAGAAAGAAACCGAGCTCAAACGAGCCCTACGAGAGTATCTCGACAAATCCGAACGGGGGACGAAACAGCTCTACGATACAGACATCCCTCGCTTCCGTCGGATATATAACGGCGAACCGTTTGAGAAAGTCAAGAACTTTCCGTGGCATCGAGCAAGCAATTTCGTTGTTCAGCTCGTCGCCATCCACACTGATACGCTGGTCGCGCGTATCCTGTCGCTCATTTTCAAAACCGATCCGTTGTTTACGTTCAAAGTCTTCGGCGACCTCCCGGAAGACGCGAAGCGCGATCTCGAAGCTTTCATGCAACACGCAGCGATGGATGAGAGCGAGTTGGACTTCTACAACTGCAGCCAAGACTGGATATTCGATGTCATCAAACTCGGTAGTAGCGTGATGAAAGTCCCGTATAGTACTGAACGGGAGATTATAGTCGAACCGGGAATACAGCCAGGTTCGGCTGTCGAACGAACGGTTACCAAATACGACGGGCCGAAGCCGACAAAAATCCCGCTTACCGATTGGTTGATGTGGCCGTTGGGAGTGAGAAACATCCGCGATTCGTTGTTCAAAGCTCACAGAGTGAGGTTGGAGAAGGAAGTACTCGAGCACCGAGCGTGGATGGGGTTCTATGACATGGATAAGGTCAAAGAACTACTTAAACGTGGCCCGGACAACTCCAGTGCGACCGTTGCCGAGCAACAACAAGAAAACAGTGCTGGGATAGTTACCTACGGACAGAATCGCTACACTCTCGATGAGTGCTGGCTACGCTATCCTCTTACCGAAGGGAGGTATTACCAGATCATCGGTACTTATCACAAAGCGAGTGATACAATCGTTCGGTTGATCCACAACCCATACGTTACCGGAGACGACATCGACAACGTTTTCGTCGGAGGGAGGCTATTCCCACGGGACGATATGTGGCACGGCCGCGGCTTTGCTGAGGTTCTTGAACTCGGACAGGAAGAGGCAAGCACAATTCACAACCAACGTCGAGACAACGCTACGATCGGCAACACCAAAGTCTTCGTGGTGAAGAAAGATAGCTTCGTTGATATCAGCTTCCCGATCTTCCCCGGCAAACCGATTATTGTCGACGACCCGGATGACATTCGAGCGGAGTCGCTTGGTACTCCAACAACCTTCCCGTTTGAAGAAGAGCGCATCGCACTCGACCTTGCTGAACGGCGAAGTGGCGTCAGCCCACCAATGATCGGTTATGGTGCCGGAGCGATGGGCGGCAAACGAGGAGTCTATACCGCTAGCGGTACGCTTTCTATGTTGCAAGAAGGCAACATGCGGACGGATATGAATATCATGGATATCCGTTCGGCGATCACCCGCGCAGCGAGAATTTGTTTGAAAAGCTACCACATAGGTGGAGTGCATGAAAAGCTGTTGGAAAAGTTCGGTCCCGAACGTTCGCAGAGGATTTTGCAACAGATTCAAAACTACCCGAAGTTGCAGATGGACCTGACAGCGAGTAACGCTTCGCTGAACCGTGAGGTGGAAAAACAAACCTCTACGATGCTTGCTCAAACCATGCAGCAGTACTACCAGCAAGTTATCCAACTTGTACAAATGATGCAACAGTTCCAACAAACAAACCCACAGATGTTCCAATTCCTATCAAGCATCTACGACGGCAGTCGCGTCTTGATGCACAATATCTTAAGGAGTTTCGAAAGTGGAGACACAGAACGAGTTCTACCCAAACTCCCCGCCCCAGCAGTTCAACAGCCAGGACAGATGGCTCTTGGACCACAAGGAGGGCCTCCGCAAGCTCTTCCAACTCCCGGAATGGGGGCTCCTCCTCCAAACCCTAGGCTTCTTGGAGCGGAAGGGACAGAGGGAACTGGTACGATCCAGTGAGATGAAAGATATCTTCCGAGCGCAGGGAGGTTTGGATACGTTGAAAAGTATCAGAGACCTCCCATCGTATGTTGATAAGTTGGTCCAAATAGAACAACAATTCAAGGAGGCAACAGAAAATGCCAGATCCAGTACCCCCGAAATCGGTAACACCGCCAGGTAGTTTGCCAGGAACGCCGCCTGCGCCTGCGCCTGCACCTGCGCCTGCTACTCCCGACGCTACTCAACGCTTAGCGGTGGCTGAAACCGAAAATCAAACTCTTCGCGGTTCGCTTGAGGAGTACAAACGAGCGAACGAGGAGTTGTTAATGAGACTGGCTGCTCCTCAACAGCAACAGCAGCCACCGATGCAGCCACCGAAACCTGAGGATATTAAGACGAAATGGTGGACAGACCCTCAAGCAGCGTTTCAAGAGCAAGCCCAGCCGCTGATGCAATCGATGATGAACACAAGCTATCATCTCATGCGAACGCAGATGGAGCAGCGTTACTCGCAGGAGTTTAAGCTTTGGGGGAAGGAAATCGACGATATGTTGAAAGAGCTCCACCCGAATTATCTTATGAACCCCAAAACGTGGGATATCACGATCGAACGGGTGAGAGGGCGACATGTCAAAGACTACGCTACCAACCCGAATCTAGTCGCAGCTTACAGTGAGCCACCCTCTCCAGGAGCTCCTCCAGCTCCTCCAGACCCTGCCGGACAGCTCTCCGCTGAGGAGTTGAAAATGGCAGCGAGGTTCAAACTAACCCCTCAGCAATACGCAGCACGTAAAGCGACGATCAAGGTGGTGAGCTAATGTCAGATAACAAACCAGTACAATCGAAACCAGCTACGACCGAGCAGAAGTTTTACACTCCGCGTCACGAAAGCGAGATCATCAGCGATGAGTCTATCAACGCGATCGATCTCATGCCGCCGGATACATTCGAAGTGCAGTACAAAATCCCAGGCATCCGTTGTCGTTGGGTGAATTACAGATCTCGCGACGGGCAAATGTTGGCGCAGGCGCAGGCGGAAGGGTTTGAGTTTTGCTCTCCAAGCGACGTAAACACCACAATTGTAGCAAAAGACGGTCGCTTCTACAACGGCGATGTGGTGTTGATGAAAATCGCTGAGTCTCGATACGCCTCAGCGATCAAATCAGTCGTTCTCCGGAGCAAACTCGCCGCAGGTAAGAGTTTTGAGAAAGCTCAGGAAGAACTGCATCAGTTGGGTAGGAAAAGCGGTGGACAGATTACTCCATACACACCTGATGAGAAAGACCTGGATAAGATGATCCAGAGTGCATCGAAGCAGTAAACGTAACAAGTTTTTTGTTGTAAAGTGAGTTGCACCTGACTACTCGCTCGCTCGCTTCTGTTAAACTTGAGTGAAAGGAGACGACAGCAATGGCTGGAAAGGCAGTACCAATCGTCGTAGCCCGAACTACTCAGGATTCCTCACCTGCTATCCGCAGATATCAGGAAAAGGCAAGCCAGACTTTCAAGGAAGGCACGCCTGTTTTTCGTGATAACGCTGTAGAGGGCGGTGTAAGAGAGTGGTCGGGTGTAGTGGCGACTAGCAAGGTCGCCGGTATTGCAATCGAGGCGGCATCCAACCTCACCACAGTTGGTGTGGCGAAGACTCTGACGTTCGGTTCGGTACCAAATCAATCACTAGCGGTAAATATTCCCCGTGGTGCTCCGCTCAACGACGGATCGATCGGAGTACAACTTGCAGACGACACTACCGAGTTTCAAGGTGTTGTCCTGGAAGGCATTACTGCCCTTGAGACAGATGTAGGCAAGTCTTATGGGCTAACAAAAGACAGCAACAACTACTGGTTCATCGACAAAACAAAAACTGACAGCGTTGTGATCACGGGAGTCTATCCCGGAGACGCTGGGCGGGATAGCGGAAGACTGTTCTTCCGCTTCCTTCCCGCTGCAGCTCAGATGGGAGGTGCATAGTCATCATGATGGTACGTGGAAATTTAGCACAATTGATGGCTCCCGGCCTTCACGAGCTATTCAACCAATGGGTCGAGCTTACTCAACGGGAAAGCGAGTATGACAAAATCTTCAACGTGATGGGGAGTGACAAAGCGTATGAAGACGATGTTGAATTCGCTGGTACCGGTCCGATGCCGGACAAGCCAGAAGGCCAGCCGATCGTCTACGACGATGTGATTCAAGGTGGGACTTACCGTTTTACCCACACGACTCACGGTCAGGGTGTGAGGATGTCCTTCGAGCTGGTTCAGGATGATCAATACGACCTGATCAGCAAAGTGCCGCAGAACTTTGCTCGGACAGCCCATCACAAGAGAGAGACCAACGCTTGGAACGTGTTTAATCTTGGGTTCACTACCCAAGTCACGGTCGACGGTGTCTCTCTGTTTAACGCTGCCCATCCGATGCTAGGCGGGTTGCCAGCTACCGTTGCAGTTCCAGCCTCCATCGTTGGTGTAGGTGCGTATACCCAAGGCACCTATCCCAACAGACCAGCTACTGATATCGATTTGTCTTACAGTGGTATCCAGCTGATGATCAACCAATGTGAGAGAATGATCGACGGCAGAGGTATTCTGGTCAAGGAGGTGATCCGTAATCTGATCGTTCCACCTGAACTGCGATGGGTCGCGGAAGAGCTGCTTGGCTCCGCATGGAAGCCGTACAGTGCAGAGAACACCATCAGCTCGATCCAGGACAAAGGTCTGGTGCCGTTTATCTCACGGTATCTTACCTCGACGAAGGCCTGGTTTGGTACGTCAGAGAAATCCGGCCACAAGCTGATTCACTTCGATCGGCAACAGCTTGACGAGGACATGGCGGATGATTTCGACACTCGGTCAGTGAAACACGTCGCGTTCTATCGTGCAAGCGATGGCGCGTCGAACTGGCGGGGTACTTGGGGAACTGCAGGAACTTAGCGGAGGGTAGATTACCTCTCGAGGGAGGGTAGCATATCACTCTCCCTCATTTTCGGAGACGAAAACAATGAATCAGATCGGACCGAGATATTTTGTTATCGATACCCCCGGCGCAACTCCCGTCTGGCTTACTTGGGTTAATGTTGTATCGATCATCTGGAGCGGACCTACTGCAATAGGGCATCAAGCTACGGTTAAGAATGCCTCCGGTTCGAGGTTGATCTTCGATGCGAAAGCAAGTGAGGCGAACGATTTCGAGATGGAACGTTTGAGTTGCGGTTGGGTGGAGGGCTTGCTTATCGAAACGTTGCAAAGCGGCAAGCTAACGATTATTTGTAACTAAAGGAGGTGGTAATCGTGAACCAGAAGAAACCGGGAGTAGATCGTGCCCCGAGACAGAAAGAATCCGGTATGTCTCCGAAGAAGAAGAAAAAGAAATCTCGGAGAGGAGGTTATTAATGGGAGCAATAGGTCGCCGGGGGATTAGCTTCGACCCTTGGCATGTTTGTGATCGGTGTGGGATTACCGTTCGAAGTAGCCAGCTTGTACGACAACGAGGGATGTGGTTGTGTATCGTTCATGGATGCTTTGACAACCCGATCGCGTGGACGCGATACGAACGCATTCCGGAGATACTCTCCGATGGAAGACCAGAACCAGGGACTTGGCTTGACGACCGAGCTTTCGAAGAAGGCGTTGACGCTGGAGTCTACTGAGCAGGTGATTGTTATCTGTCCGAGATGCGGTAAGCAATCACCGTTTGTGTACATGTTTGAAATTGAACAGATGAACCACTGTCCGGGATGTGCTTGGTCTGGATCGTGGGTTATCTTACACCCCGAAAAGGAGTGTTAGCCTATGCCGTTTAGCTTTGCTTGGAACGAAGCAGTACCTGCTGATACCGATCTGGCTAGCACTCTCGGGGATGTGATTCGGACGTTTAAGAATCAAGTCCGCGAGCGAGTGGATGTTGAGCACTTCTTCCCGTTAAGCGATACCGCGGCGACGGGATATCATCGCCCCGGAAGCGGGAAAGTCTTTTTGCAATCCACCACTCCCGCGAATAACATTAACGCTCCTGGAGCGTTGTGGATTCATGACGTTACGGGGGATGTTAAATATGACGACGGTACGACTTGGAAAACACCAAACGCTGGAGTACCCGCCGGAACGATTGTTATGTGGTCCGGGACGCTTGCTAGCATACCCACTGGATGGAAGTTATGTGACGGAACAGCTGGAACGCCAGACCTCCGATCTAGATTTGTACGCGGAGCTCCTCCAGCAACTAATCCCGGAGCAACTGGCGGATCCGACACTCACACCCACAACGGATTGACTGGAGTTAATACCGGTTCGACTACGGTTTCAAGTGCTGCTCCGTTGACGATCGTTGTAGCGATAGACCCACACATTCACGCCTTTACCACTGATCTAGGGAGTACGTTACCTGCGTATTTCGAAGTTGCGTTCATCATGAAGGCCTGATATGAAGATTAAAGGTCGTTGGAAGATAACAGTCAACGGTAAGGTTTATCAAGGCTCGAATCAAGAGACTTACGTTCTTGCCGCGTTAAACATCCGAGCACTCACTGGGGTGTTGTTAAACGCATTCCAATACCTCGCGATTGGGACGGGAACAACTACCCCCGCACCGGATCAGATAGCTCTCGTCGCTGAGGTGCTCAGACAGCTAGGTAGTATGGCTATCGAAACAACCGCGTTTGCAGGTGACACGTTGCACGTAACCGCGATGTTTATCAGCGGCTCGGGGTTAGATATCTTCGAGATTGGAGTGTTTGACGACGTAGTTGCCGGCAACATGGCAGCGCGAACGGTCTTCACCGATAGCAATGGAGTGCCTGCTGCAATCAACATTCCAACAGGATCTGGGGTCTCATTAGAGTATTTTCTACAAGCTTTGTGAGGTGAGGTATGTCTGCTTCTGATGCTGTTCCAGTTCCTCGTAAAAACGTAGCGTATCGGGCGTATTTTCCGATCCACGATACCGCGGGGGCTTTAATTACCGGAGCCACCGCACTTGACTCCGAGGTTTCAATTGACGGTGCAGCGTTCGTTGACTGTACGAACGAGGCAACTGAGATCGGAGCGAGTGGAACGTATTTCCTAGACCTCACCGATGCTGAGATGAACGGAGACGGTGTTGTTGTTGTTGTAAAAACATCTTCCGCTAACGCAATCATCCCGGTGCTTACTCTATACCCCGAGTCTCTTGGCGACTATCGTGTCAACGTCGGACAGTGGAATGGCACCGCAGTCGCAGCTCCCGACACAGCAGGCTATCCGGTAGTTACTGTCAAAGACGGAGCAGGAGCAGGAGAGATTAACACATCTGCAGGAGCGGTGTTTGTTGACGCGGCGCAGTTGGTTGCTCTTATCAACTCGATTTGGGACGAGCTCACTTCCGAAGGTCGGACGGCTGGTTCGTACGGCCAGTTGTTTAAGGACAATCTACCGATACTCATCACACCTGCGAATAAGCTTCTAACCGATGCCGCAGGCCGAGTCGAGCTCCAATCCGACGGGCTTGACCAGATTGTTGTCGAAACCGGGATTAACGCTCGACAGGCTTTGGCGGTTATCGCCTCCGCACTTGCCGGAGTACTTTCAGGCGCGGGCACAACTGCTGTAACGATCGAGGCAGCTAACAACCCAGGGACGACGAGAATCACCGCGAATGTTACCCTGCTCGGAGATCGGGTCACGGTTGTATTGACTCCTCCTGCGTAACGTAACGTTATGTTCGCTCCAAACTACTTTCTAAACAACTACTTCGCTCCGAATTACTTCCCTAACAGCGTTGTGACTGTTTTTGTCTTACTCAGCGCTAGGAGTGGGTTTAAAATCACCGATAGTAAAGTCACCTCGGAGAAGCTGTTGCCGTTGCCAGAGGTTAACGGCTGGACTCAAGAGAAGCAAGTTCAAGATAACTTGGAGGTTAATCAGCGATGGAAGTACGAAACAAGCAAGTTCCCGCCACGTTAACATGGCTGTTCGCGTTTTTGCTATTTGTCTCTAACGCGTTCGCCTCGACGTATCAACACTATATTCAACAAGTCCGTCGAACGGACGGCTCGGTGATGGCTGGAGCTCAGGTCCGAGTCTACCTTCCCGGTACTAACACCCCCGTTACGATCTTCAGCAACATTACCGGTACGGTTGTTAAATCTCAACCGATAGTATCGGATAGCAACGGTTATTTCGATTTCTTTCTCGGTGATCAGGTTGTAGACATCCTGATCCAAGGTAATAACTTCCCAACAACGAAACTGCTCAACGTCACGCTCAGCGCGTTGGCGACAGCTGGAGTGTTAACTGTTCCGAATGGAGGTACAGGTGCAAACTCCTTTACCCTCGATACGGTCCTTTTGGGCAACAATACTCTTCCGATTAAAACATCGAGCGTTGGTCTGGCGAATCAGGTGTTTCGTGTACCCAATGCTGGTGGTCAACCGGATTTTGGTGCAATTAATCTCGCGAGCAGCGCGGCAGTTAGTGGAGTTTTGCCACCGGCGAATGGCGGGACAGGAAGTTCGAATGGCTCGGTTCTCCGTGTTCGTGAGCAAGATGGCACTCCGGACGTGCCGAATGTTATTGAAGCTCGTGTTACGAACGGTACGTTAACAGATAACGGAGGTGGGGTCGTTTCGATAGACATTGCTGCCTCCGTTCCTCCATTTACCGATACCACCGCGATTGTGAAGGGATCGATTGATGCGACGAAGTTGCTTAGATTCGAGGTTGACGGGTTTACAACTGGAACGACTAGAACGGTCACCTTCCCTAACGCGAGTATTGTCGCTGCAGCTACTGACTTTCTTAACCTATGGGCTGACGGGATCAAACAAACGTTCAACCCGAATGGTACTAACGCTGGTGTTAACATCGGAGCGCATACGGCAGACCCTTCGGTTGGGGTGAATGGCGATCTATTCTACGACTCCGTGCTGAATAAATTCCGGTGTTATGAAAACGGAGCTTGGGGGAATTGTATATCAGTCGGTACGTCGCCGGGAGGAGCAAACACCAACGTTCAGTTTAACGATAGCGGAACGTTCGGAGGTGAGGCGGAGTTTGTTTACGACAAGACTAACAAGTTTGTAGGTATTGGATCAACCGCCGCGTTGACGGATGAAGGACTGAGCGTCGCGAGCGCCGGATCCCATAACGGAGTGATTAGCTCTCAACGCGCGGATGCAGATGCACCTCCGGGGAATAGTGCAGGCTTTCGAGCGTACAAATCCCGTGGAAGTATCGGAGCACCGTCGGCGGTACAGAGCGGTGACTGGATGCTCGGTCTTTCGTCAAATGCCTACGACAGTACGGGTTTCTTTGGTACAGCGCGGGCTTTTACCGAAGCGACACAGACTCACACAGCTTCCGCACATGGCTCGAGATGGGTGTTTAGTACAACGCCGAACGGTAGTACCACAATAACCGATACATTTCGTCTCCCGCAAGATGGCGGGTTACAGATCCTAACCGGAACCAAGCCAACTTGTGACAGCACGAAACGTGGTTATCTCTTCCGAGTCGATGGAGGCGCGGGAGTTGCTGACACCGCTGAGATATGCGATAAGGACTCCTCAGACGTGTATGCCTGGCGGAGTATTCAGGGTGGAGGTAGCTCAACACCTAACTCGATATTTGACCCGGCAAAGAATCTATTGATTCGGAATTACGCGCTTAATGGTGGAACAGCGCTGGATATCAACGATGGATCGCCGAGTGGTTTATCCGCCGTTGGTACGGCGTCCTTCGGTTCTGGTGGTGCTGGCAAATTTGTCATTCAAACAAGCGCAGGCGGTGGGTCAAATCGCGCTGAGCTGAATTCAACAGCCACGTTGTTTCAGTTCCGATGGAACGAGGGCGAGTGGGCGACAAGATTCTTGCTTGCACCTAGCGGTACGGTTTCCGATATCCGTACATTTGTTGGGTTATTTTTATCAGATCCAGCTGACCCGGCATCCAGCACGCCTGCGATCGATTACGCGATGTTCAGGTACGCGACGGACGTCGACGGCACAGCGTTCTGGCGGTGTGCGTCTGATAATTCTAGCGGTACCCCTGAGGTGACCACTACCTCAGTTGCAATCGCCACCAACACGCTCTACCGGCTACGCATTCGCTGGAATTCTGGGGCGACAGAGTTTAAGTTCTTTATTGACGACGTCTTGGTGGCAACACACTCAACAAAGGTACCAGGGAATTCTACGCTTACCCGTTACTTTATCGGTATTAAGGAGCTGGCCGCCGCCGCAAAGAGCTTCGGCGTTCAATGGGTTCAATGGTGGCAATAATGCCTCCCAGACAAGCAAGGTTACAACAACTCGTGCAGGCCGCACCGTTCGGTGGGATTAACCGCGAAGTGCCTGAATGGCGGATTGAGGATAACGACTTTCAGGATATCGCGAACTTTCTATCGAACGAACGGGATTTGCGTACTCGTCCGGAACCGGCGTTCACCGCGATTAGTGACCAAGCCATCAACGGGCAGGTAGATGGTTATGACATCGATGGGGATCGACACTTTCTCGTAGCGACTCGCACGAAAGCGTATGGGTTTATCGGAACAAACTGGACCCAGCTAACCGGGACGTTAACTGCGACGGATCTTAACCTCTACACCGGAACGTCTTTGCAAGGTCGGATTTTGTTTGCTAACGGTGTGGATAAGATTAAGAACTGGGATGGGTTAGCTGCAGCGTTTACCGATCTCGATGCAACTGCTCCGATAGCGAGGTATATTACTACTTTCGGCAACCGTGTTATGACAGGTTTCACCGTTGAAGGCGGTGTGCCATTCCCTCAACGTATTCGATGGCCGGCAGACGGCGATCCTACGGACTGGACGGGTTTCGGAAGCGGTTTTGTCGATTTACTCGAAGGCACCGATCCGTTGACCGGTTTGACGGTTGTAGGTAACAGACTGTCAGCGTTCTTCCCTGAACGGATTATCCTCGGCGCTCGGACGTTCGACGCGTTGAACCCGTTCACGTTTGAGAACTACAGTAAAGAAGGTGTCGGGAACATCTGCCCGTACAGCCTGGCGACTTGGGGGAATATCTGCTGCTTTGTCGGACGAGATGACATCTACATGTTCGACACTCAAATCCATCAGCGCATCGGTAACAAAGCCCGGAAGGCTATCCTATACGACGTTCTGCAAGGTAATCTCGATCTTGTTGTAGGAGGCATTCCCGATGCTACCGCCGGAAGAGATTTTCTCACTTACTGGCTCGCCATGCCCAACGGTGCTGTGTGGGTTTTCGATTTCAACACGCAGAGTTGGACAAGACAATACTTCACGGGAAAGAAAGTTACCTCCATCGGCAGGTTTAAAAGTTTGCATGGTGTGCGGATTATTGACTTGGTCGGTACGATCGCACAACAAAACTGGGTTATCAACCTCACCGGAGTCCAGATAAGCGTAGACAACCTAACGCTTGGATTTTCCAACGGCAACATCGGGGAGATTGATTACAGCTTGCCGATCGCTGATACTTGGTTAGTCGGTCCGAGTAAGGAATTCGACTACGGGGGTGTAGGATGGAACAAAACTGTCAAGCGTTTGCAATTCGTCTACAGAGACTTTGGTGTTGGAACAGCAACGTTAACGTTGACGAACGAGTTTGGTCAGACTCAAACGCTCTCCGGCTCTTTCGGGTTAAATGGCTCTGGACGGGTAAGAAACAAGATATTCGATTTTACCTTATCCGGGAACAGGATAAAGTGGGAACTGACCGGGAACTTTCCGATCGCGATTCAGGAGATCGTGCATAATTACTTCCAGCGTGGACCGTTGCTATCTCGACAAGCATGAGAATCCCGATACAGTTAGATCTATCTCGCACCGGGAAGAATCAGGATTACAAGAGTATATTCGACCGGTTTCAGGGCTCGGTTAAGAAATATGTCGAAGCTATCACTTCCGTGCTCAACGGTCAAGTTAGTTTTGGTAACGGTACGGATGTTGACAACCTACAGGGTAGGTGGGTAAACACCATCTCCCCCGCTGTAGCTAATACAGACTTTACCGTTGATCATAATCTCGGTCGTGTACCGGTAGGGTTCATCGTTATCTCCGTTGACAAAGCTGCGGTTATATACACCGGAACGATTGCTTGGACGACCACGCAGATGACTTTGAAAGCTAGTGCGGCGACTGTTGCTTTGAGGATTTTTGTGATATGATTATCAACGATAGCGTCCAGACAGTTATCAAACGGATGAACCGAGCGGATACCGATATCACAACTAGCGCGGTGAATTGGTTGATCCAGGCTTATCTAGACATCGCAGCGAGGTATCCTTTCGTCGAGCTCCAACGATACGCCACGCAGTTAACAGTCGCTGGACAGAGGGAGTATCCTCTCCCGGATGGGATTCGAGCGGTTCTGGCGCTGGCGCTGGAAGACTCTTTAATCGTGAACTCAAACGGCACCCCGTTAACTAGACGGTTGAAGAAAACTAGCTTCCGGGAGATTATCAAAGCGAATTTCAACATCGCACAAGTGCCGGTGCGGTATGCCAGGTGGAATGATAAATTCTTCCTCGATCCAATACCGAATCTGAACACCTACCGGTTAAAGCTTTTCGGATGGGTTTATCCTGACGTAACCTCGTTGGAAAACACAACGGTGTTGCTTCCCGCGGAGTGGATCGAGGTGATGGAATGGCATGCGGTATGGAGAGGCTTGTGTGAACATCTCGACTACGACGCAGCGAACAACGTTCTCAAAAACATCCTCAGCCCGTTGGAGATGGTCCGGAATCGGAATTTGAAAAGCTACATCGAGATGCAGGATTGGGACAGTCCTGTAGAGTATCTGCAAACAAGGAGTACACCAACAAAATGAACGTACAAGTGAAAGAACAAACGGGGCAAAAGGTCAGGGTTATCAGACAAGCGAGAGTGGCAGACCTCGAACGGTTGTTACCTCTCGGTGAGATGTTTTACACCGAAGCTGGGTTGCCGGGAAAGTTTAACCCAGAAAGCTTTAGCGGCACCTGGGCGATGTTTATCAACAACAACATAGGAGTGATTTTCCTTCTCGAGGAAGATGGGCTTGTCATTGCAGCGATTGGAGGAGTGAGGTTTCCTGAAAGCGCGAGTGGTAGAGTACAAGCGCAAGAAATGTTTTGGTTCGTTCACCCAGATTTTCGTAGATCTGGAGCGGGAGAGATTTTGATCGTAGAATTCGAACGTTGGGCAAGAGACGTTGCTTGCCAGGCTACTATCTTGGCGTTGTTGAAATCCAGCCCAGCGGGAGTTGAAGAGTTGTATCTTCGAAGAGGGTATCAACCTCTAGAGACGTGGTATATTAAGGAGGTTTAACATGCCGGTTGCAACAAGTAGCATTATCGCAGCTGGGATTCTTGGAGGAGCTGGTGTCGGTAGTTCTCTGCTCGGTCGAGGAGGGCGAAGCCAGCAAAGCAACATGCTCGTTCCTCCGGTTTATCCTCAGCTCCAGCAACAATGGGGGAATTATCTCGGAGGACAAATAGGTCAGGGAGTGTCGCCCTACCCCGGGCAGTTGAACGCGAATGTCAGCCCATATATCGGACAAGCTGGGGTGGGACTGCAAAGTTGGACGGGCCAGCCACAGTTAGACACCAGTGGAGTGGCAAACCGATTCATGCAGCAGCCGGGTGTAGGCGCCGGTCAATTCGTTCGTGAGATGCTACCGGAAGGGGGCTCGTCTGCTTTCCAAGGACTACGTGGGGATATTGTCAACGCAGCAAACACTGGAGCGGGACAGGATTGGAGACAATCGATCCAGAACCCTCAAGGCTTTCTAACCAACATCGCTCAGACCGGACTGCCGATTAACCAGATGGATTCTTGGAACGCGATGGTTGCAGCACAGGAGAGAAACATCGCACAGAGGGGAGCACAGGTTGGAGAGAAAACTGCTGGTCCGGGAGGACGTTTTAGCTCTAGCTACGGTCAGGCGCTTACAGACTACTACGGTCAGGCAGCAAAGGACCAAAACGCTCTTCTCGCTGAGATGACGAGGCAAGCGGGCGAAGCAGCTGCCGGAAGGCAACTTGGGGCAAGTCAGACATTGTTACAAGTACCCGAACTCTATCGTGCTGGGTATGGACAGCAGTTACAAGGTTTGCTTGGGGCTGGGCAGTTACAAGCCGGACAGGAAGCGAGAGATATCGATCGGGCGAGAGCGATGATGCAAGGATGGGGGTTGGACATTTCTAAAGCTCAAACCGGAGCGGATATCGCTCTACGCCAGCAAATGCTCGGACCGTTAGGGTTTAACCAACAGATGCAACTCGGGCAGTATTTGACTGGGTTGGAACAGGCAGGCCTTGGTAGAGAACAAGCAAACTGGGCGATGAGTCAGCCCTGGGCGAATCCATATCTGCAGTATATCAACCAAGCGAGTCAGTTGTATCCGAGAACGACGGGGTTACCTCCCCAACCTAGTCCGTGGCAGAATGTCATTCAAACCGGAGCAAGTATAGCCAGCCAGCTTCCGTGGGGGAATTGGTTTGGCGGTGGTGGAGGCGGTGGTGGAGGCGTACCCTACTCAGGCTTCGATCCTTGGGCTATGGGTGGAGGTCCTGGAGCTCCAAACCTTCCGTATTACGAATTTCCCGGACAATAGGAGACTAACATGCCTTACGGTAACGACGATCCGTGGTTGGAACAGGCAAGAGCAGCGGCGAGTATGCCCGCGATGAATCAGGTAGCAGGGTATCCATTTCAACCGTACCAGCAAGTCACTCCGGGGTTTGGAGGTTACGGCGGAGGACACGTCGCGGCTGACTTACTCGGTGGTGTGATGAACGCTTGGATTGGTAGACAGGTGAACAAGCACCAAGAATTACAAACCCGAGCGCAGAATGTGTTTAATCTCCACAAGCTAGGGTATGATCTTGGCCAGTTGCTCGAAGACCCACAAAATCGGGCGGCTGTAGAAAAGACGATGAATGTCAAGCTACCGAAGAATCTTATCGAAGGAGGATACGGTCCTCCTAAAAGCTCCGCGCAGTTGAGTGAGGAGGCGACGAGGAATTTCCTCCGAGATAACGCGGGAACAGCTCCGCAAGCCGCGCAGCAGATGGGGGTTATTCCGCAAGCGCAAGCGCAAGCGCAACAAGTGCAGAATGTGTCTACTGCTCCTCAAGCCGGTCCAAGTTTGGCTGATCTGATGCCGTTGCAGGCGCAGGCGCAGGCGCAAATGCAAGCGAATGTTCCTCCGGAAGCTGCAACCGGACCAGAATGGGCTCAGATGATCGGTTTGCCTCCACAAATGGCGAGGGTAGCGTTAGCTAACCCCGAGATCGCGGGTAGACTTGGTCAGACAGCTATGACCGTAGTTGGCGGCCTTGCGGAGGCGCAGCAACGAGCTGCGTCAACAATGGCAGTCGCTCGGATGGAACAGTCTCAGAAAGGGCTGCAGTTTATGGCCAACATGCGCATGCAGGGGATTAAGGATCTCGGTCTGGTGAAGGAAGCTGCCGACAACCTCGCGGTGAGTTTAGTTGATCCGAACGTTCCATTGACGACGGATACGCAGAAGGCGATTGATCGGACGTTGAGCTCGGAGCAACGACAGACCCAAGGAAGGGTGATTGACTGGTTAAAAGAGGCCTTTCCGAACATGCGTCCGGATCAGGCAGTTGGGGTGGCTACCGCTGCTGCGAAAGGGTTTGAGGTTCAACCGGAGTGGTTACCTCCGGGAAGTCAGAACATGCTTGCTCAGTTGAAAGCCGCGGAGCTTGGGATTAAGCAGATCGAGCAACAGAAAGGTGCTTGGGATATCGGCGAGAAAGCGGAGTTGACGGTTGAAGGGAAGAAGGTCACCATGCCAATGTATCTAGCTGGCAAAGCCGCGGATATTAGCAAAACCATGGCGGAGTATGATTTGCTCCGACGGAGAGTTCCGAACATCGACGCCATCGCTCAGATGCTAAAGAGCGAGAGCGTGGTGAGTAAGCAAGCCAAGACCGAGCTGATCAAAAAAGTCATGAGAGACATGGGCATGACCCCAGTAGATCAGAAAACCGTTTGGGATTACATCGATGTGTTTGGGTTGAGGACTCCACCAGTAGGGGTTCAACCTCAGCAACCAGGTACGCCGGCTGATCAGAAAAAAGCGAAGGAAGTTCTTGACAGACTAGCGAGGTAGACACGCTCATGCCAGAGGAGACTATAGAACGGTATGGAGGGGCGGGCTTCCCGGGGTTTGAGAAAGCTCCAGAACCGGAAGACGTACAAGCTTCAGAGCAAGCTAAAGCGTATGACATCGCTCATCCGTTCACCTGGAACCAGTTTAAGTTCAAAATCGGGTTGAGAGACGACGACCCGATGAGTGTTTATCAAGACGCGCAAGCGCAGTATTTCAAAGACCACGTCGCTCCGCAAATCGGTTCACCGGAGCAGGCTATGCCGTACTTCTCGGAGTTTATGCAACGCACTGCTCGGCCGCAGAAATACAGCAAGGGTGCGGAGTTGTTTATGGAAGGTGCGACGCAGGTTGGCAAGACCGCGTTAGCAACGGTGGGAGCGTTAAACGTTCCTGCTACGGCGTTGACATCGAGTATTGCTGGTTTGGTGAGTGAGAAGGATCGAGAGAGGTATTTGAAAGCCGGGAGAAACGTCGCGGAGATGACTACCTCGTTGAGTGATGCGTTATCCGCTCGACAGATGAAAGCTCAGCAACGGTATGCAAGAGAGACCGTGCCGGGGATAGAGGAGCCAGCTGTTCATCTCGTTGGGGATATTATCGGTAGCGCTCCGGCGTTCAAAATGATCGGAGCGGTTGTGCCGAGATGGGGGTCATACAGTGTCGAAAAAATCGGAGATGTTATCAGTGTCAAACCGAGCTACGTTACCTCAGCAGTTCAAGGAGCAGTGCATCTCGGAGCGTACAACAGCATGGTCGCCGAACCAGGGCAAAAGCTTTCTGAAGGTGTGCATGGTCTTGTTGCTGGTGCTACTCTTGGCACTCTTGAGCGTCTGGCTCAAGGAGCAGCTGATAAAGCTAGTGCCCCGTTTTTGAACTGGTTGAAGTGGAGGAACGCACCGAAAACGACGAGAGATGTAACTCCCGATCCCGCTGCACGGATTGAAGGGGCTTGGTCGAGTGGAAACTCGGCGAAGCAGAATCGGCAACTTGTTGAAGTGTTGCAGAAGATGACGCCGGATGAGAGGGTGCAGCTTTGGCAGGAGTATGAGAATAGTTTGGGAAATTTACGAACCGCTCCAGAGGCGATGACGGTAGTGGACCGCTCGGTCGCGAGGATGAACGGCGGGACGAAGTTGTACCTCGCTAACGGTCAGCAGATACTGATGCCGTATGGAGCACAAGGCGAGGCTGTTGATTTGTTTGTTAAACAGGTTATCGACTCCGGTCAGGTGGTAGCACATATTGAAGGATCGAGTGGAGCGTTGACAAGATATTACGGAGCGTTGGGGAAGTTGTTCCAACCGGAAGCGGTAACAACGTTGGATGCTAGGAATGAGAGGGAGGCTCAGATTGCGGAGGAGAGGTTAAGAGCGTTGGGACTGGATGCTCGAGCGGAAGGTACACAGGTTGTGTTACAGCCGAGTGCTGTACAGGTGATTAAAGGCGAGAAGCCTCAGACAACGGAGGTGAGAGCGGAAGCAGCTGCCGCAGGCGCAGGCGCAGTAGAGACCGTTCCGACTGTTGCAGTAGCACCTGAGGATATACAGAAGAAATTTCAAGACTATCGAACTTCACCGGAAGAACGAGCGGTGTTGTTGGAGAAACATCCCGGGTTGGAGAGACGCAAAAACCCAAGGATGATTACAACCGCTGAGGGAGTGGAAGCTACTCTTGGTATACCAGCAGGCGAGGCTTTAGAGAGAGGGCTTGCCGAAACCGTTGAAGGTGGATGGGAACTCACTCGTGAAGGGTTCGAGCATGGAATGAAGCAGGTGCAAGTCGCGCAGGAGGTTGTAAGACCGACAGAGGTTTCGATGCAGGAAGCGGGATTCACTCCCGAACAGCTGCAGGAGATACAGCAGATGGAGAAGGCGAAGGGAGAACCTCCGCCGTTGTTGTCTGCTGAGGTAGTTGCCGGGACGAGTACAGTTGGAGAGATCCAGCTCCCGTTGGAGATCGGACAGAGTCCAGAGGGTTATCCTGATGTGGTTTATCAAGGTAATATGCTCGGGCTGGAGCAGTATAAAATCAAGGGCTTGAACGCGAATTTCTCTGTCGCTCCGGGAGAGGATTTGGATGTCAAATACCGTGATACGATGGAGAGGTTTAAGAACGCCAAACCAGGGATTGTTCAACGCTATGAGATGTTGAAGCAACAGTTCGAACAAGGGTTGATTCCGAAGAGTCAGACCACTGCAATGCAGGCGACTTTAAAACAGCTCGAGCAAGCAATCCGAACAGGCTTGCCGGAGTGGACTCATGTAGTGGAGCCGGAAGTACCTAAACCAGTCCCGCAGGTGTTTGGGGTTTCGCCGGAGGAATCTCGAGCGTATAGTCAGACCATAACAGTTGAAGGGTACAACCTCACTGAACAACAGAAAGCTCAGCTAGCCGCTGCGCAGACTAGTAGGGAATCGCAGATGCGAGGGTTGGAAGCTTACGGCACTTCAATGGAGAGTGAGAGACGAGAGAGGTTAGAAACGGCAAAGGAGTTTCTCAGCCCACAACAACAACATATGGTTGAGTTGACTGAAAACGGGATGAGAGTACACTCCGCTGCGTTGATTCCGGAGTTTGAAGCGATGGCGGTTGAAGGAGCCGGGCCGGAGGGAGAGGACTTGGTAAAACAAGCGATGGCTTCGTTTGAAACTGGCAGTGTTAAACGAGTCAGTCTCCCTGGAGGACTTGTTGTTACCTACGCGAGAGGAGCAAAGTTACCAGCTAGTATTGCAGGGTTGCATCATGCAACAATCCCTGGAGCGTTGGAGCAGATAGCGGTAGGAGATTACGAACCTGCCGAGACGATGGTTCACGAAATCGGGCACTTGTTACACTCTCAACTCCCGATGTTGCAGAGAGACGTGCATGCCGCTAACGCAGCCGTCCTCCCGGGAGATGTAGATACTTTCAGTCGGTTGTTAGAAACTACCGGACCAACTGGTGAGCCGTTGAGGGAAGCTTGGAACGGTATGGTTACCTCGTTGATGGAGAAGTATCCAGATCTTTACGCCAAGCCGAATGAGGCGAACGAAGAGATCCTTGTTCGTTTGTGGACGGCTTTCAAACGGGCGGAGACTAAAGTAGGGCAACGAGAGATTGTAGAACTTGTACGGTTGGATAAAGACCTCTCTCATGTACTCGAACTAGCGAGAGAAACCGGTCGTTGGGCGTTTAATCGTGTTACGAAAGGAACGTCTATCGATCCGATTAGCTTTAGCGCCACGCAGAGTTATTTTGATAAGTGGGCACAGAGCTATCTCGCAGGAGTGAAAGCCCGAACGGATCCTAGTTGGTCGTTGCAACGCTACGGTGAGATGATACTCGACACTCCGTTGGTTCGGGTAGGTCCGGACGGTCGGTGGATGACGATCAACGTCGATGGTGAGTTTCTTGTCTACAACACTTTTAGAGACATCGCGCGAGTGTTTGATGTTGGGATGGGAGATGTGGTATTCTATCCCGAACTGACTAGTGCATTGGAACGGGAGTTGAAGATACAAGGGTGGGAGCAACCTAACGCGTTGCCGGAGGGGCCGGCGGGTCCACCGAGGAGTGGGGTGATCGGTCCGAGCTTCATGGCGAAGAGGGGTGAAGGACTTTCTCGGAGAGAGTTCTTAACAGGGAAGAAGCAAACGGAGAAGGTAGATGTTGGGTTGACTCCGGTGACTGCGTATGTTAGAAACTCTCGAGATTGGTTTAACAGTGTGCAGCAGCAGACTTCACTACCGGTGTTTGATAATATCTACCTCCCGTTTGACAGTGGGCAGATGCAACTAGAGAGGTTTTTGTCTAACGAGTATAAAGGGCTTTATGAGATGTTAGGCACTACCACTCCAGAGAAGAGGATAGCTTACCGAGCTTGGTTGCAGGCGAAGGGAACGGATGCTAAAGCGGAGGTGTCACATAAAAACAGTTTCACACGGGAGGATTTAGATAACGTGGCGAAGCTGCGGGAGAGGTATGATCAGTTGTTTAAGACTTTCAACATCGGAGATAGTGCGCCTTTCCTTGAAGATTACGCTCCTCGGATGGAGCAAGCGGAGTTTATGAGGCAAGCCGGGAACCGAGCAAAAGCGAACGAGGCCGATCCGTTCATGCAGCAATCGCTACCGAGAGAGGTTGACTTCTTCGCGAAGCATGAGAGAGTGAAAGATGAAGCGGCGGAAGCGAGTAGGGAGACCGATGCCGTACTGCAGTTGATGCAGTACACTCGGATTGGAGCGAGAGAGAAATTCCTCGGTCCGGTGTGGGACAATGCTAAGACTACTTGGAGATCGCTCCCAGCGGAGTTGAAAGAGCCGGTGGCGAAGTACATGCAGCATATGTATGGTGAACCGGATTTTGTCTACCAATCGTTGACGAATTGGATGGATAAGTATCTCTCGAAAATCCCGGGGTTTGACAAGATGGGGTTGTCGCAAGACAGCGTGAGGAAGTTCGTCTTGCTACAATACAGCAGCTCGTTAGGCTTCCGCCCCGCGTTGGCGGTGAGAGACGGTATGCAAAGCTTCCTAACAGCTTATCCGCATCTCGGAGAGAGATGGTTCGGACATGGCTTCGGGAAGGCTTTGACTGGAGATGGATGGAGGCTGGCGGAGAAGTATGCCGCTACCATCCCGGATAATGTTGCGCCGGTGCCGGAAGGTGGTGACCTGGCTGATATACCAGGAATGTTGCAGAGGAGTTTGTATTTCACCCACGTTGGTAACAACTTCGGGAGGGTGGTAACATTCAACGGGAGTTTTGACCGAGCGAAGCTCGCGATTGCGCAGTTGAGGAAGGATAAGAACTTGGACAACTTCCTCCAAGACAGCGGAGCGGAGATACTGCAGGAAGGTATGGCAAAGAACGCGACGTTGAAGGCGTTAGACTCAACCGTACCGATTGAAGAGGCGGCAGGATTGCTTAGCCGGTATATTGTTGAAGCGACGCAGTGGCCGATTAGAAAAGGCAACGCTCCGCAGCTGATCCGGAGTCAGATGGGGCGGGTGCTTGGTATGTACGGTCAGTGGCCGGAGCAGTTCATAGAATACATGATCCGAGGAGCAACGAGAGGGTCTATCACTCACCGCGTAGCGTGGATAGGTCGGTGGTTTGCGGTTAACGAAGCCATGCAGTTGTTTTTCCAAAGTATGGGAGCGGATGTTTCGAGGTGGATTTGGACCTCCCCTGCAGAGTACAACGGTAGTGTTTGGACCAGCACTATGCAGGATTTGATGAGGGTGAGTGGGGAAGGAGTGGAAGCTAGTATGGCGAGGCATAGACTTGTCCAACTCCCGTTTCAATTCGTTCCGGGGTATCAACAGATGAGGAGCATATACCGAGCGTTGGATAGCGATAACCCGTTACTATCTCTGCTCGGGTTTAGACCGGTGAAACCAGAGAAGTTTTAACGAATGGAGGTGAGGTATGAGTTGGGAGTTTTTCAAACCAGAAGAGTTTGCTTGCAAGCACTGCGGGGAGAATAAGATTCAGGTGGGGTTTGTTGACAAGCTTGATGCGTTGAGAAAGACCTACGGTGCTCCGATCGTGATTAGCAGTGGCTATCGCTGTCCGGAGTATAATGCTACTGTGAGCTCGACTGGGACGAATGGACCACACACAACTGGCCGAGCGGTGGATATCGCTGTGAGTGGAGCAGAGGCTTTTAAGTTGATGGAGCTCGCACTCGCGAGTGGAGAGTTTAACGGGGTGGGAGTGAATCAGAAAGGGAACCACGCTGGGAGGTTTATTCACCTCGATGATCTCGATCCCGCGAGTCATCCTCGTCCAGGAGTTTGGAGCTACTAAACGGGTTACTAACGATAAGGAGGTTTTGAATGGGAGCTAAAGCGTTTCTGTCAAAGGCATTTCCGTTTCTATCCGTCGCAGCGACAGCGTTTGGAGGACCGATCGGCACTGCGGGAGCGAGTGTGTTAGGCGCCGCGTTGGGAAAGGAAGTCAAACCGGAGGCGATAGAAGCGGAGTTGACGAAGCTTACCGGAACAGAGGAGGGGAGATTGAAAGCTCAAGAAGCGGAGGCTAATTTCAAGCTCCAGATGGAGAAGTTAGGCTTCGCGCATATCGAGGAGTTGGAGAGGATAGTCGCAGCTGACAGAGCGAGTGCGAGGCAGCGAGAGGTGTTGATAAAGGATAAGGTTCCTGCTCTGCTGGCAGTTGTCGTTAACGCGGCGTTCTTCGGGGTTATTTTCTCTTTGATCTTCCGTACCTTCCCAGAGGGATCACGAGACACGTTGTTGATTTTACTTGGGGCCCTCGCTGCCGGATGGAAGGATGTGTTTGGGTATTATTTCGGGAGTAGTAGTAGCTCAGCAAGGAAGGATGATACTATCGCGAAGCTTGGAAATGGACATACACGTTAGGTGTTACAGACGAGATAGACTTTGCCGCTTGTCTATCTCGTCTGTAAAAGGTTAATCATTGAACGCTTCTGCGGCGCCCTGACTCACCTCTTTAATCTCCGCATACACTTCTGTCTGGTCGATTATTAGGAACTCCACCTCTCCTGTGTTGGGATCTGCTCGAGAGTGAGAACGATCAATCACCGTGAAGACAATTCCACTGAAGCGGGTGAATAGTACACGCTGACCTTCCTTGTACATCGTCACATCCGGACCGACGGCGATGATATTACCAACGGTTGGTTTGGTTTTCGATGCATCGGGAACGACAATCAACCCTTTGTAGTTGAAATCCTGTCGGGCGATAAGCAGTTTTGTTGTAGCCGGTCGCAAACGTTTCATTTGTGTTTCTCCTATCGATCGAAAGCGTCCATGTGTATGCCTGAACCATAATCCGGTTCGGTGACGTCATTTAACGTCCAAATAGCTGCACTGGTGCAAGTCTCGTGTAAAACAACCTCGTAGAGGTTTGGCAGGTCGACTTTGAGCATCTGAACGATCCAGCGAAGAAGTCTTTCGCTGCTTGGGTAGAAATCGATCGGTGCTCTCCAAGTGTCTGGAACTAAGAACTCTTCCTTTGCACCTACGGTAGAGTAATGCACTCCGAGGTGTTTGTGGTCGAGAGGATCGAATATCCGTTTACGGATGATCTCTCCGAGGTGGTAGTAGTCCATTACAAACCCGGTGGAGGGGTTGACATCTCCGATAATAGTTACATGCCCCGTCCAGCTATGTCCGTGGAGGCGAGAGCACTTACCAGGATGACGAGGGAGCATGTGACTTGCCTCGAAGCTGAACTGCTTACTGATTTTCACGATACCCTCCGGAAGTAGATGCTTAGAGTGTGGTCTTGATGTTCAATCTCCACTCGATATGTTGGAGCGGAAACACCTTCTGGGATTACATCGAACATCGGGCAGACAGCGGTGTATTCGATTGCTCGGGTGTCGAAGCAATAGTTAGCTTCAACAACAAGCATACCTGTTCGACCCAAAACCAGGCCGAGCTTTTCCCAGCCAACGGTAACGAGCAACTCAGCTGAGATACCGAATTTGCCTATTCTTCTCGGTGTGAGGTTCATTTAATCTCCTTTCGAAGCAGGATGTCATACAAACAAACATCTCCCGGGATATCGGAGTAATTCGGTGCGGATCTTTCAACGATCACCCGAGCTTGTTTCCAGTCGAGCTTGCGTCCGTGACAGCAAGTGAACGTAGCTTTCTCCCGATCGGCTTGGGTGCGCTTTTTCTCTTCCGGTTGGTCAAGTTCACTACGTGCGAAGCGTTGTGTATAGGACAACCCCGGCCGAGTTCGACCACGATTATTTCCAGTTTGCAGGTACATTTTGCCATTCATTCGGCCTTCCTTTCCGGCTTCGGTTCGTTCGGTTCGTTCGGTTCGAGTTTTTTAGGTTCATACACCGGATACTGCTCGGGATTGTAACGTTGTTCGGCGAGGTTCCCCCAGAAGAGAGCTTCTTGAAGCTTGCGGAAAGCGGTGGTGCGTTCCGGACTGGGTTCCGGGAGGGCTATCAAAAGCGTTTTACCAGCTTCGTTAACGTGGCGTTGAAAACCCATCCACTTACCGTAGTTACGCGTGCTCTCGGGTTGGATGAATTGTTGATCCATTGACCTAAGTAGATCGATATCAGGATGCATCGGTACGTTCCTCCTTGTCTTTGTTCCAATAAACATCGTTTAGTTCGTCACTTCGTCCTTCACACTGAAACTGCATAATCGCAAACACCGCCCAGGCGATAGCAGCTTCGTCGTCGTCAAGATCTGGACGGTAGCTTTTGTTCTCTCGAAGTTTCGTTCGCAAGCGGAGAAGATGCTCTTCGAGGTGATCGAGTAGATTACCGAACGGTATGCCCTTTCTCCAGTTGTATGGAGGGTAGTTAGTATCTCCAAGGCCGAAACGACAGGCAAGGCGGCGCTGACCGTGTTCTGCAACGAGATGGTGTTTTTGCAACTCGGGGTGTTTGCTTCGCGTCGCTCCGCTAGAGAAAGTCTCCGTACCTGGGTCGGGAGTAGCATCCATGCTTTTCACTGAGATGACAGGGTTATGAACCAGGCAGATAGGATCTTTGTAAACGATGTATTGGTGTGTATCATCCCAAGTACACTGACAGTCCGATTGCGACGTTTTCATTTTCACCTCACGTTCATGAATTTGTGTAACTGACAGCTAATGCGGAATTCCGGGAAGCGTTTTTGGAGCTGTAAGCACCGTTCGAGATTTTCCCTATTCACCGTCATCTCGTAGTTAACTGGTTGAAGGTAGACGTTGTTGTTATTGAGGAAGCTAACGAGTAGCTGTCTCTCATCAAACCGTTCGTCGACTAGGATCTTAATCTCATCCGCGAGAGAAATCATCTCCGGGAGACAGTCTTCTTTTGGGGAGACACTGATCCAGATTTGGTGGCGGAGTGGGTCCTCACGCAGCCATTCCGGATAACGCGTCCCGCTTGTTTCGAGATGGATCATCTTCCCTTGCCTCGTTGCTTTCCTGATCAGCATGCTGAGATCGTGAAGTAAAGGCTCCCCTCCGGTCAGGCAAATGTGGCTTTGCCAGGCAGCGCTGAGTAGTTGAAAGGGAGATTTCGCGCTGTGCTTTTGGTAGTTTGTATCACAGCCGAACGTTCGACCGTCCCACAACGTGCACATCGCGTGGTAAGGCTCTCCGTTGACTGATTGTACTCCGATTGAAGACTCTCTCAGCATCCTTCCAACGTTGCAGCCGGCGAATCGGATGAACCGCATAGCTGTTCCCGTCCAATGTCCCTCGCCTTGGATGCTATCAAACTCCTCCGCAATTGGGTATCCTGTTTCCATTGTTTCCATTGTTTCCATTTCTCCTTTCTCCTCCTGTCGCAAGTTCGACAGCGCCGGTATATCCCAGTAGCTGTTTGACCTATTCCGGTATTCCTCTCGTCGTATGCATGTCCTCTCGGACAGTGAGTTTTTTTACTGTTTCGTTGCATAGTTAGTCTAGTACACTCAACGCTTCCCGGACGTTCCGATCAACGATCGATCGATTCGCTGGGACGAGTTCGGCAAAGAAATCGACGTCCGTGTCCGGCCAGTCTTTGTCGAAGATACTGTAACCGCAGTATCCGCGCCAGACCGCTCCACCGAAGTCGAGGCTCTCGAACCCGAGGTAGTCAAGGTAAGGGAATTCGTCTAGACTACCTAACCATCCGAGAGCGTGGTGACGTTTTGTATTATTCCAACAACCAAGACGTTTGATCTCGAGCACCAGTCTAACTCTCGACCAAGCTTTACTCTCCTCCGGCCAGATCTTATTCCCGGTCATACGAGAAATCCCGATATGGGTGATTTGGTCGATCGTGCTCGCCCACTTATACGCTTCGATGTAGTCTTCGAGATCACGATCCCCTGCGCTGGGAACGTACATATAATCATAACCAGGTTTGGCGAATGTTAGCAGGTATTGTAGAGTCATACTTGCTGTGGTCTTCCAACTATGATGAGGACTGTCTGGGAGGATGATACAGTTCGCATAACATTGCTCGGCTAGGTCGCTTAGCTCTTCGTTGCTAATACTAACCCCAAGCTCCCAAGCTCCGTTGTCGAGGATGATATAATCCCCTCTCTCACGCATTCGTTTGAAATAGTCACAATACCCCGGACTTTTCCTCGCGATATGAGCGAGAGCGAATTGCCGTCTAGTCAATGAACTGAATGTATCGAGACCCTTCTCAGGGCTGATTAGGCAGATCTGCAACTGGTTGCTGTTGCTGTTGTTTCCTCGCTTCACGTCTATACCTCCACAGAGTACTTTCTGTCACTTTCGCTTTATCAAGTACAGTTTTCACTGGAGCGTTCATCACGAAGTCTAGATCGAAGCGGTCTAGAATCTTCCTCCCCTTGCCTTTGTTGTTCGGTCCGCCTTTGCCTCGCATTTGGATCCCGCACAAAGTCATTCGCCGACGAATAACGGTGTTACTATACCCCAACCGGATAGCGATCTTACCTATCGACCAGTCTTTGATGTTGTATAGGTCTTTCCACATATCCGGTTCGGTTTCGTAACCGAGTGTCTTTGCTAAATCAACCCAGGTTTCGTTTGCAGACATAGTTAATCCTTCCTTCGGAGGATGTAGTAGTGTTCAAGAGTGGTGTGAACTTCCTTAATCTCACCGCTCTCTCGAAGGGTGCTTAGATGTCCTTTCAGGTTTTGGAAACTCATACGGTGTTTGGTTTTCGCCATGAGCTTGTCATGATCGAGCATCCCTCCATTACGTTGGAGGACTTTCAATATCAACGAGACGTCTTCTCCATCGCGAGATTCAAACAACCGGTTAAAGGCGATCGGGAGGCGTTTCTCCAGAAACTCGATCGTTTTGATTGCGTAGGCTATGCAGCTGTCACAGATAACCAGATCGGTGTGTTCAAGGAAGTGATAGAGGATGGCTATACGTAGGCAATGATCCGGCTTCCGTTCCAAATACGGAGCGAGTTTGACGTGGAACTCAGATAGAGTGTCAGGGGTATTGTACCATTTGTCGTAGAGATCGTATGCGGCTTTGGATAGTTTAATCTCCCCTTCGAGCTTCTGCAATATCCGGAAGATGTCTCCCTGCATCCGACGAAGTTCGAGCTTGTCGACTTTCGGCTCGCTGAACGATCGATCACTACCCTCTTCGACAACGAGGAACAGCCGAGACATAAACCCGCCGTCGAGTGCGGCGCTGGACATACTGCTCCCGAAGAGGTCAGGTGTGCTCGCTCCGATGAGAGAGACGTAGATGTCACCGAGCTCGGTTTCACCTCGGGAGATTGTTCGGGATTTCCATTTCTTCTTACATTCGAGCAGTTCGTTCAGCAACGGTATCATCCCATCGTTGTATTTTTGTTTACCGAGCAACACGCTGAGTTCTGGAGCCCAGAGCAACCCGGCGGCTTTACCGCTGTTAGCTTCCTCCTCCGCAAGCGCTTCGATGATAGCTTCCGGGGTTAACTTCTCCGCAAGAACGTTGACTAGATCCGGAGGTAGCAACCCTTCCGCGATAGAGACCGCAGCACCTTTCTTCGCCGCTCCAGCGGGGGCTATCAAAACAACGGAGAGGTTGGGGTAGAGATCGTAGAAGCCACGTTCCATCCACGTTCTACGACGAAGAGCACTCCCGAGAATAGCTAACAAACACATTATATGGAAGGTGATCGGAGCCTCGACGTGGGAGGTTAGTTCGTCGTATCGAGCACAGAAACCGTTTGGAGGGTAACACTGCCGGAAAGCATCCTCGCTGGTGAGTATCCGTTCTGCCTTGTCGAGGTTCATGTCAGCTTCCGCTCCACCTGTGTAGGTTTTCAACTGAGCCTCGGTTATACCGAAGCTTGTGCAGATTGTTTGTTTGAACAGCGTACGATCGTCTTCGTCTAGGTCGATCGGGAACTGTCGGAGAAAGCGAAGAGTCGCTTCAAACACCGGACTAGTTGTCTCAAACTTCTCCCCGCGTAGCAATCGAATAAGCCGTTTGACTGCTACGATATCGTTTTTCGAGTTCACGCACTGCCTCCGGGAGATTGGCTAATGTAACGGTGGTTAGTCCTAGAGGGTTGCCCTCGTCAGCGTCTTTCCAGTTCATACCGATTTTTAGCTCCGTCCCGAAGACGAAGTTGTTGTGTTGAGGAATCGGTCTCTCCATCTCCTCAACCAGAACGTGAGCGTCTCGTTCCATTTTAACCCACGGCGACTGAACGAGCAGTGAGTCGTGAACTGGAAGGAGGATTCGAGATGGTAGAGTAAGCCGCGCAAATATACGCGGGATAGCACGTATAAGTATGTCTGCTGCTCCGGACTGAGGTTTGTAGCTGTAGACACTGTTATCTTTAATCGGATATCTTCTGATCCGACCGAATTTATTTCGTAGCAGTCCATCTCTTGACACCTCGTTGTCGATTTTCTTATGCCAGTCACGAATTGCCCAATGAACGGTGAAGTATTTGTCTTCGTAGGTTCGACCTTCCCTCTCAGTCCAGTTGTGTTCTTTTGCGACAGACGCGCCTTTACGGTTGTAGTTGAACCCGTGAGGTATCGCCTTCGCTCGATTGAGTTTTTCATGCGTGACCGTTGGCAGACGGAATTCTTTACGTCTCGGTTTGCCGGGTTCGAAAAACAGTTCTGGTTTGAACACATCTTCGTAAGCTGCTCCGTGAACGTATTCGTCTCTCGCGTGGATGGCAAGGAAGGGTTCATCGTTCGCTTCTAGTGCGACTATCCATAACTCGATTTGGTTGAAATCCGCGTATAGCAGTGGCATTTAATGTTTCACCCACAATGTAATCCCGAGAACAATCGCGCCGCCGTGGCATTTGACTGTAAGTTTTGCGAGCATCGCCTTCATAGAAGATAGTCTTGCACTCAGCACACTTTCCTGGGTATCCAGTACATTATCTCACTCTCCCTTTTTCGCGCCCGCAAAGACCGAAATCGTCAGGATCGGTCGTCACAGGACAGGACCAGCAATCGTCTGAGCTGTTAAGCTGGCGAAAGCGTTCGTCTTCTGTCAGGTAGACCTGCCCATGAACTGGACAGTGCACTGCGTAACGAGTTGGTTTGTTACTCTGTCCGTTGTACATTTTCTTTCTCCTTAACAAACTCGTCGATGGTTTGGACTTTCCATAGTAGGTTCAAGCTGAAGACCGTTCCGTTCTCCTTCTTACGTAGCACTGCCCACTCCTCGGTGGAAAAGTAAAACACAGACTCTTCCGGAGTGACTTGTCTGACAAGAAATTGCGATAGGTTGTTCTGTGCTCCAGACCAGCCGGGTTCTTTCTCCTTCGTTATAGCCACCGCTTTGGACAGACGGATAACGGTGTATTTGTTACCGTCTAGTTCGATTATCGTCCCGACGATAATGTCGTTGCTGGTCATACGCTGCAAAGCGTCTAACGCGTTCATCTGTCACACTCCTCATCCGCGATGTAGGCGACGCGAACGATATCCGGTTGTTGCATCAAATTCGGCTCTCGGTTTTCTAACCTCCCACTAGCTGTACCAGTGATCTTCAACGAGCTATGAACGCGTCCACGTGCGGGATGGTCGATATACTCGATGATCTTTTTGTTCCCTCGATAGGTTTGAATCAAACCGAGGGTTTTGTTTTGTGGAAACATCCGCTGCAGAGCGGTCAAAGCCTCATCGTTACTTGTCCGCTTGACCACGCCTTTGACTTTGTGCGTCTGCTCCGGCAATCCCATCCGATCGTACAGCAGCTCCATAACTTGTATCGGGCTTTCAATGTTGAACCCCGGCAGGGCTGTTGTCAGCGCTTTGACTATTGCATCGTTGACTTGCGCGTGTTCAAGCTGGATGCGCATAGCTGTTGTCTGATCGGTGTTGATGCCAAGCTCGTACATTTGCACAGCGAAAGGTACCAAACCGAGCATGGCTTGATAGGTGTCTGTCAGCCCGTTTTGTTCGATCAACGGTTGCATGGCATGGAAACACATCCAGTTCGCAATGGTGTCCTTCGCGTTGTAACGCATGAACCGTTCGGGGCTAACTCCTGCCTTCCAGTCTTTTTTGCTTAGTTTCCAATACGGTAGGGTGGTGAAAAAACTCGCGATGACAGCTAACCGCTTCGGTAAGTCGCTATATAGAGCGTGAAACTGAAGCATGATATCTTCAACGTGCGTATCCGAAACGGAGAAACCGTATCGTGCCGATAGGCTGAGTAGGTCAGATACATAATTCTGCCCGATCTGTACCACGTGATTATGTGGGTCGAAGATGGGCCGGAGAAGTTCAAACTGCGACGGGGAGCATACGATTGCATGGTTGTCTCTTGTGGCCACTCCGATGAGATGGATATCTTTAGCACTGGTGAATACCTCGTCTTCGTCTTTTTCAAATCCGGGGGTTTCGATGTCGACAGCGACGAGTCGTTGGTCAAGAGCTTGCTCGACAACCAACCGGATGTCGCTTTCGCTCGGGTCGATGTTCTCTTCGATGTCTGCTGGTTTGGTGAAACGGTTTATCTTCCGGATGTCGCTTTGCAGAGCTGGGATGATGGCCGCGGGTGGGCTCTTATCTGCCGAGCCGGTAGCAGTCTTGAACACCATCGCGGGGTGGATGGTGCCGATTGTCCATCGAGAGTAGCGTTCGCTCCAATACGGGTAGCCACGATAGGTCAGGATCGGTAGCTCTTTGCCTGTCATGTGGTACAGTGACAGCCCACCGATGGCAAGCACCGGACCTTTGACAACTGCGAGTTCTTTTCGTAGATACGCGTTCGTGCAATGCGCAACAGCCGGCAGCAAGATGTCTTTGCTCGGTAGCTTGTCCTTCGGTGGTTGACATTTCAAAACATTTGTCAGGTAGACTTTCTGCCGAGTGACATTGTTCTCATACAACGCTCGAGAGAATACCCTACCGCTCGGTCCGATGAGGGGTTGAGGATCGTCTGAATGCACCTCGTCGCTGCCGGGAGCTTGTGCGACACCGATAAAATCGGGCGACAGCGTCCCGCGACCAGGTACGAACCCCAACCCGATGTTTCTCATCGGACATCCGTTACATGCTTCGGGTTTTGGTAACATATCTGCTCCGCAATCGGGACAGTGATAATACATTCCTATCGGAACGCTCAGGGCGTTCTTGGCAATCTAGCAACGGCCACAGATTTCATAACTTCCTCCCTTCTCGTCCACAGACGATATCCATGAACATTTTCTTGAGATCGTTCTGTTTCTGTAACTGCCCGCGAAATGCGGCGGTAACAACATCTGCTCCGGTTTTAACCCCCCTCATCCGCATGCAGAGATGCTCGCCGGTGATGTAACACGCGCTGCCTGCGGCTTCTATCTCCCCGTCGGCAAACCAATCCGCGATGCTGTGAGTCATCTCCTCCTGCATCAATGGTTTGGTGTTGAAGCGTTCGACTAAACGAACGAGTTTGCTGAGACCGAGAACTCTTTGTGACGGGATGTAGGCTATACTGACCATCATCCGAACGGGTAATAGGTGGTGAGGGCACAACGTCCACATCTCATGTCCGCGGAGAATAATCATGCCATCGTACTCCTCCGTGAACGCTGTCATGTCCGATCGTTTGGATCGAAAAAGCTCCATCATAAACCGAGCGACGCGTGCGGGAGTGTCTTTGAAATTCCGATCGGTGAGGTCTACTCCTAACGCGAGTAGCAGCTCTCGAGTAGCGGTGGAAACTTTATCTGGGTTTAGATCTCTCTCGTTCAATGGCACACTCCCTTCCAGAACTCTGGGTCGGTGTAGACTGTTGGGTCGGGAACGTCAGCTAACGCGAATGCTTCTGCACGTTCGACACAAGTCCCGCACCGGCCACAGTGTTCCTCATCTCCGTTGTAGCAACTGTAAGTTAGATGTATCGGAACGTGTAACTCGCGCCCCTCTCTCACGATTTGTGTTTTGGTCATTTCAACAAACGGAGCGTGGAGGTCTACTCCATATCCGAGGAGCAGAGCTTTGTGCATTGCGTGGATGAATTCGTAGCGGCAATCGGGGTAAATCGGATGGTCTCCGACGTGTGCTCCGTACCAAATTTCCTGTGCTCCGATGTTTACCGCCCATCCGGCAGCGACACTAAGCAGGATAGCATTCCTTCCCGGAACAACTGTGCGGGACATGTTCTCCGCACTGTAATGTCCTTGGGGGATTTCCTCCCCTCGAGTAGTCAGAGCTGAGTTGAACTGTTTCATGAACATCAAATTCATCACATGTTGCGGGATGCGGTAGTGTTTACAAATCTCCATCGCGGCTTCGTTCTCCCGCCCGTTGTGTTTACTCCCGTAGTAGAAAGTCAATGCGTTGACTTGTGCATGGAGATCGATCGCTCTCGCAAGTGCGACTGTACTATCAAGCCCTCCGCTAAGAATCACGAGTACTTTCATTTGCTGTTGCCTCCTTTATAGGTTCGATTACAGCGGAGAGAGTCGATGACCGTCCAATCTGTCGACTCTCTCCGACTAGCTGGTCAGGCTAGTTTCCGCCTCCCAACACTCTGCCTCGCCATGACCAAGACGAATTCTACTGGCGGTGGTCTGAGGCGGGATGTTACAGTATCGCCTTCGGACGCATGCCCTTGACGTTGATAACCGCCTTGCCGTTGTAGCTACCACCCTCGGCGATGATCTCCAACTCGAAGTTGTACAAGTCTTTCGGCTTCCAACCTCGAACGGGTTTGAATCGTACCACCTCAAACAGGTTGTTCAGGCTGAACAGCGCATGTTTCTGCAAACTGGTCGTGTAGAGCACGCTCTGGCCGATGTAGGGCTCGTTCGTAGCAACCAACCGCCAGTTGATCAGAGGCTGTTTGCTTTCTTTACCAACCCCTTTGAACGCCTTGTCGACACGAACGTTCGTCCAGATGTTCATTGGGAACTTACACGCCTCGATGTCTTCTTCCGTGACGGGTACTTCCCAATCATCTGCTGGGACTGCCCTGCCTCCGACAACTTCTTCCGGTTCTGTCACAACTCCTGCCCCGCTTTCTTTCAAATCATCAAACTCGCTACTCATGTTGTTGCCTCCTGGTTGGAATTGGATATAAGCCGAGAGATGATGGTGGGGATCTTCTCCAAGCTCAACGGATCTGGAAGGTTCAACCGGCTTTTCGCATGCCAGATTCCATGCGGAGCCGTTCTGGCGGCACGAAACTCCCGAACGCCACCTTCCGGGTTTGCGAGTTTCACGTTCGCAATGTGCCAGACTTCGTCAAAGTCGCCGGGGATCTCACCTCGAGTTTTACCTGGAAGGTTTGGCTTACCTCCGGTAACAACTGGGTTGGGTGTGCCGAAGCCTTCCATCTCGAGTTGTTCGAGGCAGGTACAAACAACAAGACAACCGAGTGAACGGAAGTCACGGATGGACCGGACGACTTGTCTCAGCCTTTCATTTATCGGATTCCAGTCTTCAATTCCGGCTAGGCTGACACCTAGTTCGAATTCTCGGATCTCCTCCTCTGACATCTTACGTTTCTGCTTGTCCGTCAACGGCAAGCCGGTGGTGTAGATCTGTGCGAGTTTGCTAAAATTGCTAACTCCATCGCCGAGAACGCTGGCTAGTTTCAACCCTCGTGCGATCATCTTCAACGCCGCAATGTCTTCGAGGACGGTGAGGTATTGCTTCCTCTCCCCGGTGTTGTAATGCCGAATGTAAACCGGCCCGGGGAATGGTTCGGTTTTACAGTGGTAGGCTGTGAACTGCGCGGGAAGGTTAGGCGGGGGTTCGGTGAGTTCCAAGTCACCTCGTAGGCTGGTTGTACCGCCCTCGAAATCGAAATCGGCTAGGGGTTTGGGGAATTTCAACACCCCCGTACGGGTTTTCTCCATCCCCCATTCACCGTACATCAGAAAGGTTGGTGGGTTCATTCGCTACCTCCTCTCGCTTGTCCATCCGTTACCTCCTTTGTGTAGACATCGACGTAATCATCCTCCTTCTGAACAAGCTCGTTACCAAACGGTGTCAGTCTGGCGCTTTTGCAATGTTGGAGAAACAAACACGGCCGGAAGAATTGGTAGCAGCTGGCAGTCCCGGTGGTTTTCGGATAGAGACGTTTGGTTACGACCTCTTCGTTTTCATCTCCGATAGTCATCACCGCTTTCTTATGTTC
>Ga0187893_10002242_pt1 | contig 43098 bp, 32 predicted proteins | sample MA1701074metaG_FD_139574 | JGI IMG/M metagenome (GOLD analysis project Ga0187893, IMG submission 139574) | White microbial mat communities from a basaltic lava cave in the Kipuka Kanohina Cave System on the Island of Hawaii, USA - MA170107-4 metaG ... | reverse complement strand
TCAGACCGCTGAATTTCTTGCTGCAAACCCAACACAGAAGTGGCATCGGATATCATGAGTGGTCTCATGATTCCAGGAGACCACGTTCCGGCTTGATGCGCAATTACTTATGACGCTGTGTTTTAGTTGCCACCCGTGGGAAGGGTGCGTCCAACGGAACTTCGCGGCCTCCCACATCGTGATACGGTAGGTATAACAATGAAAACTTGTGGATTCTTGGTCCTGTCGCTGGCCTGCTGCTTGCTTATCTGAGCTTTTCCGTCCAGAGGCCGTAATGGAAAGCTGGGGTTAACGGGGCCTGATAGGAGGACGGTTGACTCGGTTTCGATTCCTCGCTGCTGTTTGGCTGTTGTGCGCTCGGGCCGTCGCGGCGGAAAGCGATGAGGCGATCTTCAAAGAGAAGATCCAGCCCATACTCAACGCCAACTGCGCCGCATGTCATTCCGGGCCGCAGGCGCAGGCTGGCCTTTCTGTCGCCTCCCTGCAAGACATTCTAAAGGGTGGCAAGCGCGGACCCGCGATCCGCCCCGGCCAATCAAGTTACAGCCTGTTGGTACAGTTCGTCCAAGGCGAAAAAAACCCGCGCATGCCGATGGGTGGCAAGCCGCTGCCGGATGCGACGCTCAGCGCACTCGCGTCGGCGATTGATTCCATGAAGGTCGTCGAGCGCGCCTCGGCAGCCGGTAAGGATTATCCGCAGTGGCTCTACACATCCCCCGTTCCGCCCAAAATTCCAGCCGTCAGCAGTACCGGCGCAATAAGGAATCCGATTGATGCGTTCGTTCTCGCCAAACTCGAATCCAAAGGATTCGCTCCAGCGCCGCCCGCCGATAAGCGTGCTCTTCTCCGGCGTGTCTATTTCGACCTGATCGGTCTGCCGCCCACCGAGGACGAGACCCGCAGCTTCGTTCAAGACGAGTCTCCCGATGCTTATGACAAGCTCGTCGACAAGCTACTCGCGGACAAGCGTTACGGCGAGCGGTGGGCGCGGCATTGGCTCGATTTGGTTCGGTTCGCCGAAAGCGACGGGTTCGCGATCGATGGTGAGAGGCCTACTGCATGGCGGTACCGCGACTACGTCATACGCGCCTTCAACGACGATAAGCCCTACGATGTTTTCATTCAAGAGCAGCTTGCCGGAGATGAGGGACAGCGCGGCCCAGGAGGCGCCGGCCGGCGCCGGGGGGACGCGAATGAGGGGCTGATCGCACTCGGCTTTCTGCGAATGGGCCCCTGGGAACGCGACGCTAATTTCGACGCACAACTCCGGCTCGACTGGCTGAACGAAATGACCGGCACGACCACTCAGGTCTTCCTTGGTCTCACGGTCGGTTGCGCGCGCTGCCACGACCACAAGTACGACGCGATTCCTCAGAAGGATTTTTACCGGATGCAGGCGTTCTTTGCATCTACCCGTATCGACGAACGTCCATTGCCGTTTCTGGAATCCGAGAAACGACTGGAAATGCGCAGGATCGTGAGACAGTACGAGGACGATCTGGAGTTTGCCAACCAGCGCCTCCGAGCGGTCGAGAAGGAGTTGCGCGACAAGTTTAACGCGTCACGAAAACCCGATGGCGAGAAGAAATCCACGGCGGCCCAAACTGGAGCCTCACAGGCGCCTGATGGTTTCCAGGCTGCGCTGGCCGACAAGAAGAATCCGATATTTACAGCCGAGGAACGCAAGGCGTACACGGATTTGCAAGAGCGTATCCAACGCATGAACCTGGAAATGCCGCGCTATCAGCCGATGGCCTACAGCGTGAATGAGGTGGCACCTCCTGCCGTGCTGGAGATAGAACCAACTCACGTTCTTGCGGGCGGCGAGCGCACGGCCAAGGGCGAGGTTGTCGAGCCAGGCTTCTTAAAGTGCATTACCGGCACCCAGGAGGCTGCAAGAATCCCCTTCATCGGCCGATACCGGTCCGGACGGCGGCGCGCATTAGCTGACTGGATTTCCAGTCCTGCCAATCCGCTCACCGCGCGCGTCATGGTGAACCGCATCTGGCAGCATCATTTCGGCGAAGGTATCGTTCGTACCCCTTCGGATTTCGGCATGAACGGAGATCGACCCTCCCATCCGGAATTGCTCGACTGGCTCGCTTCGGAGCTTGTGGAGAAAAAGTGGAGTGTGAAAGCGATGCATCGTCTCATGCTCACTTCGAACACATATCGCCAGTCGACTAGCCATCCCGCCTGGGACAAGATCAGCGAGAGCGACCCGGATAACCGCCTGCTCTCACGCATGAACTGGATCCGCCTCGAGTCCGAAGTACTTCGGGATTCCATTCTCAGTCTGAGCGGACGGTTGAATCCGGAAGCGGGCGGCCCGGGCATGTTTTTCAGTGTCAAGGACGAAATCGCGCAGGGATTCCAGATGTTCAAGTGGTATCCGTCGGAAGAGAAGGCTCAGCTCCGTCGCTCGATCTACTCGTTTCAGCGCCGGTCATTGACCATGCCGCTGATGGAAGTCTTCGACGCAGCGAACATGAGCGAGAGCTGCGCGCGGCGAAATGTCACCACCGTCGCGCCGCAAGCGCTTACGTTGCTGAACGGACAGCTCACGGCCACGGAGTCGAAGCACTTCGCGAGGCGCGTGATCGAACTGGCGGGTCCGGACGCGGCCCGGCAGATCGACAAGGCTTTCTTGCTCGGTTTGACTCGCGAGCCCTCTGCGGCCGAGAAACAGTTGGCGCGGGAGGTGTACAACGGCCGAAAGCCCGAAGAAGCGCTGACTCGGCTGGCAACCGTGCTGTTCAATCTCAATGAGTTTCTCTACTTGGAGTAATCATGTTCAACGACTTGCAGCGGAGGCGATTCTTGTATCAGAGCCTGGTCGGCGCCGGTGGATTGGCGCTCATGGACCTGCTCAATCGGGATCTCCGGGCGGCCGCTGCCACCGCTGTGAATCCGTTGGCGTTGAAGCCGCCACATCACCCACCCAAGGCGAATGCATGCATTTTCCTGACGATGCTCGGGGGTGTCGCGCAAATGGACACGTTCGATCCCAAGCCCGCGCTGGAAAAATTCGATAACACGGTGCTTGACTGGAGCAAGGAAAAACGGACCGATCAACCCGAGCTCTACGCCAAGCCCCGACTGATTCTAAAGAGTCCCTGGAAATTCCGGAAGTACGGCCAATGCGGCATGGACGTTTCGGAGTTGTTTCCTCATCTAGCGACCTGCGTTGATGACATTGCGTTCGTCAAGACCGTCACCGGCGAGAACGGCAATCATCCAGCCGCAACTTTTCTGATGAATACCGGCTTGGTGCTGCCCGGGCGGCCGTCTGTTGGCGCGTGGGTAACGTATGGTCTGGGCACGCAGAACCAGAGCTTGCCGGGCTTTGTCGTCCTCCCCGATTTCCGGGCGCTGCCTTTCAGCGGATCACAGCAGTGGGGCGCCGGATTTCTCCCCGCAAGCTATCAGGGGACGATGATGCAGTGGAAAGGAGATGCGATCCACGATTTGAAGCCGGCTGACGGTCTCACCAAAAACGACATGGATCAGCAGATGAAACTGCTGCGCGCCTATAATCACGCCTACCTGGAGAAAAACCTGGCCAATTCGGATCTGCAAGGCCGTATCGACGCATATGAGCTCGCATATCGCATGCAGGCGGAAGTTCCGGGCGTTCTGAACAATGAGAAGGAGAGTGAGGCAACGAAAGAGATGTACGGCCTCAACGACGACACCACCCGGTCGTTTGGAACTCGCTGCCTGATGGCTCGCCAGCTCGTGGAGAAGGGTGTCCGCTTTGTTCAGCTTTATACGCCGAGCCAATCCTGGGACAGTCACACGGACATCCTGAAGGGACATGCCAAGAACGCCAAAGAAGTGGACCAGCCGATCGCCGCGCTGATCAAGGATCTCAAGCAGCGAAGTCTGCTCGAGAGCACGCTGATTGTTTGGATGGGTGAGTTTGGCCGCACGCCAGACCATCCTTCGGACCTCCGCGACAAGGCGGGACGCGATCATAACACCAAGGCGATGACTATGTTCTTCGCTGGCGGAGGAGTCAAGCCAGGCGTCGCTGTAGGCACGACCGACGAGCTCGGTTGGCGGGCCGTGGACAACATCTATCGCATGCGCGATGTGCATGCCACGATCTTGCACCTGATGGGCCTGAACGACATGCGACTCATGTATTACCATGCCGGACGCAACATGCGGCTCACCGATACCGGTGGCGTGGTGATCAAAGAGGCGCTGGCGTGAGCCTGGACGTGGCGCACGCACTCATGCGTACCGCGTCGGCACTTGTGCCGACGCTTGGCTAGCTTACCCAAGCTACTGCTCAGCAGATTCCTCCGCCCTTTCACGCATGATGGGACCCCATGCGGCCCGTGCCGTGGTGTACCATCCGAGAGTGAAATCTTCTCTCACCTTTCTTCTATTGCCGGTCTCACTGCTCGCCCAGACGAACCAATCCGCCGCCGGAGTCAAGGCCGACTACACCAAGTACGAATATCGGATCGCGATGCGTGACGGTAAGAAGCTGTTCACGTCGGTGTACTCGCCCAAGGATCTGTCCAAGCGCTATCCGTTGCTGCTTTCGCGCACTCCGTACAGCGTCCGGCCTTACGGCGTCGATCAGTACCGCGGGTCGCTGGGACCCTCCGATCTCTTTCGCAAGGCCGGGTACATCTTCGTCTACCAGGACGTGCGGGGCCGGTATAAGTCGGAAGGCGAGTTCGAGCAGATCCGCCCGCGCAACCCAGATGGCGCGGACGAAACCACCGACACTTACGACACGGTGGAATGGCTGGTCAAGAACGTTCCGAACAATAACGGCCGCGCCGGAGTCTGGGGCATCTCGTATCCGGGCTTTTATACCTCCACAGCGATGATCGACGCGCACCCGGCGGTCAAAGCGGTCTCACCGCAGGCGCCAGTGGGCGACTGGTTTATCGGCGATGACTTCCATCACAACGGGGCTTTCTATCTCGCGCACGCATTCCGATGGTTCTGGTCGAACAGCCGCGTGGGGGCCGACGCGAAGCCGAATACTGAGCGCCTCAACTTCGAATATCCGACTCCGGACGGCTACGATCTGTTTCTGTCGATGGGCACGCTCGCCGAAATCAACGAGAGCCTGCTGAAGCATTCAATTCCTTTTTGGAAAGAACTGATGAAGCATGGGACCTACGATGCGTTCTGGCAGGCCCGCGACGTCCGGCGTTACATGAAGAACATCAAACCGGCGGTGATGACGGTGGGCGGGTGGTTCGACGCCGAGGACCTGTTCGGTGCATTGGAGACATACCGGACTGTGGAGAAAACCTCGCCCGGCGCTTTCAACGTGCTGGTCATGGGACCCTGGCATCACGGCGGGTGGTCGAGCACCGACGGCATCTCTCTGGGAGACGTCCACTTCGCCTCGAAGACTTCGGTGTTCTATCGCGAGAAGATCGAGTTCCCGTTCTTCGAGCATTTCCTCAAGGACGCCCCGGACCCCAAGCTGCCGGAGGCATTCGTGTTCGAGACCGGAACCAATCAGTGGCGCCAGTTTGATAAATGGCCTCCGGCGAACTCGAAATCCGAGCAGCTTTACCTGCAGGAGGGCGGCCGCCTGCGAATGGAAGCGCCAAAGGTTGAAGGCTTCGACGAGTACATCAGCGATCCCGCGCGGCCGGTTCCCTACATCGGGGGGATCGCCAACACGATGACTCGCGAACACATGCTGGACGACCAGCGCTTCGCCGCGACGCGTCCCGACGTTCTGGTCTACCAGACCGAGCCGCTGGAGAATGACGTGACGATCGCCGGACCACTGGAGGCTTCGCTTCAAGTCTCGACCACGGGAACCGATGCCGATTGGGTAGTGAAGCTGATCGATGTTTATCCGCCTGACTTCCCCGATCCTTCCCCCAACCCGAATCGCGTGAGAATGGGCGGGTATCAGCAGCTCGTACGGGGAGAACCGTTCCGCGGCAAATTTCGCAACAGCTTCGAAAAACCGGAGCCGTTCACGCCGGGCAAGGCGACCAAGGTGGCGTTCAAAATGCCGGACGTGTTCCACACCTTCCGGCCCGGGCACCGGATCATGATTCAGATCCAAAGCTCGTGGTTTCCGCTGGTGGATCGGAATCCGCAGAAGTTCGTGGATATCTATAATGCGCGCAAGGAAGATTTTCAGAAAGCGGTTCACCGGGTGTACCGTTCGCCCGGGACTCTGTCGTCGCTCAAGGTTCAGGTTGTCGCGGGGACAAAGTAGGATAATGATCGAATCATGCTTCTCCGCACCGCGCTTTGGCCCGCATTAGGAGCGCTGATGAGTGCAGGACGGGTCGCGATCGTTGTCCTGATTCCCTTGATAGCCATGGCGCAAACACGCCCGCGTGCGAGAGATTTCGGCATTTTCCTGGAGGGTTCTCCAGGCCCGTTGAACGCGATCACCGACATTGCCGGCATCGCGGTGGCCCACACAACACTGATTCGGGGTGAAGGTCCACTGAAGGTGGGTCAAGGCCCGGTTCGCACTGGGGTCACGGTTGTCCTGCCACGAGCCGGCAACCCGGGAGACGCTGTCTTCGCTGGTTGGTTCTCGCTGAACGGTAATGGCGAAATGACGGGGACGACGTGGGTGGAAGAGTCAGGCTTCATGGAAGGCGCGATGGCGATCACCAACACGCACAGCGTCGGCGTGGTCAGGGACGCGCTGATTGATTGGCAGGTGCGGCGCAGCGCCATGCAGCAGAGCTTCGCGTTACCAGTGGTTGCGGAGACATTCGATGGATGGCTGAACGACATCAACGGATTCCACGTGAAGCCCGAGCACGTGTTCCAGGCGCTGGACAAAGCCTCGACGGGTCCGGTGGCGGAAGGAAATGTTGGCGGCGGAACGGGCATGAGCCTGTACGGGTTCAAAGGGGGCATCGGAACGGCGTCGCGGCAATTGAGCGCCGCGGCCGGCGGATATCGCGTGGGCGCGTTGGTACAAGCGAATTTCGGCCGCCGCGATCAGTTGATGTTCGGGGGTGTACCGGTGGGCCGTGAGCTCGGATGTGACAAGGTTCCTTGCCGCGGACGCCCGGCGCCGCAACCTGAAGCGCGCGACGGCTCGATCATCATAGTGATTGCCACCGACGCACCGCTCGGCCCGCATCAATTGAAGCGGCTCGCGCGGCGGACGTCGATGGGCATTGCACGCACCGGCGGAACCTCCGGGAATGGTTCGGGAGACATTTTCATCGCGTTTTCGACGGCCAATCCAGGCGCGGCGGGAGCGAACAAACCGGTTCCTATAATGATGATGCCGAATGACGCGATGGATCCGATCTTCGACGCAACTGTGCAGTCCACTGAGGAAGCGATTCTCAATGCGCTGGTCGCAGCGGAGACGATGGTAGGTCGCGATAATCACCGCATGGTGGGAATCCCGCACAGCATGCTGCGGGAGGCGCTCGCCAGATACGAGCGGCGGAAGTGAGCAGATCGATGCCGGTGACGAGGCGCGCGGCGCTGGCCTTGGGTGCCACGGCAGCGGCACGCGCTCAAATCGAGCCGACGCCGGCGATGCGGCTTATCTTCAGGATCGAAGATGAAGGTGGAACTCCCACAGCAGCGCGTATCTATGTGCGGACGGCCGACGGAGCCTATCATGCTCCGACGCGCGCCCTGGCTCGGGAGATCGGCCGCAGCAAGGAAAGGTTTTTCCATGCAAAAGGGCAGTTTCAGATCGAAGTCCCGGCGGGCGAGTGCACCGTCGAGGCCGTGAAAGGCTTCGAGTATACGCCGGTGTCAGAAACAGTAAAAGGCACTCCGAGCCAGATCATCAATCGCACATTGAGGCTGCGCCGCTGGATCGACATGCCCGGGCAGGGCTGGCACTCGGGCGACGTGCACATGCACCTGAACCATGTGCACTTCGGCGCGTACATGACGATGGAGGATTGCGCGCTTTATGCCGCCGGTGAGGACATTCGGGTCGCCAATCTGCTGATCTCGAGTGCGCAATCGGCGCATGTTTTCGATACGGAGTACTTCCGGGGTGGCGTTCCGGACCCGCTCTCGACCACGGAGCACCTGCTGGTGGCGCAGGAGGAGTTTCGCAACACGTCGGCGATGTACGGACACATGCCGCTGCTGGGAATCTCGAAGCTGGTGGAACCATTCTTCACCGGGGAACCCAACTCGGCGAACTGGGAAGATTATCCGCCCAACTACACAATCGCCCGCAGGGCCAAGGATCAAGGCGGGGTGGTTTGCTACACGCATCCAGCGGGCACGCCGGGCATTCCCGTGGGACCCCACCTGGCGCGCGAGTTTCCGATCGACCTCGCGCTGGGAGTTGTGGATGCGCTCGATGTGTTAGGCAACGGCAACGAAGAGGGTGCTTGTTGGATGTACTATCGAGTGCTCAACTGTGGGCTGAAGTGTTCGGCCTCGTCGGGTTCGGATTCGAGGATGGATGTTATGCGCCACGCCGTGTCGGGCGGCGGCAAGGTGTATGTGGAGGTCGATGGGCCACTTACTTATCCGAAGTGGATCGCTGGTTACAGGGCGGGCCGGACCTTCGTGTCGAATAGTCCGATGTTGTTTCTGGACGTGGACGCGCGCACGCCGGGCAGCGAGATTCGCGTGGAGCGGGGATCGAAGGTGCGTGTTCGCGCGAGGGCCCAGTCGCTGGTGCCCATGGCCCGGCTGGAACTGGTGGTGAACGGGAACGTTGCGGCGACGGCCATGGCTGGGGAAGGCGGGAGGGAAGTCACGCTTTCCGAGACGGTGGCAATTCCGCGCAGTAGTTGGATCGCGGCACGGGTGTCGGGCGCTGGGCATCGAATGGTGGTCAACGATCCGGCCGTGTTCGCGCATACGAGCCCGGTGTACTGCTATGTCGGCTCGGAGAAGATCGCCTCGGCCGAAGACTCGAAGATGGTGGCTGCGTGGATCGACCGGTTAATCGAGGATGTCAAGAAGTCGCCACGGTTTGGGTCGGAGGGACGCAGGACTGAGGTGGTCGAGTTGTTCAATCGGGGGCGGCAGTATTTTGCGGGGATGTAGCACCCGATTCCCAGTCACGCAACCTTGCCGACGTTTCAGCCGAAGCGCCCCGCCGACCCGAAATTTGCATCAGAGCTTTCTTCATCCTGGGCATACTGGTTTCCGGCAGAGGACTCAGCTCGAGAAGGCGGATGGAGCAGGCGCCGGTTGTGTGCGGTAGCTGATTGGCGGCTGGCGGCGAAATGACTTGGACGTTCTGAGCCAGGAGCGGAAGAGCGAGCAAGATGAATTGGCATCGCATGACTGTCTCCATCATTTATATGTCTTCTCAGATTGACACAATTTGCTGAAAGGCTAATGCTAATGTTCGGCGGGTTCTAAGCCTGCTTATGCGTGCGGCACTTATGAAATCTTGACTACGGTTCCGGTGGCGGCGCTGCGATAGGCGGCAAACAGCGCTTCGAGCACGCGCACGCCATCGGAAATGTTCACTTCCCCGTCCAGGCCCTTTTCCAACCGGTCCAGGAACGCCTTCTGGTCCGGCGACTGCGACCCAGGCGGAAAGAACCACTCGGTACCGCCGGTCTTGCGCTGATCGGTGCTCGCCCAGAATCCCATTGGATCTTCCGGATTTTCTGCCGGAGTCTTCCAGTTCATCTGGCGATCGCTCGAAATCTCACCATGCGAGGCCATACCGTCGATGAACACGCTGGCTTTGCTCCCGAAAAGCTTGGTTCTGAAATGGCCGCCGCCGGGATGGCTCTTCCAGCCGGTGCGGCCCGCCGAAATCGCCAGCACAATGCCGCCTTCCATGGTGACGGCCATAGAGCCGAAATCCTCGAAATCACGCTTGCGGTTGGTCTCGAAGAAGTAGTTGCCCGTCACGGCACGGAGTGTAAGGAAGTTTTTTCGACCCGTGAGCCAACGCGCCATGGCGAGCGAGTATACGCCAATGTTGAACAGTTCACGCTTGGCGTCGGGGAGCAGAAACATCTTCGGCTCCGGGTCTTCCTTCCGCCGATCAATTGAGAAGTTGCCCGGGTAGCCCTTGGCGAACTGAAGATCCTGATGGATGGCGCGGAGATCGCCCAAAGCAGCGCTCTGATAGATCCGCCGTACGCGCTGACCCTGCGGCATCTGCGTATGCGTGAACATCTGGCTCTTGAGCTCCTTCTGCTTCACGATTGCTTCCAGGCGGCGCGCTTCGGCCACGTTGCCAGCCAATGGCTTGTCGACGTAAATGTGCTTGCCGGCTTCGGCGCAACGGATCGCAACCCGGCCCTGCCGGTGATGCTCCGTACAGATCGAGACGACGTTCACATCGCCTCGCGCGAGCGCCTGGTCGAGATCCGGCAAATAAGGAATCTTGAGATCTTCGGCAAGCTTCCGGTTGAGCCGGGCGCGACGCTCATCGACATCGCGCTCATCCGTGACTCCGATGAGCGTGCATCGCTTGTCCTCCTGAAACCCGCGTGCGTAGTTTTCCTGGTGGGTCATGCCGCCGGTCACGATGAGAACGCCGTAAGCCATTGTCAGTTCCTCGGGTTCATTCCCTTACAGTGATCATCTGGCGGCCGGTGGCGAGCGCGGTCGTAATCCCTCGCAGCCATCGCTGCCCATTGCCAGTGAGGTCCGTTAACTGGCTCGGCTCCGGATACTCATCGAGGCGCAGACTCCCGTGCTGGCCGGTGATCAGCAGTTGCGTGACGGCCTCGCCTCCGAGGGTAAGTTCGGCGGTGATCAGCGCGGCCTCGCCGCCCGAAAAATCGACCATCAGGTTGATGAAGCCCTGCGGCACGCCGCCTAAAGGATAAACGGCATGCACTGGCGTCGCGATCCACCGCTGTGCAAGTTCCAGGCCTTCCGCGGCCAGCGGCAGGAGAAGTCCGTGATCGGCTGTGAGTTGCAAATGAGCCCGCACGAAAACAGCCTTGCCGATCGTCCCGCTCTTCAGGCGGGACTCGATCTGCTGGCCGAGAGAATCCAAGTACATCGTCCGTCACGCTATCACATAGAATGACCCTTATGCGCCGCCGCACCTTCTTCGTCGCTCCCGCACTCACCGCGCTCCAATCGGCACGGGCACAGGGCTCCAATGATCGGATTGGCGTCGGACTCATCGGCTGCGGTAATCGCGGCATCAATGCGCTGTTGAAAGGCGCGCTCGAATTTCGTGAGGAGACCAATATCGAGTTTCGTGGCGTTTGCGACATCTGGCGCCAGCACAAAGAGGAAGCGGCAAATGTTGTGAAACAGGCAACCGGGGCCGAGCCCAGGCAGATGATCGAGTACCGTGAGTTGCTCGCCTTAAAGGATATCGACGCCGTCATCATCGCTACCCCCGATCATCAGCACGCCACCATGCTTACCGACGCCGTACGCGCGGGGAAGGACGCTTACTGCGAAAAGCCTCTCGCCATGGAGATGAAGGAGCTGCTGGTGTGCGTGGATACGGTGAAGAAATCGGATCGCGTGGTGCAGATGGGTACCCAGGTTCGCAGCCAGCCGTCCTCGATGGCCGCCAAACAGTGGATTCAAGCCGGCGTCATGGGCCAAGTCTTCAAGATCGAGCAGGAGCGAAACTCCATCAAGCCGTATTGGCATCGATACGGGGAACGGCCGTTGGTTGAGTCCGACACGGATTGGCGCGCGTTCCTGTTCAATCGTAAGCACCGTCCTTTCGATGCTCAACAGCACACCGGATGGTTCGGTTACCGTGACTTCTCCCGTGGCTCGCATTCGAACCTGATGGTTCACTTCATCGATCTGGTTCATCACATCACCGGCGCACAATTTCCGAAACGTTGCGTGACCCTCGGGAACAGCTTTCGGTATAGGGATGCCTACAACACACCGGACTCGGTGGAGACGATCCTCGAGTACGACAATTTCCTAGTGCGTTACTCAACCGCTTTCGGCACCGCTCACGGAAACTATCTGAAGTTCTTCGGCACGCGCGGGACCCTCGATGCGTCCAATTGGTCCGGCAAGCCGTTCACCGTGATCCCGAACGGCGCCGAGGATCCGCTGCCTGCCGGCGCCAGTATTCCGGAAATGCAATCCGACCCACACATGTTGAATTGGCTGAAGTGCCTGCGGACGCGGCAGCAACCGAACGCTCCCATCGATGCAGGGTACTCGCATTCGGTGGCGGTGATCCTGTCCGATGAAGCATTGGTGCGTGGGCGGCGGATGGTGTTCGATTCGGCACGGCGAGCGATTCGGGAAGGATAGCTGTTTTTCGTCCTTTCGCCGCGCGAACGGCCTCAAGGTCTGACTAGAGCCGGCTTCGGCTAGCGAAGAGGTCGAGAACCAGCGGGAGGTCCTGTTCAACTTGCAAGACTCTTTCCCACCGGGAGGCCCTTACAAGCAGCAGGGGTGCAAGCGCCAGGCCAGCGAAAGCTCCACGGACCGGTCTCGGCTATAGAGATGAGGACTTCTCCTACGTGTCCAGGTATCTTGGCGAGATTGCGGGTCATGTATTCGACAAGCCCGGAAATACTGTATGCATAGGCGCAGGCAGCGGCGAGCAGCAGACAGGCCGCAGTCGCGCCCAAGAACCACATCGAGGCCGCCGAGCGTTGAAAGCCGGCAAGAAAGAGCTAGCGCGAAACCGGCCTCGACGTACAAGTTTTGTACCTAGGGGTCTTTCGGTGTAACTCACTGGTATGCCTTGGAATAGGACTCATAGGATGGATTTCAAAATGAAATCCATGCTTGAACGGGGCACCTGGCTAAGAACGGAGTAATTGCTCAGAACTCGTACTCAACCGGGGTGATGGCCTTGGCGCGGGAGATACATCTCAGAAGATAAAGCGGACGCCGCCGTTGATGTTGCGGCCGTCGAGAGGCGCCCAGGCGTCAACCGTCCAGCGGCCGTCCACGGCACGGTTCGGCCGGAGCAACGAGCCCCATCTCGTCTGCCGCACGTCGGTGAGGTTCTCCAGGTTGATAAAAAGGCGAACGTGTTGCGCAACCCTGCGCTCTCCCATGACCCCAACGATGACGTAGGGCTCGGATACCGAGCGAAACGGATCAAATTCCAGGCGCTGGCGTCCGGTGTAATAACACTCGATGCCGAAGCGGCCCACGCCTTCTTTCTCCCACATGCCGACGAGTCCGAGGCTGTGGCGCGGGGTAAGGGCCACGTCGAGCCTCTGGCCTGCGGCCTCCTCCACTTCGAGCGATCGCACATAGGTGTAAGAAGCCGTCGCGGTGAACGGAGCTTTTCTCCAGGTTCCTAGAAGCTCCACGCCGAGATTGTTGGTTGGCGCCTTCAGGTTCACGATTCTGTACTGATCGCCACGGTCCAAGAATATCGGATTCCGGATGCGCGATGCAAACAATGTCGCCGTAACCGAAGCCGGACCGGCGCGGCGCGTCAAATCGAATGAGGCGCTACGTCCGCGTTCAGCCCGAAGCGGCGCGGGGATCTGTAAACGTGTGAGGCCGGCTGCTTCGGTTTCTTCGGTGAGCGGTGTCGGTGCGAAGAATCCCTGTCCTGCCGAAAGGCGGCTGGTCCACCCACCCCAATGGAACAACGCGGACACGCGCGGGCTCAAGAAGGTGCCGTATCGGTTGTGAAAGTCGGCGCGTGCGCTTGCCGACACGGAAAACCAGCGGGCAATTTCGATGTCATCCTGGACAAAGACGCCCGGCACGACGTAACGGTAGGCGAAGCGCGGAACGTCGCGCGGGCTATAGGCATCCCGCTCGGTCGCAAAGCCCGCGACCCAAGTGTTGCGATGCGTGGTCCCGCGAATGGCGATCTCCCCGAATAACAGGTCATGGCGGTCGTTTTCGAGAACTTCGCCGAAACGATGCTTGTGGTTCAGCGAAGATGCCGCAAAGCGGGCGGTCACCACGTACCGGCTGGCGAGAATGAACTGGACATTGCCGCCGAAGTCGTAGCGCCTTGTATTCAGGGCCTCCTGATAAGGCGTGCCGGCGCCCGGCAGGACTGCGCGCGAAACGGTACCGCCGTTCCGGTCTTCATAGGTGACGCCGCCAGTAAGCAAAGCCGTGTTGCCGCCGCCGCCGTCCCAGAAAAAACGCGGGCGGATGACGCCGCGGGCATACTGCGCGAGGTCGGCCCAGCCGTCATCGTCGATGTCGTTCAGTTGTTGCCAGTCCCCGCAGCCGAGCAAAGAGGCGCTCCATTGCTTTGAAAGGCGCGACGCGAGAAAGATCGAGGCGTCGGTTGCGCCGCGTGTCGAGCGGTTCACGAGGAATTCATGTATGGGCTCGGAAGCCGGACGCCGTGAAATCAGGTTGACGACACCGGCCATCGCGCCTGCGCCATACAGCGCCGACGAACTGCCCTTGATGACTTCCACCTGACCGAGGTCAACGGGCGGGATCTGGAGCAGCCCGAGGCCGGCGCCCTGCTGCCCGAACAACGGAAGGCCGTCCGACAGAAAACGCGTATAACGGCCGCGCATGCCCTGTATCCGGACGCTCGCCGCGCCGAGCGACGGAGATGTGCTCTGGACCCTGAGGCCGCCCATTTCATTCAGCATCATGACGATGTCGCCGGGGGTCATGAGCATCTTTTCCTCGATTTCGTCGCGGCTCAGAACTTCGACGCGAACAGGTGAGTCCTGCAGTCGCGTATCGGTGCGCGTGGCGTGAACGGTAATGCTTTCCTCGACGGTCTCCAGCGGCTGAAGGTCCAGGCTGACGACCCACTCGCGGGCCTCGTTGGCCGTAATCGTTGTGTTGGCCGGCAGGAATCCTGTTTTCGTGACGTCGATCTTCACCTCGCCGAGCGCGGCGGTACCGGTTGCAATGCCATGCTGGCCGGTGAGCAAGGGCGCCCCGTTCAAAAGGATTTCCGCGCCTTCGATAGGACGGCCTTGTGATTTAACTTCAACCATGACCGTCGCGCGAAGCTCCTGCGGCAATGCTGGCATGTTCACCAGGAGCAGCAGGAAAACCAGAGACGCGCAAGGGCGCGGACTTGTACACCGCAGCTGAGGCTGCATTCCGGACAAAGAGAAACTCCTGTTATAGCGTACGGTCTATAGTGGCTATAGGGTCAAGCGATGGCGAAGGGATTGAGTATTGGTGAGGTCGCGAAGGCAACCGGGATAAAAGTCGTCACGATCCGGTACTACGAGCAGATCGGCCTTGTTTCCCCGCCGTCGCGCACGGGCGGCAATTATCGCGCATACAGTCAGGAGCACCTGCGGCGGTTGCGGTTCATCCGGCGCTGCCGGGACCTGGGTTTCACGCTGGTGCAAGTGCGCGAGCTTCTGCGGCTGTCATCCAAGAAAAATCAGGGATGTTCGGAAGTTGACCGCATCACAGCCCGGCACCTGGCCGATGTCGAGGATAAGATTTCCGACCTGAAACGGCTGTCGAAAGAATTGCGCCGGCTCAGCGCCTGCTGCCGGGGCGAAGGCCTCATCGCCGACTGCCGCATCATCGAAGCCCTCTCTCCAGGTTAACTATCCTGGCCTTGAGCAGCATTGAAGCAGCGCCCTGTTGACACTATAGTCACTATAGGGTTTAGCCTGAAGAATGAGGGCCCTTTGCCGAATCGACAGCAACTTTCTACCATGAAGGTCATGGCGCGCAAGATTGCTCGGGCGTTCTCTTATTCAGTCTTCTACGAACAGGCGGCTGAAGGCGGCTACTTGGCGTCCGTGCCAGCGCTGCCTGGTTGTCACACGCAAGGTGAGATGCTGGAAGAAACCCAGCTTAACGTCAAGGAAGCAATCGCCTTGTACCTGGAAAGCCTGGCTGCTCATGGCGAAGCGATTCCCGAGGAAGGACAATCGTTCCACGGACGCCGTATTCCAGACGCGGGGCAATTTTGACAGCCGTCAGATCGCTGCGCGCGTGGGCGGCAAGTATCACCAGATCCACCACCCCGGCGACTTCAGACCGGAAGGGGATCGGACGTCGTGGTCGTCCAACTTCTCATCAACGATGACGGAACGATCTTCGTCTTAGGCTCCAATGACTGCGGCGAGGAAGTGATCTACAGGGCGACACCTCTGCAGTAGCAGGATCTGAAAAGGCCATCGGACGACCGCTTCCTTACGGTCGCGGCTCTGTAACTGCCAGCAAATACGTAATCCCATAGCAGCAACTTCGATGTCAAGGTGAGCAAGAGAGTAGCCCCTCCCCTTCTCACCAAGCCTTTATCTGACCCAATTCGGCGCCAACCAGACGCAGAAGAACTTCCGGTTTAGTCTCGGTCCGATCTTCCGGTTTGGCGGTAGCGAATAACCCACGAGAAACCGAGATCCTCCGAAAGCTTCGCCACGCTCGCCTTTCCGGCGGATGTTGGCGAGCCGGGAGATCGTTGAGGGCCCTGCCCCGGAGGCTGGCCATGCGGGGCTGAGAGAACTTGCCCGACGCTACATGGGCCTGGTTAGCAAAAGTGTCTACGAGAAAGACATTCGATCGGTTCTGAACGAGCCGTGATTGCGATTGGGCAACATGCGGCAGCTGATCCTCTCATGGATATTGGGCTGTATCAAGGAAGGCGGGCCTTCAGTCCGGCCAGTCGCGTTTCGGCCGGCTTCCAGGCGGGGCGTTCGGTGAGCGCTTCTTGGTACCGCCGCGCCGCCTCCGTCAAGTTCCCGGCAGCCTCTTCGAGCAAGCCGTAGTGATAGGCGACGCGCCATTTGGGCGCACCTAATCTTTCGGCGATTGCCAGTTCTCCTGTGGCCTGCTTCCAATCGTGCGCGACGAACAGGGCGGAAGCATAGAGCTCGCGAAGGCCGGCTCGATCCGGCGACAGGCGCACCTGCTGCTCGAGAAACCGCAAGGCGAAGGGAACGTTCCCCTCTTCGAGGGCGATGCGGCCGCGTAGAATCGCTGCTTCCGGATGGACCTGCGGAAGACTCAACAGATGATCGAGCAGTTGCTGAGCCTTGGCGAGCTGCCTCGAATCGTAAGCCAATACGGCATTGGCGAGCAGCGCTGGTGGATCGCTGGGGCAGGCCAGAGCCAGCCGCTCGATTTCCGCACGGAGACCCTCGCAGCGATCGACTCCACTCGTAGAGAGGCACCCGCCCGGATCGGTCCGCGCCTCCTGTAAAGCGGTCCAGTTCTCGGCGAGGCGGGCGCCAGCGGTTGAGCAATCGGCCGCCCATTTCACGCTATACGGCTTACGGCTCGCACAGGAGAAGCTTCCAAGAGCGCACACCAAGACTGCAATCAGTAAAAGGTTTTGGAACATCCGGAGGCTCCCGCTCATTTAGCGCACATTTCGCAGCACGCTGTCGGCGACTTTGATCATCTGGTGAAGGGCCGGTCCCAGTGTGGACACGAAGATCCCCGGCAGGAAACAGATGATCAAAGGAAAGACAAGCTTCACCGGGAGCGCCTGGGCGAGCAGCAGGGCGCGCATGCGGCGGCGGTCGCGCATGTCCTCAGCCTGATGACGCAGGGTCTCGGCGAGGCTCGCACCGATCTGCTCCGCCTGGATAAGCGCGGAAGTGAAGGCCGTCATCGTAGTGACATCGATCCGCTGCGCGAGCTGCCGCAAGGCCTGCAGGCGCGGCACGCCCGCCAGCATCTCTCGCTGAAACGCTGCGAATTCCATAGTCAACGCTCGCCTTGCGGGTTGCGACTCCTGAATGCGTGCGAGAGCGGAATCGAAACCCAGCCCAGCCTCCGCGAGAGTAGCGAACAAATCCAGAGCCAGGGGCAGGTCCTTTTCCACCTGGCGGACACGGTCGCGGCGCGCAGCGCGCACGACCAGAATCGGGACAAAAGCGACGATCAGAAATACGATCCAAGGCGCGAGGATGGCGATGGCCTGAAACGTTTCGCCCACGCCGCCCGGAATATTGCCCAGCCACCGGACCATCCACTCGACCGCGCCGACGCGATTCAGAAGCAACGCGAGCAAGGCTGCGGCGATGATCGCACCGACCTGCGCTGCAATGAAAGAGCTTGCCGCGGACGGACGACGGTATCCGGCGAGTGACAACCAGCGCGCGACCCGCGACGCCCCGGCCGGCTCATCCCCGAGGATGTCGGGCGCCTCAGTATCCACGGACGCATCCACCAGGCTGACCGACCTGCGGCGCAGCATGGCCCTGAATACCCTTGCGCCCGCGACGGCTGCCGTGGCGGCCAGCAACAACAAGATGAAATCCCGATTCACGCGTCCTTCTCCAACTACGAACGAATTCGGCTCATGGCAGCGATCCATGCGATGCCCACGGCCTGGAGGCAGATTGCGGCTGCCGCGATCAGGGAACCCACCGGGTGCGACAGCAGCTCTCCCACCGAGTCCGGATTCGCGCGCCACATGATAAATGTCAGAACATATGAAATAGCGAGGACACCGATGACCGAGACGTGCGATTCAACGGCCTGCGCCCGGACACGACGCGAGAGCTCGATGCGGTCCCGGATCGTTCGTCCAATGGAAGCAAGTGTCGTAGCCATGCTCCCGCCCGTCTCCCAGTGCACACAAAAGCTCGCGGCGAAGAAGCGGAAAGTCTCGATAGGAACGCGCCGCGCCAGATCCTGGATCGCCTCCACCGGTTCATCTCCCAGCCGGATGCGCCCCACGACTTCACTCAATTGGGTGCGCAGCGGCTGGCGAGCCTCGACGAGCGCGGCTTCCATAGCCGCCAGAATGCCTGCACCGGCGCGAAGCGCCCCCACCATCAGATCGCACCCATCGGCCAGTTGGCTCTCGATGAGCCCCACGCGCCGCGACGCAACGAGCCCTTCCGTCACGGCCAAGGCCACGGTGGTCATCAGGCCGATAGCCAATGAGTAGGGCGCTGGGAGTCTGGTGAGAAAGTAAATGCCGGCTGCCAGTGACGCTCCGATGATCGGCGGCCATGCGCGATATCGCTTTGGAAACTCGGGCAGCCTTCCGAGGCGTGCTTCCGGCGGCCCGGACCCTGCCATCTCTCCATCGAGTCGCGCCCGCGTCAATCGCCGGAGCCGCGCGCTGTACCAGGAATAGAAGGCCGCGCCCAGCCCGAGCACTACAAAGAGAAGCGCAAGTTCACCCGGCATCATGCGCCCGCTTTCGAAAGAGTTCGAGAGGCACATCGATGGCGCGGGCGCGTAAATCCGCAACTATTCGCGGAACGATGCCCGTTGGCTCGAAGTCTCCAATGAGGACTTTGCCCTGGCGGCTGATGCGTCTATAGGCGAAGATGTCCTGGAGCAGAGGAGTGGTCCCCTCCATGCCAGTAATTTCCGAAATGGTCTCGATGCGGCGGACGCCGTCCTCATAGCGCCGCACATGCACTACGAGCTGAATCGCGGCTGTGATCTGCTCGCGAATCGCGCGCGAGGGGAGATCGAGGCCCGCCATGAGAACCATCGTTTCGAGACGCGCCAGGGCATCCCTAGGCGAGTTTGCGTGAACGGTGGTCATGCCGCCGTCGTGACCGGTGTTCATCGCCTGCAACATGTCCACCGCTTCCCCGCCGCGCACCTCGCCCACAATGATCCGGTCCGGCCGCATGCGCAGGCTGTTGATCACGAGGTCGCGCGCAGCGATTCGTCCACGTCCCTCGATGTTCGGCGGTCGCGTCTCCATGCGGACGACGTGCTCCTGGTCGAGCACCAGCTCGGCGGTGTCCTCGACGGTCACGATACGCTCAAAGACGGGAATCACCTCCGCGAGTGCTCCAAGCAGAGTCGACTTGCCGGCGCCTGTGCCACCCGAAATCACGACATTGAGCCGCGCTTCGACGGCGATAGCCAGGAATGCCATCATCTCGCGGGACATCATGCCGAGGTTCATCAGATCTTCGCGTCGCAGCCGCCGTCTGCCGAACCGGCGGATCGAAATCGTCGGGCCGTCGATGGTCACCGGAGGGAGCGTTGCATTGACGCGGCTGCCGTCGGCAAGCCGCAAATCCGCCATAGGCGACGAAGCGTCTATCCGGCGGCCGACCCGCGCGGCGATGCGCTCGATAACGCGCACCACATGCTCGTCGTCGCGGAAGCGCACCTCCGTTTTCTCGATTCTGCCGAAGCGTTCCACGTAAACATGGGCGGGACCGTTCACCAGGATATCGGTGATGGCCGGATCAGACATCAGAGGAGCCAGCGGACCCAGACCCAGGATTTCATCGGTGAGGTCCTCCGCCAGCCGGTTCGTCTCGGATTCATTCAGCGGAAGGATCTCGGATTCGAGCGCCCGGACCGTAAAGTCCCTCACAACGTCAGCCACTTCCCATTCGTTGGCGGCGTAGAGATTCCGCTCACCGATTTCGTCCAGCAGGCGCTCCTGCAATGCCGCCTTCACCGCCTGATAATCGGCGTTGCTGGACGGCAAATCCGCCTCGGCGGAGGCGCGCTCGCCCAGCCCGGGCGGTGTGCGCTTCACTGCAGCGTGAAGACGCTCGCCAGGAGCCGTGGTCAGACTCTTTCGCAGAGAATCGCGAAAATGGCGGAGCCCGGCCGGGTCTGTCACGCGGTTGCCTTTCTGACCAGAGGAACGTCCGGCGGAACATCCGGAACATCCGGACCTTCCGGCTCAGCCACCTCGGCCCGAATAGCCGAACCGCTCTCGATTTCGTTGACCATCCCGGCCATCGCTCGCCCGAAACCGAACCACCGGTTCCCGCGGAGAATATAGGGTTCGCCGGTATTGCCAGCCATCAGCAGTTGTTTCGCATACGGGAAGGTGTAGTCGATCGGACGCCCCAACCGGTCCTCGATATCGAGCTGCGTCAGATTACCGGGGAAGCTTTTATAGTTGCGGTTCAAGACAATGCGCTCGCGCTCCCTGGGGAAACCGATGCCATCGAGAACGGGAAGGAATCTCATCGCTCCCACCAGGCTGGGCGCAGTGCCTTGCAGGACGATGTAGCCGAGATCGGAGAGATCCAGAATCGATATGACCGTCGCATCGAGCATCGGGAATGTATCCACGATCACGTACTGATAACAACGCCGGGCGAGGTTCAATACGCGAGCGACCGAAGCATCGTCCACTTCGGATGCAGTCACGGCGTCAGGCGGCGCCGCGAGCAGATGCAGGCCACTTGAATGAGGACCCGCGAGGCGCCGGATCAGAGTTTCGTCCAGCCGCTCTTTTTGCCGGACCGCATCCACCAGCGTGTTGGGCGGCGTGATGTTGAGCATGAGCGCACAGATGCCCAATTGCAACGAGGCGTCGACCAGCAGCACCTGGCCGGGATGCCGTTGCGCGAGCGCACAGGCCGCGTTCACCGAAAGCGTCGACTTGCCGACACCCCCTTTGTTGCTGATGAACGACACCACTTTTCCAAGCGATGAGACCGGAACGGTCCGCACTAAGAACACTCGGTCAAAGAGCTGGCGCAGTTCGGTGGAGGCCAGCGGGCGGCGCAGGAAGTCCTGAATCTGGGAACGCAGCAGATCGATAACCACCCCGCTCTCGAGTTCGTTTGTTGCCCATTGGTCAGGCCGATAGATGGCGGCCACGGCCGTGTGCGGCACGGCCGAGTGGATCTCTCGTGCGAAGGAGCGAAGCTCGCGGGTGTCCCGGTCCATCTGTACGCAGATGAGTTGCGGACGGCGGTTGACGGCGGTCTCGAGCGCCTCCTGCCAGTTCGAGGCTGTGTGAGTGACGGTGACCCAGCCCGGCACGCCGACGAGCGCCGCATGGAACTCGGCGGCGAGGCCCGGATCATTGCCGACGATCAGGATGTGCAGAGTATCGTTCATGGGATCTAAGGGTCAGCGCACCAGCACCGGGGCGAGCAGCGCGTCCGGCAGGGCGCGGTTCAATTGCAGGATGAGCGCCCAGTCTGTGGTGCTGAGCGCGGGACGGGGTCCGGCAAGATGAGCAGTCGCGTTGAGGGGCGGGACAGTGGCCGGTCCCTTGACGATAGTCACAGGTCCGGGAACCAAGCCGATGAGTTGAGCAGTTCCGAAGCCGACCACGCGCTCGACGCCGGAGATCGTGTCATAGATCGGAACAAAGCCCGTAGTCCCGCCACCGGTCAGCGGAGCGGGCGTGATCAGCGAGCCGGTATCGGTCGCCGTTGCGACATAGCGCCCGAACGTCTGGACCAACAACGGGTCGGTGATGCGGCCGTCCGGGTGCACGATCGCCGCAGGCAGCGGCCCTGGCGGCCAGGGAATCCAATAGTCGCGAGAAAGCGCGAACCCTGTGACCCCGGGCGCGTCCGGCGTGGGCAGGCCCACCCGCAGCGCCGGCCGCGCATCGGCAATTGACGTCGCACGCACCGTGATTCCATCGATGCGCGGGGAGTACCCGTCCGAATTTGCCTGAATGGTCCCTCCGCGCGCTAGCAGAAACGGAATTGCGCGCCCGGACGTGCCGCCGGGAATGTTTTCTTCGTTGCTTCGCCGCATCCGGACTAGGAACGCCGGCCCACCCGTATCGGGATCGAAATCGTTCCTGGTATAAGTTGCATCCTCCATCGCGAGCGGAGTATAGGAAAACGCGCCGCGCACCATGTCGCCTTCCGGTGTGTTTCCGGGGTTGGTGTCCAACTCAGGCTTGTAGACGAACGGTTCCGGATCCAGCGCCTGGAGTGCGTTCAGATGCGTGACACCTCCGGTCAAGGTGGGGTCGGGGCCGGCGCCCACTAGCCGCTGCCCCGCGGGATCGTCAAAAGTGGCCGACACCAGATCACGCGCCGCGGCGCAGTCGCCGGTTCGCAAGCCTTCGATCGACGCAGCGTCTGTCGCAGTCTGCATCTGGAGCCGCGCCAAACTCACATACCCCATGTCGATGATGGCTCCTGCGATGGCTAGAATCCCAAACAACAGGAGGACCACCAGAATCATCATGGCCGCTCTCTCCTTGCCGGCGCGGCGACCATGTCGCGCTTGGTTCCCTGAATGGTCTCGATCATGCTGAGCGATGAGGAGGGCGTGGGCGCACCCGGCGCCGTGCCCGACCCCATGCTCTCCATGCCGCCTCCGATCGCTGGCAGCGTAAATGGACTCCGCGGTTGCAGGCCAGGAGTGATCGTATGCGGATCGCCGGGACGCCCCGAGCGCGGAACGCAACTGATCTCTGCGTCCACCGCGAGCGCCTCCGTTAGCGGCGCGACTTCGTGGGGATCGACCGCGATGACGATTTCCTGCACGGGCCTTATTCGCGTCACGCTCCCCTGGGTCAGCGTGCGCGCGCTGAACGGGACCTGGCGTGTCGTCATCGGCTCGACAACCACTCCGTTTTGTACAACTACGCGGACCGTCGCTTGTTTTTGCCAGTTGCTCATGCGGGACTGGATGTCGAGCTGCTGCCCGTAGACTCCGCCGGACCGGCCAAAGATCTGGTTATTGCCGCGCCCGGCATCGATGGCAAGCGCCGATACTAGGTCGAAGCGGTCGCCGGGCTGGAGCCCGAAGATTCCGCTGACCTTCTGAGCGTCGACGCGCATGGCGCGTTTCCCGGGTGGTATGCCCGCCACCAAGCCGGGACGTGTTCCGGCGGGCAGGAAATCGCTGTCGCTGAACACGAAGCCCGCGGCCTTATCGTGGTCGAGCACATTGCCGAGAATGTCTTTGAGGGTAGTCTTCATGTCGCGCGACACCTGTTCGGGGCGGAGATAGATCATCGCCAGGCGGCTGTTCTTGGCGTCCCACAAGTGATCGCGGGTGAGCCTGGTGTACCGCGGAATCGGGCGCGCGCTCACCGGCACCGCAATCAGACCCGCGGTCGACGGGCTGCCCCGGTATCGCGAGAGATTCAGGAAGCCGAACCCCCACAGTATACCCACGGCGACAAGCAAGAACACGACTGTGATGAACCACGGCCGAAGATAAAAGGGCGTGCGCCTCGCAGGCGGTCTCATTGAATCACCTCTCGCCGGAAAATTGCTTGTCCCGCCAGCAGCTTTCGGTACGGGCGCACGGTTTGCCCGGCGAAAGCAAGTTGGTGGCCTAGGCCGTAGTCGCCCGCGTAAGGACCAATCGCATCGAGCGGTTGTACCGTGCCGCTCGGCGGGGCGTTGGTTTCAGTAACGGCGGAATCGTCTGCCACGATCACGTTTCCGATATTCGGCTCTAAAGGTCCGGCGGGATTGGAGCGGAATCCGGACAACATTGCAGCCTGAAAAGGATAATTGATGACCACCGCAGCGACTCCGGCTTGGGGCGAGGCAGAGGCGAGACTAAAGGGACCTGTCGTCGGATCGGCCGGGTTTGTTCGCGCTTCCGACAGAATGGGAATCCATTCGATCATTTCAACGCCATCGGCGTCCCGTGCCGTTACTCGGGGAATCCCGACTGAGAAACCGGTCGGTGCCGAGGGATCGCTCAACAGCGCGCCAGGATAGCGCAGCAAGCGGCGCTCCGTTCCTCCAACCTTCACAAAGTCCAGGATCATGAGCGGGCGCAAGGCCTGATTGACCAACGGGAGAGAAGCCATATATGCGTCAAAAGAGTTGTCGTCTGCAAACGAGTCCAGGTCGATCACCAGCCTGCTGGGGTCGAATACGCGTGCGATCACCTCCGGCTGCTGGAGCGCCTCCTCGAACGTGATCGCCGCAGGCAGCGGAGTCACAGCCAGTTCCCGCGCGGCTACCCGCGCTGCGTCCTGAAGCGCCTGGGCTGTGAAGACCATCCGCCCCACTTCAATCGAGCCAGCCAGCAAAACATACAACGCCAGCGCCAGCAGCGCGAATTCCACCAGCGCCTGGCCGCGAACATGCGTACGGGCTCCCCTCGCCGGCTGAGGCGAGAAGAGCCCTCTCGAGTATTTCAATGGCTTTCCTACGGCGTTTCGAGAACCAGATCAGCAATCGTGCCAACCGATCCGAGATTGTTCCCTAGTCTCGCGGTGTTGCTGTTGGTTTGAATCGTGGTGATATCCAGGCCGATGCCGGTCGCCGGATCTCCTGCGGAATCCACACCCGCGGCGGCAGCCGATGTCTCGATGATCTTGCCACTGAGAATCGGGTTATTGTCGTCGACATGCGCGCCGGGCAAAACCGCGGCCACGGCGCCGATCATGTCGTTGGTCTTGTGGCCGAACGTCGCAACGCTGGCCGCGCCGATCAAGGCGATTCCGGCGACAAGCAGAGAGTACTCCACCAGCGCCGCGCCTTTTCGTCTACGCTTCGAAAAATTCATCATATTGGTCATTCCTCGCTTAGGTTAAATTGAGAGCGTGGCCGGGTGTCTGACCCGCCAGCCTTCGGAATTGCATTCGGATAATGCCGATCTTGTATGGACAGAAGAAATCAATTTGTCCCTCCGCTGGCTTTGCTGCGCAGGCCCGGAGGCAACAATTCCTGCGTTGGCGGGAACTCCCACAGAGGCACATCTTTTTTCAGGTCGCGCAGGAGCGCCGGGTTCAGGACCACCACTAACTCGAGTCCTTCATCGGAACGCTCGAACGCTTTGAACAGCCAGCCGAGCCCGGCAATATCCCGCAGTCCAGGGGTCGAAGTCTGGTTGTCGCTTGTATTTCTGCTCAACAGGCCGCCGATCAGCAAGGCCTGCCCATCCTGAAGGCGGGCGCTGGTCCGCAAGGCCCTGGTGTTGAACGCCGTGGTTAGCGGGTTGGTGCCCGTCGTCTGGCGCAGCGACGCGGTGAGGTCCGCGTTCGGTGTGACGATTTGCGGTAGGACGTCGAGGGTCACGAAGTCCCCTTCATCCACCAGGGGCCGGATGCCTAGCTGCACGCCAAAAGGCTGGAAGAACACCGAGCTGAATATACCGTTCGGTAGCGCTCCGCCTGTGGCGCCGCCGGTCCCACCGGTTCCAAGGATAGGGACAAAAGCCTCCGGAACGGGAATCTCTCCGCCTACCTGAAACTGCGCCAGTTCCCCCGACAGGACCGTCAGCGAGGGCGACGACAGACTGCGCGCGATGCCGTGCCTCTCGAGTAGCGAGAATACCGTGTCGATCGCGAACCGTCCGGCCGTGAATTGAAGCTGATTGGAGAGAGTGCCGCCAAGAAAGGCCAGCACATCCTGCACCGCCGGCTGCCCGCTGACCGAGGCAGCGCGGCCACCCTGGACTAGTTGAGCGCCGGCCGCTGGCAGCAATCCCGGTTGCCGGAAGTCTGAGGCCAGCGCGGCGGTGCTGGTGTTGTAGGTTCGAAGCCGCGTCCGGTTCACTTCGAAAAGCCGGATATCCACACGCACCTGGGGCAAGTCGGCCACCTGGATGAAGGAGAGGATTCTGCCTCCGGCGGCTTCCACGACTTTTGCGCGGGCCAGGTTCCTTCGGATCTGATTGTTCAACCGCGATGCGCGGTTACCGCTGCCTGCTCCTCCGAGAACTCCGGTACCGCTGCCGAGGCCCAGGCCCTGTCCCGACTGCTGCGATTGATCTTGCGTCCGTCCGGCGAGTGCGCCCGCCTCATCCGCCACCACACGGATGTCGTCCTCGTCCAGATTCCGCCCCGTCACGATCTGAGCCGCCAGGCTCAACACGCGAATCAGGGCAACCTGGTTCGGCACGGCCCCCTCGAGAACAAACACGTCCTTCGAGTCGTCGCGGATGGCTCCCCGCAGCACCCGCCTCACAGAAACCTTTTCTCCGCCGATGCTTTGCATCGTCTGGCGGATCTTCTCCTCCGCCAGCGGCGGAAGATTCTGGAGACGAATCAGGTTGATCACCGTGCCGGTGGGCGGCAGAAGAGCTGGAACGCGGATGGTCTCCTGCGGCTGCGGGACGGCCTGTTGGCCCGGCTGTGGAGTGGTGGGCTGAGCCGGCAGCGGCGCCGGGGGCTCTGCCGGCGGCTGCTGCCCTTCACCACGGATCAACGTCCTCCCGGCTCCGGACGCTTCGCGGGTCCCACCGGCTTCCAAGTAGTTTCTTGCCACCGATTCCGCGGCCTGCGAGTAGGTTACATCCGGGACCAAACCGGTCAGAATGACGGCGTCCCGGTCAGGCGCGATGTCCACGTCGATCGACGGATGGATTCGATGGAGCGCGGCCATTAGGACGGAGAAATCGCGCCGGACAGTGCAAACATATTGCCGGATCGATCCATCCCGAAACCAGACAATGAGCGTCGTCCGGCCAGCGGCTTTGCCCAGCAAGAGGATTTCCCGGCTGCTGATCGGCTCCGCGGCCATGATGTCCGGGTCGCCCACGGCAAGGCGCTGGATGTCGGCGGGCGCCGTGAGGCGCAGGTGCTGCGATTTCAGAAGCGAGACGTTCTCCGCGGTTTGGCCGAACACCTCACCGGCAATTGTCAGAGCCAACAGCACGACTTGAACCAGCGCCTTTGCCGTAAATGGAGCCATGAATGGGGCCTAGGGTAATGATCTTAGACCGGAGTAGAGGTGGGGCTGACAGAATTCTTACAAACGGGCTCGTCTTTGCCGTGAGCGGGCGCTTTTGGATCGGGAGCGGTGGAGTGTGCTGCCGCCCAAAGTCACCACCAGGTCAATAACTTCTGGACGGCGCGTCCTTGGCGCTTGCTAACGACGAATTCCTGCTGGTTATTCAACGTGAGCCGCCACCGCTGGCTGCTGAGCGGGGCCATCTTTGCGACGTGATCCATGTTGACGAGGGAGTTGCGATGCACCCGCGTGAAATTCAGCCCAGCGAGCTTCTGCTGGATCACCTTCAAGGGTTGCGTTGCAAGATAACGCTGACCTCTTGTGATGATCCACACCAGCTCCCGTTCCGCTTGAAATGCAAGGACTTGGCTACTATCGAGAAGGAAATACTCCTCGCCAATCCGTCCAACGACCTTTCGAGGCCTCGCCCAAGGCTCGCCCAGAGTCAATTCCTGGAGTTTGGCGAGGCTCTGCGCTACGGCCGAGGTGCTCCTGCGAAGCTCGCGCACGCGTTCCAGGCAGCGCCCCAGCCGGTCCTCGCCCAAGGGCTTTAGCAAGTAGTCCACGGCCCCGGCATCGAAGGCCCGGATCGCGTGCTGGTCGTATGCTGTCACGATCACGACGCACGGAAGGGCGGATCCGTCCAGTCTGCGTAGGACTTCAAATCCGTCTATTCCCGGCATCTGCAAGTCCAAGAACACAAGGTCGGGTTTCAGCGAGTGGATCTGCTCAATCGCTTGCCGGCCGTTTTCCGCCTCCCCGACGATCTTGACGTCGGGAACAGGTTCCAGTTCTTCGCGAAGAACCTTCCGCGCGATCGGTTCATCGTCCACAAGAATCGCCCTGATGGGAGTAGCCGCCATGAGTTTAACTCTTCTTTGGTTTACATCGTTGTCGGGTTCGATGCTAGCCGAAAAGCACCTGCGGCCTAAGGCTGGCGGCGAGCGGGCGGAAACCAAGAGTGAACGGAATTCCACGCGCGCCTACGCCTCGCCGGTGAATCCGAACTCCCGGCAGTTACTTGCGCTCGCCGGACTTCATTTTCTCGCGCAACTCTTTCAAGACGGCCTTCCGGCTGAGCTTGATTTTGTTGCCTTCGAGAGCCAGGACTTTGACCTGGATCTGGTCCCCTTCGTTGAGCTCATCCTTGACGTTCTTGACACGATTCTCGGAGATCTCGCTGATATGGAGCAGGCCGTCGGTGCCTGGAAGAATCTCGACGAAAGCGCCGAAATCCACGATCCGGACCACCTTGCCCAGATAGGTCTTGCCGGGCTCGGCGACGGCGCAGATTCCCTGAATGCGGTCGATGGCGCGTTGGGCGGATTCGCCATCGGTGGCGAAAACGTTGACCGTACCATCGTCGCTCACGTCGATCTTGACACCGCACTCGTCGGTGATCGAGCGGATCATCTTGCCGCCGGGTCCGATGAGATCACGGATCTTATCCGTCGGAATGGTGAGAGTATGGATGCGGGGTGCGTAGGGCGAAAGCGCGCTGCGAGGTTCGGCGATCACGGCTTCCATCTTGTCGAGGATGAAGAGCCGCGCGCGGCGCGCCTGCTCCAGGGCCTCACGCATGATGGCCGGGCTGACGTTATCCACCTTGAGGTCCATCTGCAAAGCTGTGATTCCCTGGCGCGTACCGGCGACCTTGAAGTCCATGTCGCCGTAATGATCTTCGGCGCCCGCGATGTCGGTGAGAATGGCGTACTTGCTGCCTTCGATCACAAGGCCCATGGCGATACCGGCGACGGGAGCGGAAATCGGAACGCCAGCGTCCATCAAGCTCAGAATGCCGCCGCAAACCGAGGCCATCGAGCTGGACCCATTCGATTCGAGAATGTCGCTCACTACGCGCAGCGTGTAGGGGAACGCTTTGTCATCCGGGAGGACGGCGCGAATCGCACGCTCGGCCAAAGCCCCGTGACCCACTTCGCGGCGGCCAGGGCCTCGGAGGAAGGCTACTTCGCCCACGCTGAACGGCGGGAAGTTGTAGTGCAGCATGAACCGCTTGGACGTGGCGCCGTCCGGATCGAGCAGCTCGATGCGCTGCTCGTCATCCTTGGTGCCGAGCGTGGTCGTGACCAGCGCCTGCGTTTCGCCACGGGTGAACAGACCGGAGCCGTGCGTGCGAGGCAGAAGTCCGACTTCGATGTCGATGGACCGGATCTGATCGAACGCACGGCCGTCGGGGCGGCGGCGGTCATTCAACATCTGGTCGCGGAAGATACGCTCTTTGAGGCGATCGAAGATCTCGCCCGCTTCCGTGCGCAACATCGCTTGATCTCCGGGCTGATCTTCGGGAACCAACTCCTTGGCACGAGCCTTCAGCTCGTCCACCTTCTTGTAGCTTTCGAGCTTGCCGTACTTCTCCGTATTCTGGGCATCAGCGAGATCGGCACGAACCAGTGCTTCGATCTTCGAGGCCAGCTCCTGGTTGACAGGTGCAGGGGCGTAGGGGCGCTTGGGTCTGCCACACAACTTCACGAGCTGATCGATACCGGCGATGATCTTCTGGCAGCAGGCGTGGCCGAACTCGATACAATCCACCACACGATCTTCCTTGACGCCCTTGCCCCCGGCTTCTACCATCACAATGCCGGCGTCAGTGCCGGCGACGAGGATGCTGAATTCGGCTTCCCTCTCCTCATCGTAGGTGGGATTGGGGATCATCTCGCCTTTCACCAGCCCGACGCGCAAACCGGCGAGCTTGTGATGGAAGGGAATTTCAGATATCGCGAGCGCGGCGGCGGCGCCGGCCATGGCCAGTGGAGCCGGGTCGTTCTTGGGATCGGCCGAAAGAACCATGGCAATTACCTGCGTTTCGCAGGTAAAGCCTTCCGGGAACAGGGGCCGGATGGGGCGGTCGATCAGACGGCTGGTGAGAATCTCTTTCTCGGAAGGCCTCCCTTCGCGCTTGATGAATCCGCCGGGATACTTGCCAGCGGCGTAGGTGTACTCACGATAGTCGACCGTGAGGGGAAAAAACGAGGCGCCCGGTTTGGGCTCTTCGTTGGCGCACGCTGTCACCAGGACAACGCTTTCGCCGGAGCGTACAACGACGGCTCCATTGGCTTGCTTGGCAAGCTTTCCAGTTTCAATAGTGATTTCGCGGCCTTCGGCGAGGCCGATTGTTACGGTATGAACCATGTCATCTCCTTTAATCGTCGAACGATCAAGGGAGACAGGGAGAATCAGCTTTGGTGGGTTAACACGCTGGGAATGGCAGAATCCGGCGCTTACCGGCGAATGCCGAGCTTGTCGATCAATGTCTTATAGCGCTCGGGGCTATGGCGCTTCAAATAATCCAGCAGACGGCGCCGGCGCGCCACCATCAGTAGCAAACCTCGCCGGCTATGATGGTCTTTCTTGTTGGTCTTGAAATGATCGGTGAGTTGCTGGATGCGTTGGCTCAGCAACGCGACCTGCACTTCGGGCGATCCAGTGTCTGTCTTGTGGGTGCGATATTGCTTCAAAACCGTCTGTTTTGCTTCTGCCGCCAGTGCCATTCTGTACTACGTACTCCTCGTCTTCCTTAAATCTCAATTATTGTTCTTTTCTACGATAGCACAGCCGGCACGGGGGATTGGCAGCGCATGGGGCTGCCCCACCGCTTGTGCCGCGCGTCCCAGTGTCCCAGCATCAGCAGAAACCAAAGCTTGGTCGAGTGGTCCTTCCACCCGCTTTGATGTTCGATCCACAGGCGCCGCACCTCATTCAGCGATAGATAGCTTCCCATCCGTCCCTGCAACACCGCCTCCTCAAACACAGACTTCAAGCTGGTCCGGAACCACAATGCCTTCGGAACCGCGAACCCTTGCTTCCCTCGCCGCGATGTCGCCGCCGGCAGCTCGCCCGCAAACGCTTCCCGCAGAATCAACTTTCCGCGCCCGCCTCGTGACAGAAAGCCGGCCGGCAACCCCGCGGCGAACTCGGCCAGGCGGTAGTCGAGCAGCGGCGCCCGCACCTCCAGCGAGCACGCCATACTGGCCCGGTCCACCTTCACCAGAATGTCGCCCGGAAGATAGGTCTTCACGTCGACCGCCTGCATCTGGCTCAGCGCCGGCAGGCGCCCAAGCCCGCCAAACTGGCTCCGGAACCAATCGCGCGGCGAGTAACCCTTGAGTGCCTTCATCAACTCCGGAGCCAGGATCGCGTCCAGCCTTTCGCCGCGAAACTGGCTCACAGCCGCGAAGTACGCGTCCGCAAGATCGCCTGCGGCATAGGTCAGCGGGGCCTTCCACCTCAACCATCGCGGCAGTCCCACAGGGCTTGGATAGAGTCCTGCCGCCCGCGCTACACCGCCGCGCAGCCACCGCGGGAGCCGCTTGCGCACCGCCTGCGCCGCCGCCACATGCTGATATCGCTTGTAACCGCCGAAGATCTCGTCTCCACCGTCGCCCGACAGAGCCACCGTCACTCCCCGCCGCGTCATCCGGCACAGATACAGCGTCGGAATCGCTGACGGATCTCCGAATGGCTCATCGAAATGTTCCACCAGGGCGTCGAGCACCTCGTGCACCTGCGGCGTCACAATCTCTTCGGCATGCTCGGTCCGATACCGCGCCGCCACCAGCCGCGCATACTCGACCTCATCGTAGGGCTTCGATGTGAAACCGACCGAAAACGACCGTACCCGTTCCCCCGCGGGCTCCCCTGCACACGCTGCCATCAGCGATACCACCGTGCTCGAGTCCAGCCCCCCGCTCAGAAACGCGCCGAGCGGCACGTCGCTCATCAGGCGCCGCTCCACCGCATCCCGCGCCAGTTCCCTCAGCTCCTTTCGCTTGCGCTCGTAGCCGGCTCCTGCCTCCGGCCGGAACTCCAGCTCCCAATATTTTCGCAGCCTAACCTCCCCGCCCCGCACTACCAAAGTGTACGCCGGAGGCAGCTTCTCGACCCCGCGGTAAATCGTCCGCGGATCGGGGATGTAACCGAAGGTCAGAAAATCCGCAACCGCTTCCGGCGCCACTTCTCCAGCGAACCCGGGCAGCTCTACCAGCGCCTTCAGCTCCGATGCAAACGCGATCTCTATTCCCGCGCCCGTAGTGTAGTAAAGTGGCTTCTTCCCGAAGCGGTCCCGCGCGAGCAACAGCTCTCCACGCCCGGTGTCCCAGATCGCGAACGCGAACATCCCATTCAGATACTCTGGCGTCCGTTCGCCCTTCTCCTCATATAGATGAACGATTACTTCCGTGTCGGAGTTGGTCGAAAACCGATGGCCTCGCGCAATCAACTCCGCCCGCAGCTCCCGATAGTTGTAGATCTCTCCGTTGAACACAATCTGGATGGACCCATCCTCGTTGCCCAGCGGCTGCGCACCTCCCGCCACGTCGATGATGCTCAGCCGGCGGTGCCCCAGCGCTATCCGCGCGTCGGTGAAGTATCCGTAGCCGTCCGGACCTCGATGTGCCAGCCTCGTGCACATTCGCGCCAGGAGTTCCCTATCCGGCGAAACTCCCCCGGTTACGAGGAACCCCGCGATTCCACACATACCGGCATTATGATAGCCGGGCATGCGGTGTTAACGATATTGCCTCGGAAAAGTCTGAGGATGTATAGCGGCTCGGCCTGTGATAACGTCATATGACAGACTTGAAACTTAGGGGTGACCATGCGGTTCGTCTTATCTCTTGCCGTACTTTTCTCATTGGTTTGGGCGCCGTTGCTTTGGGCGCAGGCCCCAACGGGTGAAATCACCGGCACCATCGCCGATTCGACAGGCGCGGTGATCAGCGGAGCACAAATCGTGCTGACCAATCCGGCCACTAATTTTTCGCGATCGACACAGAGTAACGCCTCGGGACTCTACACGCTGCCTTCCCTGGTCCCCGGTCTATACAACTTGAAAGTCGAGATGACAGGGTTCTCCGCGCAGACCCGCAACAACGTCGAGTTGCAAGTGGGGCAGGTGACGCGTATCGACTTCACGCTCCAGATCGGTAATGTTTCGGAAGTCGTCGAGGTGACCGGTGGCGCGCCTGTTCTCCAGACGGAAACTACGGAGCTGGGCACGGTGATCGAGAACAAGCGGATCCTGGAACTGCCGCTCAATGGCCGCAACTATTTGCAACTCGCCTCGCTGATCCCTGGGGCCACAACCAATGGTCCTGCCTCCTCGCAAGGCCAGCAGCGAATGGGCGGATCGCGCAATCAGTTTGCTCTGAACGTCGCGGGCCAGAGGGTGCATTATAATCACTACTCGCTCGACGGCATCGAAAACACCGATCCTAACTTCAACACCTATCTTGTCCTCCCCTCGATCGAGATGCTCCAGGAGTTCAAAGTCGAGCAAGGCCTGTTTCAGGCGGAATATGGCCGCGCCATCGCCCAGATCAACGTTTCGACCAAGAGCGGCACCAATAAACTTCACGGCGATGTCTTCGAGTTCATGCGCAATGCCAAGCTCGACGCCAAAAACTTCTTCGATCGTCCCAGCGATCCCATCCCACCTTTCAAGCGCAACCAGTTCGGATTCGTCGTGGGCGGTCCTGCCTATATTCCCAAGGTGATCGACGGACGCAACAAATTGTTCTTCCTCGGCAATTACGAAGGGCTGCGTGAGCGCAAGGCTCTCACACAGCTGGCCGTGGTGCCCTTGAATACCGATCGCGCCGGCGATTTCGCCTCCCTGAACCGCGCCATCTACGATCCGGCCACGCGCGGGTTCAACGCAACCGGCCAGGTGATCACATCGCCCATGCCGTTCCCCAATGCGTTGATTCCCGCCAGCCGGCAAGACGCTACTTCGCGACGCGTGCTACAGGACTTTTACCCTACCGCCAATCTCGGCCAGCTTCGCGGAAATAACTTCCTGAATACCGAGGGCCGCCGCTCGGATTCGGATCAGGGCACCATTCGCGTCGACTACACCATAAACCAATCCATGAATTGGTTCTTCCGCTACAGCCACAGCGACGAGCGGCAGTATCTGCCGATCAACATTCCCGATCAGGGCAATAACGCCAACATCATCACCCACCAGGGCGTGCTCGCGAATACCTGGGTGATCTCGCCAACCATGGTGAACGACTTCCGGGGCGGCGTCTCCCGCCTGGAGGCGGCCAACATCCAGCAGCGCGCGTTCCAGAAGGACATCGTGGCCGAGCTTAACATCCCGGACGTCTCCCGCGGCTTCCCGCTCTACTACGGCATTCCGGTATTCCAAATCTCGGGTTTCTCCAATGTCGGGGAATGTAATGACTGTCCGTTCGTCAACTGGGACACCGTCATTCAGGCCAAGGATGATGTGGCCTGGACGAAGGGCAAACACAGTTTCAAGTTCGGAGTCGACTTCCGGCGCACGCGCTACAACCAGATCGGCGCGATCGTGCCTCGCGGGCGATTCACCTGGGACGGCCGCTTTACCCAGAACGTCGTCAATAACGCTGGCCAGACCAACACCGGGACCCCTATGGCGGACTTTCTGCTCGGCCTGATGTCAAACACCGAAGGCCAGGTGGGCGCGCCAATCGCCAACTTCCGCACCCACTACCTTGCCTTCTACCTGCAGGACATGTGGCGGATCACGCCCAAGCTCAGCATGAACTGGGGCATCCGCTGGGAGAATGAGCCTCCCTACTACGACAAGCATGACGCCATCGTGAACGTCGATTTCCGTTGGGACAACTCGATTGAGCCAACCTTTGTTCGCCTCGGTACTGGCGATCCGCTGGCAGGCAATCCCGGATTCCCGCCTGCCGCCGATATCAAGTACGTCCGCGACGGTCGCTTCGGACGCCGCGCTGGAGTGAACGACACCAACGACTGGGCACCGCGCGTCGGTCTCGCGTACCAACTCACTTCCAAGACCGTGATCCGCACCGGCGGTGGCATCTACTACGTTCGTGACATCGGCAACGCTGTCTTCGATGTCGTCCGCAATATCCCTTTCACCATCCGCCGCAACGAGCCCGCGCAGCAGTTCGTGCCCAACCAGAGCTGGCGGCGGCCCTTCACGCAGTTGGGCGCGCCTACATTTCTGCTGATTAACCAACACGGCGAGCGCACCTCTTATGTCGGCCAATGGTCTTTCGGGATCCAGCGTGAGCTGACTTCCGGCACTTCTCTTGAAGTCACTTATCTTGGCTCGACGGGCGTCAAGCTCCGCCGCCTGATCAACTACAACATTCCTGCCCCTGGTCCCGGCGATGTCACAGCGCGCAGACCGTTCCCCAAGTTCGGCCAGTTCCAGACCATGAACGCGATGGCGCACTCGAACTTCCACGGTCTTCAGGCACGGTTGCAGCGGCGGTTCAGCAATGGGTTTACGGTCCTGAGCTCCTTCGCGTACGGGAAGTCGATCGACCTTGGCAGCGGCATTCGCACCACCGATGGCGATCCGCTCACGCCGATGGATCCCTATGGCCTTTACCGCGAGCGGGGCAGGTCCGGCTTCGACTTCACCAAGCGTCTGACCACCTCGTGGCTGTACGAGTTGCCCATTGGAAGGGGAAAGCGGTTCCTCGATCAAGGCGGTATTGCTAACGTCGTCCTCGGTAACTGGCAATTGGGAGGGATCTTCACGCTCCAGGATGGGTTCCCGCTGTCCGCTTTTTGTGGACCCGGCAACATTCAGAATGGGGGCGACGGGTGCCGCCCGGATGTTGTACCTGGCTCCGAAGCCAACCTGTCCCGCGACGCGAAACGGGTGACGCGATTCTTCAATACCGACGCTTTCATCGATCGCCTCCCCGGCGGCGAGCAATTTCGCTACGGCAACTCCGGCCGCAACATCATCACCGGTCCCGGAATCATGTCCTGGGACCTCTCGATGATCAAGAACTTCCGCTTTACGGAGTCCAATAGCCTCGAGTTTCGGGCCGAGTTCTTCAACCTGCCAAATCACCCGATTTTCTCGCCTCCGGGTACCACGCTGCGCACTTCCACATACGGAGTGATCGGCGGAACGAAGATCGATTCGCGGCAGCTTCAGTTCGGGCTCAAGCTACATTTCTGAGGCTGACCAGGTGGAGCAAGCTTCAGCTTGCAACGGAGGCTTCAGCCGGCTTCCGCCTCCGCGGGACTGAAGGCAGCGCATGGCGCTGCCCCATCACTTATCCTTCCCAAACCCAGCGGCCGCCCACCATGGTTCTATCGACGGGAATGCGGATGAGCGACTTGGGATCCTCCCGAAATGGATCGCGCCCCAATACCACCAGGTCGGCCAGTTTCCCGGCCTCAATCGAGCCTTTTTGCTTCTCCTCGAACGAAGCATAGGCTCCATGCATCGTCCCCACGCGCAGGGCCTCCTCGACAGTAACTCTCTGCCGGGCTCCCCAGACGGTCCCCCTCGAGTCGGTACGAGTCACCATCGACTGCAACGCCATCATCGGCTCGAACGGGCCGGGCGGATAATCGGAAGTCTGCGTCACCTGGATTCCCGCATCAAGCAGACTTCTCACAGCGAACATCCATTCCAGCCGCTCGGGGCCGTACTCGCGCATTTTCTCGCCGTGATAGTAGACGTAGGTCGAAAAGGGATTGGGGATTGCGCCGAGGCTACGGATTCGCGCGATCAGATTCTCGTTCAGCAACGTGCAGTGCTCGAGCCGGAAGCGCGGATCCTTACGAGGCATCTCGCGCTGTAAGCGCTCGTAGACGCGCAAGGTCATGTCGATTGCGACGTCGCCGTTGGCATGGGTCCCGACCTGCCAGCCGGCTTGGTGCGCCTTCTTCGCCTGCTCGTAGAGTTCGGCCTCGGGAGTCACGACAATTCCGTAATCGTTGGGACGGCCGATGTATGGCTTCGACAATCGTGCCGTGCGCTCGGAGATCGATCCGTCACACATCAGCTTCACTGCACCTACGCGGACCCATTCGTCACCCAGACCGGTTCGAGCGCCCGCGGCGATCATGCGGTCGAGCGCGGCATAACGGATCAGGCAATAAACACGCAGGCCGAGTTCACCGGAGTCCCTGGCATCCTGATAGGCCAGTAGATCTTCGGGACCGCCACCCGTGTCGTGAACGCTGGTGACGCCGGTTCGGGTCATCATCTGCGAGATGAGCTTGACTCCTTCGCGCCGATCCGCTCGGGTATATGTGGAGGGAATCAGCCGGCGTACCGGTCCCATGGCTGTTTCCTTTAGCTCGCCGGTCAAACGACCGTCGCTTCCACGACTAAAGTGACCGCCAGGTGGATCGCTGACACCTTCTGCGATTCCCGCCGCCTGCAGCGCTTTCGAGTTTACGAAGCCCGAATGCCCGCCGCGATGGTTGATGAACACGGGATGATTCGGCGCGGCGTGGTCGAGATCCTCGCGGCGCAGCTTGCGACCCTCTTCGGTCTTCGTGTCGTCGTACTTGAATCCGAGCACCCATTGGCCGGCCCGAGTTTTCGCTGCGCGCGCACGGATGGCGTCGACAATGGCCTGCACCGAGCGCAGATCGCAATCCACTTCGCGCAAGTGCCGTACTCCACTCGAAGCGGGGTGCGTATGCGCGTCGATGAACCCCGGCACAACCGTCTTGCCTTCGAGGTTAGCCTCCTTGGTTGTTGCAGTCTTCAGTGCTTGAATATCGGCATTGCGGCCGACAGCGAGAAAACGATCTCCCACGATGGCGATTGCTTCGGCTCGGGGCTGCGACGAATCCATCGTAACGATATGGCCGTGATGAAGGATCAGATCCGGAGTCAGACGCGGCGCGGCAGCCAGAGGCGCGCACGCCGCTCCCCAAAGCAGTTCGCGGCGGGTGGACATGGCTAGATGTAGCCTACAGAACTATCGGCGTGGAACTCGAATCCACGCGCCGCGGCCGTGGAGCTCGAAAAGAATTCGCGCCGTTTCATATAGATCTCCTTCTCTTTGGCGCACGCTGCAGCGTTAAAACCGTGGGTTGAAGCCCATTTCAAACTGAAGGCACGATTGTATCAGTTAGAAATCCCTGCTGCCGGAGATACTCAACCACCCGCAGGGCATTTTCCTCAGGACTCGTGCCCATGGTTTGCAGAGTAAGCTGGGCGTTGGTGGGCGGTTCATACGGATCGTTCACTCCCGTCATACCCTGCAACGCGCCCGCACGCGCTTGGGCATAAAACCCCTTGACATCGCGTATCTCGCAGACTTCAGGTGGAGTTGCGACGTAGACAAGGATGAAATTTGCACCCACCATGTGACGCGCGTCGTCACGGCTCTGCTGATAGGGGCTGACCGCGGCCGCGATCGCCACCCCACCATGCCGGACGATCTCAGCCGCCACCCAGCCGATCCTGCGGATGTTGGTGTCGCGGTCCTCGCGTGAGAACCCCAGTCCCTTGGAGAGATGCGTGCGGACAACATCACCGTCCAGTATCGTCACCCGGCGTCCGGCCTCACGCAGCGCCGCGCATACCCGCTCTGCGATCGTCGACTTGCCGGCCGAGGGCAGTCCGGTGAACCAAATGCAGAATCCCTGTTCGAGTTTCGCGGGAATCGTGTTGCGAACGATGTCTTCAATCTCGGGCGGCACAGGGCCGGATAGTTCCTGGAGAATCTCCTTGGCTCCACAGGCGCGCTGCACGCGCTCAAGCATCACCGGATCCCGCCCGCTCACGGGGAGGATGTTGATCATCACGTTGGGATTCTCTTCGAACAGACGGCGCGCGGCGCGGACCCGGGCGTAGATGTCGATGGGCGCCAGCTCGAGCAGATGAACTACGGCTCTGTCCTCGCTGGTTCGAATCCGGGTCACGGTCTCGACGGACGGAAAGCCGCCGAGCGCCGCCGAGGTCATACCATCGGGCGCCCACACACGAATGTCGAAGGGAAGGCGGCGCAGATCCATGAAGGCGATGTGGTGCGGACGTTGGAGGAGCCGAACTGTTCCGCGACAGCGCGACTCGCCGGACTCCGCCACGGTCAAGACTCCGATCCGCACGTTGTGGCTATCGCGGAGCAGCAAAGAAGATCCCGCAGCGGCGCCCACGTTCACAGCGAACAGCGCTTCCAAGGCGCCGCCCAAATACAATTCCAGCTCTCCAAGTGCGTCCGCATCGAGCTGGATGGATGGCAGGTTCGAGTCGTCCATATCGACAGTTGCTGCTGTTGATGCTCAGGTGGCACGGACCCTGCTACCGCGAAAAGAGACCTTGTGCTTAAGTAGATTCTTGTTCGCCTTGCTCGAGTCCCATTCGAACACCACACGATCAAGTCTAGCGCCTTCGATTTCGTATCGAGGTCCGTCTTCCGCTGTGCCCTATAATAATGTCTCCATGGCCATCGACTGGTTCCCTTTGTGGCTCAGCCTGCGCGTGGCTGCGCTGGCCACGCTGCTGGCGGTAGCGTTCGGCGTAGGACTGGCCTATCTGCTCGCCAACAAGGAATTCCGGGGCAAGGAACTTGTGGATGCGGCCGTGACACTGCCGCTCGTTCTTCCTCCCACCGTGCTTGGCTACTACCTGCTTGTGTTGCTCGGGCGCGAATCATTCCTGGGACGCGGATGGGAAGCGGTATTCGGCTTTCCGCTGGTATTCACCTGGCAGGCAGCGGTGGTGGCGGCGCTGCTGCATTCGGCGCCGCTCCTGGTTAAATCGGCGCGCGCATCACTCGAAAGTGTCGACCACACCTATGAGCGCGCCGCACGGACGCTCGGCGCCGGAGAATGGAAGGTCTTTCACAGCGTGACCATTCCCCTGGCTCAACGAGGTATCATGGCCGCCGCCGCCCTAGCGTTTGCCCGCTCACTCGGGGATTTCGGCGTGACAATCATGCTCGCGGGGAACATTCCGGGGCGCACGCAAACGGTGGCCGTAGCCATCTATGATGCCGTCGAGGCCGGCAATGGGGCTGTGGCGCGCGTGCTCGTGATAGCCATCAGCGCCATAGCGCTCGCAATCCTGTGGCTCGCCAACCGGGTCAGCCCCAGGCAGGGCCTTGGATGATTCACGCACGGCTTCGCCATCACTTCTCAGCCAGCCGCGAGTCGGCCGCATTCACCCTCGATGTCGACTTCCAAACGTCGGCCGGAATCACAGTGCTGTTTGGTCCTAGCGGCGCCGGAAAGACCCTCACACTCGACTCAATCGCCGGCTTCGTCCGCCCTCGCGAGGGAAGCATCCGCGTGGGTGGAGCCATTCTTTTCGATGCTGCGACCGGCGTGAACCTTTCTCCCCAGGCTCGCCAGTGTGGTTACGTTTTTCAGAACTACGCCCTGTTCCCGCACCGCACACTCCGTCAGAACCTCGAATTCGCCGCCGAGCGCCTGCCTCGGCTCGAACGGCACCGCCGCGTGAACGAGATGCTCGAGCGCTTCCGGTTGCAGGACGTGGCTGGGCGCAAGCCGCAGGAGCTGTCGGGAGGACAGCGGCAACGGTGTTCCATCGCTCGCGCGCTGCTCGCCGCTCCTCGCGTGGTACTGCTCGACGAACCTGCACGGGGGCTCGATGCGCCCTTGCGTCTGGAACTGTACGCTGTGCTGCGGCAGGTTCGTGCCGAGTTCAGTGTCCCGATGCTCCTGGTTACCCACGACCTGGACGAGTGCTTCGAAATGGGCGAACATATGATCGTGCTCGAGAGCGGTAAGCTCGTGCAGGCAGGATCACCCCGAAAGGTGATCGACCAGCCGGCCAGTCTCGAGGTAGCCCGCCTGTTCGGGCTCTACAATCTTCTTCCGGTAGAGATCCGTTCACTCGATCCGTCACGCAACTCTTCTGTACTGCGACTGGGGGAGCATGAGTTGACCGGCTCCTACTTTCCCGGGCGTTTTATCGGCGATCAAGTCACCCTGTTCGTGCGGCCGGAGCAACTGGAGGCGCTGCCTCGGGACGGAAAACCAGGGCCGAATCAGATTCCGGTAACGCTAGAGCGCGCCGCTGAGCGTGCCGAGTCCGTGCGGCTCGAGTTCCGGGAAGGGATCGTTGCCGCGATGACCCGCTCCGTCTGGGAACGGAGCAAGCATACGCGGGAATGGGTGGTTGAGTTCCCGCCAGTATGGATCAAGGTGCTGTGATGGCTTTACTCGGCTTTGACGAATACGTGGCGCTGACTGAACAAGCGCATGGCCATATGTGCGCAGGGCAGATCCTGGGTTTGCGTCTGGCTGTGTATGGGCTGCACCTGCTGGGGCTTGACGACCCTCTGGGCGCGCACCGCAAGCGGCTTGTGACCTACGTCGAGATCGACCGGTGCGCGACCGACGCAGTGATGATTGTGACGGGCTGCCGGCTCGGCAAACGCGCACTGAAGTTCCGGGATTTCGGCAAAGTCGCGGTGACATTCGTGGATTTGCTGGAGAACCGCGCGGTGCGCGTCGTGGCGCTCGAGTCGTCTAAGGATCGAGCCCGGGAGTTGCATCCGGAGATCAGCAATCGCAACGAACAGCAGATGCGAGCCTACCGTGAAATGCCCGAAGTCGATTTATTCTCGCATCAATGGGTGCGCGTGCGCGTGGGCGCCGAGGACCTTCCCGGCTACAAGGGACCGCGCGTCCGTTGTGCCGAGTGCGGCGAAGGAATCAACTTCGCGCGCGAGGTGTTTCGCGACGGACTCACCTTGTGCCGTTCCTGTGCCGGTGAGCGGTATTGGGAGCCGCTCGATTGATCCGCTACTACATCACGGACCGGCGGGCCGCTGGCGGAGTCGAGGAGCTGGTCGAGATTATCGAACGGCGCATGGCGGAGGGTGTGGACATGATCCAACTCCGTGAGAAGGATCTCAACACCCGTGAATTGTTCACTCTGACCGAGCGTGTAGTGCGCCTGTCGAAACCTCACGGCGCCAAGGTGCTCGTAAACGCACGAGTAGATGTTGCGCTCGCCTCCGGGGCTGCCGGTGTCCATCTACGGGCTGGATCCATCGCGCCAGAACGGCTCCGTGAAATCACGCCGCCAGACTTCGTGCTGGGTGTGTCCTGCCATACCATCGAGGAGGTTCAAGCGGCGCAAGAGGAGGGCGCCGGCTTTGTGGTGTTTTCTCCAGTGTTCCCATCTTCTTCCAAGGAATTCTCTCAGGAGCCGAAAGGACTGAAAGGCCTGCGAGCCGCGGTCGAAGCCGTCCGGATTCCTGTTCTGGCGTTAGGAGGTGTAACCGTAGAAAACGCCCACCTGTGCGTTCAGGCTGGAGCGGCAGGTGTTGCGGGGATCTCTATGTTTCAGAGAGCGGAGAGGAGTGCGATTCGAGAATAGAGTACATTGGTCAGACGCCACAAGCGTGTTTTCGATCCGAATGCGGAAATGCGATTGAAAGCGTATGCCGAAGGATCTCTGCGCAACCTGCCCGCGCTAATTCGACGACCCAATGGCATAGAGAGCGTTTCGGGTCCGAATGTAAATTTGACCTTCGCTGATTGCCGGAGTTGCGTAGATGTCCGAGTCGAATTCATTGATCGCCAGAATTTCCCAATCGCCAGCAGCACGCAGCACGACGACCTTGCCATGCTCGCTGGCAATGTAGACCTTGCCGTCGACGCCGATGGGTGAGGCGTAGTAGTCTTCGAGCGCGCCCGTCAAACGCGCCTGTTTGAGTACCTCGCCCGTCTGAGCGTTCAGAGTGGTCGCGATTCCGCCGCTTCGGACGAGGAAAACCACGTCCTTGTAAACAAGGGGCGCCGGCACGTCGGGCAGCGACTTTTCAAATCGCCAGAGCACGTGAGTGTCTGTCACGTCGCCGCTTCCACCGAGCTTCACAGCCAATGCACCGTTGCGCGAAGAACGGCGAGTGCGGAAGAATGTCCATTCCCTCTCGTTCAGAAAACCGTCCCGATCCAAGTCGATCGCGCGCCAGGTTCCTGTGGGCTGCCAGGGCTGTGGAAGTTCGCTCTGAGCGAGCTTCGCGTCGTGATTGGCGTCGGCTGCGGCGATCACCTCGGCGAAGGTGGGCAGTTCGACCTGCTGCCCTGCGTCGTTCCCGGAAGTCCAACCGTTGAAGTAGACAATATCGCCGGCAATGGTTGGCGCCGGTTTTGGCTGGCAGGTGAGGCCCCGAACGAACCAGAGCGGTTCGCCGTCCACGATGGAATACGCGGT